>Ga0256786_1000189_pt1 | contig 38244 bp, 33 predicted proteins | sample MC6MC0937MT_FD_186053 | JGI IMG/M metagenome (GOLD analysis project Ga0256786, IMG submission 186053) | Metatranscriptome of enriched soil aggregate microbial communities from Iowa State University, Ames, United States - MC6-MC0937-MT... | ecosystem: Environmental > Terrestrial > Soil >...
CCAGGCGATCACATCACCCGCCACACGGTCGGTAATCCGGGAAATCGTCGATTCAGAAAGGTCAAATCCATACACATCCCGCATCATATTTTCTATATCCGAAACACTCATGCCTTTGGCATATAGCGAAACGATCACGTTCTCCACTCCATCAATCATGTTCTTGCGTTTGGGGACAATGATCGGATTGAATGAACCATCGCGATCCCGGGGAACCTGAATTTCCAGATCTCCCTGATCGCCACGGACCTTTTTGCTCGTATGCACGTTGCGTGAATTACCCTGACCACTGCGTTCATGCTTTTCATAGCCAAGGTGGCCGTCCATTTCTCCTTCAAGCATTTGCGATACTGCACGTGCCTGTAACTCGCGGAAAAACGATTGCAGCTCCAAACCGTCCTTAAAACTCTTTAAGAACTCCTTGTCCTTTAATAGTGAATCCTTGTCAATCATACTCTTATAAAGTTAAGTAAATAAAAAATGCGAAGTCCTTTCCAACTCCGCATTTTTATAACTTACACACTTGATGAGACAGTGTCAGATTTGAACACCACCGAACTCTAGAATTGTTTTGAATACTCGCACATATTATTTGATGGGTTTGAGTTAGTGCCATTAAGTAAATAAATATCTGAATATCAGTTTTATAAAGTCGCTTAGATGTTAGCAAACCATATATTCTTTTGTTTTATAAAATTCTAATATTCAAAATAAGAACTAATGTTCTAACAAAACCATTTGAAGTGGCCAAAATATTTGTACACTTCAGGATTTACTTTGAATACATATATCCATGACATTTAAATTGTGAATTTAGTGTAAGCATTTTTCTTATACTTATTCTAAAGCTAAAAGTTGATCATAGACATCCATCCAATCTCTTTTGTTTAACATCTCCTTTAAAAAACCTCTTTTTAAAAATTTCCTGTCATCATATTTATCAAATTCATAGTCCTCAATGGCATCATTTAATATTTGTTCATAAGATTCCCCTTTTTTACGATCTTCATTACGTTTAAATCGGTTGGCCAACATTCTTAACTCCGTTTTACTAAATTGCCTTATTTCCTCTTTATATCTAGTATTAATTTTAAAGAGCCAATGCCAAGTATCGACTTTTTCCGGGTCATTGTTGTATGTTAAAGTAACTTCTTCATCCTTTAATGCCAAATAGCTTTTAGAATCAGTCGGATCAATTGATACTTCTATTTCAAATTCATTTTCTAGAGGCTTGAAAGCATAAAATGATTTTCTTCCATTATCAAATGGATTTTTTGTTGATTTGCATTTCTTGTTACATTTACTACACAGTGGAAGCAAATTTTTAAAATTAACTGATGCAAATGGATATTCTGCCTTAGGTAAATAATGGTCATTATCTTCTCTATAATGGGACTCAGCGCTCTCTATTGGACTTAATCCGCAACAAAGACAAAACTTGAAATCACCATTTTGAATGATCAAATCATTATAATAGCTCAATTTTTCACGTGCACTAATTAAATCACTATAAAATTTTATTAATAGCGGCTTCATTTTATTTGCGACTAAATCTGGTAACTTTCCTAGTTCAATGGGTTTATACGCTCCCTCACTAAGTAAATCAATAGCATTATTTACAATAAATGCTTCTTTTATAGTTGCTCTCTCAACATCGTTCAGATATTGACAGATATCATAGATTTCGTCCACTCCTTCTTTAATCCAATTTCTTTTCAAATAAATTTCTTCGAACTCTTTTGTTAATAACTCCTGACAATTTATATCTTTTCTAGCTTTGCACCACACGTTGAATACTAAATACTCGACATGTTGTTGATAAATAAAGATATTATGAGCAGCGAGAGGTTTATATGTTCTTAGCATCTCTTTGGTTCCGAATTTTTTTATTTAGTTGAGCCAATACCATATCCTTTTCTATTGACTCGCCTAATTTTCTCAATTTCGATTTAACGGTTTCTATTTCTTCTAAACTATTTGCCGACTCTACAAGTAAGGGGCAATATGTCGAACTTTTTTCAGGATATGAAAGCGATCAAAAAATCACCTAAATATCAATAATCAGAAATTATAAAACCATCGACTAGGAGAGTATTTTATTGGCATAAAAAGAGACGACCTATATTAGGTGTCTCTCTTTGTATGCCAAGGGGCAAATGTCCCATTTTTTTAGAGATTTGAAAGAACTGAAAAAAGCATTTCAAAACACCAAAATGTATTCCTAAAAGTTATTTTTTATAGAGCGTTTTTCACCTCTTGCAAGGGATACACATCCGTTCAAATGCATTATTAAGCTATTAACTCCAACTTGAAAATAATCTTTTGGTGTAGCGTCTAATGGTGGATGTTGGGTAACAAGTATCTTATGCCATTTAAGTTGCAAACACCAGTTTTTGATTTTATCACTTTCAAATGAAGCATATAAATCGTGGGCAAATTCGTTCCTTATTTTTCTTACCAAATTGAGATCGTCTTTAATGATCTTATCAATCAAACCCAGACAATAACACATTTTGATTTTATTACTAAAGTTCCCTAAAGATTGATTGAATTGCATCATTTCACCTACTTCTTTATCATCTTCTGGGAAAAAGGCGTAAAGAATATGTTCTAATATCATTTCCAGGAATGTTCCTCCCAAGACTGCAATAGTTCTACCGTCTTTACTCTCATAAACAAAAAGATTATGAAACTCTCTCAATGCATCATTCAGGTCGAAATATCTTTCTGCGGCTTTTCCTTCAAGTACAGTTCCCATTATATAGTATTTTATTCTCGATTAATAATTTCAACATTGTTTTAGCATTGTCCTTACTGAATTTCTCAGCTTTTGTTTTGTATTTAGCTTGATTGATCTTCCAGTCTTTCATTCCTTGATAGACGCTGTCAATATCCCGAGTATTTTTATCCAAGGCTACTTTTAAAACTGTATTGTAGAGTTCTATTTTGTCGGTTTCCTTGTTGATAAAAGGATGCTCATAAATGCCCAGCATCCTGTTTATAGCTTGAATAAAATCTTTGTTTTCCGGTGCTAATAAACTATTCAAAACTTGTTTGTTATATTTCGGATTGACAGCATACACCTCTTTGTTATTAGCGACTTTTTGAGCAATGAGATAAGGATTTTGCTTTAAATCTTCTTTTAATTCGTGGCAGTAGGTACCAAAATTTGAATTGGTAAAAGCATACTGTTTTGAAAAAATATGTTGAAGATTATTGGTGTTATATACGTTTTTCTGCAAGCCAACATCTCCGTAAGTTACTCCAAGTTTATTTTTCATACAAGCGACCATCATTGCCATCTCCCAGTCGATATCCTGTATATTATTGGCAGGATGGGCTGCATATTTTTCAAAGGGTTCCGATACCAGGTTACCCCAATTTATGGTATTGGTGTCTAATTCAATAACTTTTCCTTTGGTCTGCTGAATGGTATCCGCATTCTTCTCTTTTACTTCAAATGCCTGATGCAACAATGCTTTGAGCAATTGTTCAGTGGCTTGTTGATTGGTAATGATGTACTCTTTTAATTGTTTAGTCTTGACAAATTGCCTTTCTATTTCCTCTACTATGCGTTTTTGTTCGGATAGTGGGGGAATAGGAACGGGTTGGTTTTTCAAAATATCGGTATTAATATTCTGCCAAGTAGCCCCTGTCGCAAGCTTCATCATATTAGTTTCAAATATCTTGAATAAATAGAAGAGGAAATGCTTCATACTTTCATCAGGAATATTTTTTATAGACATCAATCCGTCATAAATGTAACCTTCAATTCCAAGCAAAGATGTTCTACCTGCACTTCCACTCGCCACAATTATTATATCTTTTGTAGATACATATCGGCTATGCTTCGTTCCCAATTCAGTTAAATATTCCCTTGTGTCAGATAAAGGTTTGTCTTGAGCAAAAGCGGTCATATCTGAAATTGTTATCCAATGAAATGGAGTTTTGGATTTTGAAAAATATCGTGGGTCGCCTTTGGGCCTTGGTGAAGAGCCTCTTTCAATATCAAACATTTCTCCTAACCTGCACCATACCCAATTTTTAGGAATAGCAAACGGAATCTCTTCAGGTTTGATGGTTGATAAAGGCTTTTGTTTTTTAACTGAAAGAGCCTTTTTTGCTTTGATCCGTTGTAAAAGCTCGCTTGCAGGTTCATCATCCGGATTCTGCGAGACTAATTTTCCCTGTACAGCTTCCCGTAAAATAGCATGGTTCAGATTTTCGAGTTGTGTAAGTTGTAAAACGTATTCCTTTTGAAGTGACAAAATCTTATTGCTTTGTTTTTTCAACTCTTCAATAACATCGTGTTGATTCTTAATTTCGGGTATGAAAAGCTCCTGTGTATAGAATCTGTTTGACTGTAAACGAATTCTATTTGTTGTCCCGTCACTTGCCTTATTACATATATCGTCAAAGTACGGTGTAGAGGTTAGCCACAAGAAATATTCTTTTGAAATAATACTTTCATCAATTTCAAAATGCCAAAAATCATTTGTAACAACAGCTCCTTCAAGTTCGGTGGGAACAATTCCAAATGCACCGTTTCTTGCATCTATTCCTGAAAGTATAAATTGACCTGCTTTTACCCTTGACATTTTATCAGCAGAGATATTTGCTCCGAGTTCCTTTTTCCTAAGTTGTACACCTTTGTGATAAAGCTTTATTGTAACAAGACTATATTCTTTATCCTTCTCGATAGTTATTAAGTCTTTTACACGGATCAAGAAATCACCAACTTTTACTTTGTGCCAACTCATATTGATGTAGTCTTAAGTTCTTCAATAAGTGAAATAGACCTTTGAAAAGAATATTTGAGTTCATTTAGAATTTCATTCTTGTTAAGCTGTATCTCTTCAATTTTTGTGTTCGGATTCTTAACATCCAGATCATAATTCCTGTCAATAATAGTCTGCATTGGCACTTTCCAGGACACTTCGCTTTCTGTGCGCTTATTCCACCAATCCTTTATCGGATTAAATTCTTCGATACGAATAGGCTTTGTTTTACTATAGGCTTTTTGTCCTTCAGGCAAAGTATGTTCGTAGTACCATATTTCTTTGGTCGGTTTTCCTTTTTTAAAAAAGATCAAGTTGGTGTTTACTGTAGCGTACGGAGCAAAAACAGATTGTGGCAATCGTACAATAGTATGCACATTGCAATCTTCCAAAAGTTTTTGTCTTACTCGTTGTTTTACTCCATCTCCAGTCAAACTTCCGTCGGGCAATACAATACCTGTTCGTCCACCGTCTTTTAGCAACTGGATAAACAGAATCAGAAATAGGTCGGCACTTTCTTTCGTACGGTAATTCAAGGGAAAGTTCGTTTCCATACCATCGCCTACTACACCCCCAAACGGCGGATTGGCGACAATAATATCCACACGGTCTTTTTGTCGGATAGAGTTGTATTCGCGGCTTAATGAATCTCCATTTGTAATTTGAGGAACCTCAATATCGTGCGTAATTAAGTTAATCACACTCAACATAAATGGTAAAGGTTTCAATTCCGATCCAGTTACTGTTTCCTGTAACATTTGTTTATCTGGAACATTTTTAACCTGTTTCTTCAAATGTTCGATGGCACATACAAGGAAACCCGCGGTTCCGCAGGCTGGATCCGTTATTTTTTCTCCCAGCTGCGGATCAACCATATCCACCAAAAATTGAGTTACGGCTCTGGGTGTATAAAATTCTCCAGTATCTTTTTTTGCGGCTAGCCCTTGTAAGATATCTTCATAAATGACATTGAATACATGATGGTCATTTCTGGCAGTGAAATCAATTTCATTAAGCTTGTTAATCGCCTGGCGGAAGGTGTGTCCGCTTTTCATATAGTTATTTGTCCCATCAAATATCTGACGAATGAGGATCCCTAACTTATCATCAGCTGCCACTGTCAGGTTTTTGAGTTGTGGGAATAAGGTGTTGTTGACAAAATCAATTAATCGTTCACCTGTAATACCTTCATCATTTTCCGCCCAGTTTCGCCACTGTAATTCAACAGGAATAGTTGATTTATACTTTTTATCAAGAAGTTCTTTTTCCTTGTCTTTATCATCAAATAGTTTCAAAAATATCATCCATCCCAGTTGTTCGATGCGTTGTGCGTCACCGCTCAAGCCCGGGTCTTTACGGAAAATATCTCTGATGGATTTTATGATGCCTGAAATGTTGCTCATTTAATTATGCTACTTTATATAATTCGTTTTCTAATTCTTTAATCGCTTTTTCGTAAGCTTCAAGATTTCCAAAAGCTCTTATTATTTCTGTTACGGAGCCAAATTCGTTGATAGGGGGGACGGTCAGTATTTGAATATCTTCTATGTTCTCGATGCCTTGATCTGCGTATTTATCCAATAATGCTTCTAATACTTTTCGTGCCTGTTCTCCATAATTGGTGAAGTAGTTGCGTTTCTTCACATTATTTGCCCGCTCTTTTCGGGTCATTGGTGGCTGATCATAGGCTACATGACAAATCAGGTCAAATAAATCTACCTGTTTGTCTACTGCTTCATACAAAGCTTCTACCATTACTCCTTGTTCTTCTAATTCCGCAATAATGGCTTCTTTTCTCTCTGAACTTTTCCATTTATTCAGGAATTCATCAAGCGAGGTATATTGCTCTTGGATAATACCTCTAGTATGGTCTTTGAGACTTGTTGTAATTGGTTTCCCATGTTGATCAAAGTGTAATTCTCGGCTTATCAGTACCGAAACATCCACACCATTCACATACACTTTTCTTTTAGGCTCATTTGCAGCGCTTACAGCAATATCTGTGTCTGGATAGCGAATGGTTGGGGAAGTAAATTCTATTTCTTCTCCGCTTTCGATATCAATGATAGGTTTCATATTATCTTCTTCTTCGTCAATAATATCACCCAGGTCTGTCGCTTCCTCTACAGGTTTGATACGGATGGGTTCACCATCAAATTTTGTATCAGCAAATAGATCTGTTGCGTTTCGAAAATCTAAAATAGTAAAATAGAGTTTTCCAAATTCTTCATTGATCCGTGTTCCTCTACCAATAATTTGTTTGAATTTCGTCATTGATGCAACACTGGTGTTAAAGTCCAATACAATCACTTTACAGGTCTGCGCATCTACGCCTGTTGTCATCAGTTCAGAAGTAGTGGTAATGACCGGATATTTTTCCTCAGGATTGATAAAATTGTCCAGTTCCCGCTTTCCTTCTTCATTATCCCCAGTAATCTGCATCACGTATTTGTGATTTTCTGCCACTAAATCTGGATTGTGACGGGCAATAGCATTCCGCATTCGTTCAGCGTGGTCTATATCCACGCAAAACACTATGGTTTTTGCAAAACGGTCATAACCTTTTAAAAATTCGGTCAATTTTTTTGCAACAATGTCAGTGCGTTCTTCTATGACCAGATTTTTGTCATAGTCTTTCCTATTGTAGATGCGGTCTTCTATAGGATTTCCATCCTTGTCCGTCTTTCCTTGTTCTGGTCGCCAACCTTCAGTATCTACATTTAATGCTACTCTAACGACACGGTATGGTGCGAGGAATCCGTCATCAATCCCTTGTCGTAAAGAATAGGTATAAATAGGATCGCCGAAATATTCGATATTGCTCGTATCGTTTGTTTCCTTTGGAGTGGCAGTCAAACCAATATGTGTGGCATTCTTAAAATAATTAAGTATTTCCCGCCAATTGCTATCTTCTTTTGCACTTCCTCGATGACACTCGTCAATAATGATTAAGTCAAAGAAGTTTGGTGAGAAATCTTTGTAAGCATCCTGCATTGCCGGATCAGAACTGCTTAATCCCTGATATAAACCTAGAAAAATTTCAAATGCTTTGTCCGATGAGTCAATCCCTCTCTTTTTACTAGAAATTAAAGTTTCTTTTCCGTTATTGTCAGCAAGAATCTTCTTCTTTATTACAGTCATAGCACCTTTAAAATGCCTAAAATCCCCTCTTCGGGTTTGATCAATCAAAGCTGTTCTATCAGCAAGAAAAAGAATTCGTTTTTTTGCGCCTGATTTCCAAAGTCGGTAAGCTATTTGAAATGCAGTATATGTTTTCCCCGTGCCCGTGGCCATCACCAGTAAAATCCGATTTTGCCGATTGGCGATTGCCTCTACTGTACGGTTGATTGCAATTTGTTGATAGTACCTTGGTCTTCGATTAGTTCCGTCAAAAAAATAATCCTGTGAAATAATTCTTTCTGCTTCATTTGTTTCGATTCCTTTATATTTTTTGTACTTCTGCCAAAGTTGCTCTGGAGATGGGAAATTTTCCAAACGGAGTTCAGTCTCAATGTTTCCATCTGTACATGTTCTGTCATGAAAAAAAAAGCCGTCTCCATTACTGCTAAAAACACATGGAATGTCTAATATTTTAGCATATTCTAGAGCCTGTTGAATGCCTGAGCCTACAGAATGTTTGTTATCCTTCGCTTCAATGATTGCAATTGGAATATTAGGTTTGTAATAAAGAATATAATCTGCTCTTTTTCTTGTTCCTCTTACTGTAAATTTTCCACGAACATATATTTTACCATCGGTAAAAGATACCTCTTCCAATATCTGTATTTGCTTATCCCATCCTGAACTTTCTAAAGCAGGAGTAATAAATTTTGTGCAAATATCTCTTTCTGATAAAGTTTGTTTGTTCATGACAGTCAACAATTTTATATTAATTTCTCAACCTACCTCAAATTACCTTACTTCCATTACTTTTTCTCTCAAGTTTTTATTTAATCTTCTTTTATAGGCAACAAAATACCACCGCTTCATATTAAAACATAAAAGTCGTGTTTTTAGCTGCTTAAAATCTGGCTTGAATATTTGTGCGGTAAATATACAAATACCTTGTGCCAATGTTAATATTTATTTAAAATACAATATTCTATTAATTGATATGTAGTAATTTAAAACAACTTTTAGAACCTGTTAATTTAGTCAATTTTGCCGATAGCTTTCCATTTCCACCTTGATTTTGCTTTCAAATAGAATATGCGTAATCTATAAAATAAATATTCACTTCGACATACACAACACGAAAGCAATATACTACATACATATTAAGTTATTAAAATATACATTTAGCGTTTTTGAATTTACAACCGAAAAATTTTAATTTTTAACTTTTTCTATATGGAATCTGCTTATTTATACGTTCGTGTAAGCACGGATGAGCAAAAAAGAAAGGGATATTCCTTACCTGAGCAAGAAGATCGATTATTAAAGTACTGCCAATACAATAACATAGAAGTAAAAGGAGTGTTCCGTGAAGATTATTCTGCGAAGAATTTCAATCGGCCTGAATGGAAGAAGTTGATGTCTGCAATTAAGACTAAAAATAAGGAAGAAAAGAATATACTTTTTATAAAGTGGGATAGATTCAGTCGAAATATTGAATGCGCATATGAAATGATAGGTATACTTCGTAAAAACCGAGCGACGGCGATGGCTATTGATCAGCCGATAGATTTTTCAGTACCAGAGAGCACTGTCATGCTGGCTGTATATCTCTCAGTACCGGAAGCAGAGAATAGTAGAAGAGCCATGAATGTAGCGAATGGCATGAAAAGGGCAAAACAAATGGGCAGATTTCCTAACAAAGCCCCAACAGGTTACGTTAATCTAACAATGGCGGATGGAAAGAAAATCATTTGGCCCAAACAACCTGAGGCAGGTATTATAAAATGGGTTTTTCACCAACTTGTCAAAAACGTTCAGCGAATAGAGGATATTAGAAAGATAGCCAATGAAAAAGGTCTGAAATGTTCGCGAGCACATTTTTTCAGAATTATACGTAATCCGACTTACTGCGGCATTATACAAATAAGGAGCGGCGGTCATGAAGTAGAGAATGTGAGGGGAATTCATGATCCGTTAATTTCTGAAGCTTTGTTTTACGAGGTGCAACGTATTATCAATACAAAGAGAAAAGCCAATGCTAAAACAAATGATCCGAAAGAGATTTTCTTCTTAACTGGTGTTCTTGTTTGTCCGATTTGTAAACGAAAACTTCGCGGGAGTTTCTCTCAAGGCAGAACGAGAAAATATCCATACTACCACTGTCAGGGTAAATGTAAGACAAGAATAAATGCTTTTCTTCTCAATGACAGTTATAGGGACAAACTACAACAATTGACTCTTTCCCAAAAAACTGCAGAGCTATTCAGTGTTATTTTGGAAGATTGTAATACACACATTCTAAAGACTGAATATTTACAAGAGCGCCGTATAGTAACAAGAAAGTTAAATGATCAGCAATTGATTTTATCGCAGGCGAGGAAATTGTTTGTTACATCGGTTTTAAAAGTAGATGACTACACTGAACTTAAGAGAGAGTGTCAAGCAAATTTTAAGTATTTACAAAAGGAGATCTGCGAGATCGATATTAAATTAAGCAGCATCGATAGACAAGACCGCCTGGAATACGAAACGTTTGAAAATATTTTTCAGGTATACTCGAGTTTGGATACAACGGACAGAAGACATCTCGCAAACCTGGTACCTCCGCTTGATGTCGACTTCAAAACCGGAGAGCTGCACTTTAATTTGGGAATTAGTGCATTGTCTAAAATATTATCAATAAAAGTAGAAACTGTAAAGCAGAGGATATGAACTATATCGATAAAAAGGTTTCGGTAAAAAGAGCAATTTCAATATTGTCAAAAAATGGTATCCAGGTGGATGATAAAGAAGCTTTGGCTATTATAGATTTCTTATATCTTATGGCAAAGAATTATAAGATATTTAAAGAGGAGCAAATATCGAAATCCAAAGGAGAAATCGAACCCTAACAAAATACCGTAAAACATTTTCTAAACCAACTTTTTAGACAATATTGGAAAGAACCCAAAAGATTCTTACTAAAAAAATCGAACCTGAAATGACCCAATATTAATAGCTTGGGAAAGAGGATTTTATTGCCATAAAAAAAGAGACAACCGATATTCGGTGTCTCTCTATGTACAAAGAACGGGAATCGAACACTATTTTAAATAAAAAATAGCCATTCAAATTTTGAATGGCTATTTGGACCCATTGGTACAAAATTCGAACCATTTAAAGATAGATTTAAATAGATTAAGTGGTATACTTTAAAGTGTTCTTTGTCCATTGGCTGAAAAAAATGTCACTAATAACTAAGTGACAATATAACTCCACTTGGCTCACGGCTATTGCCTCTTATCAAGCATGGAAGCCGTTAAAAAGATGGTTTCGGAAATATTTGTATACTATTTTATCTCATTTAAAAATTCTTCGCTAATACGTTTTGTTGTGGCCGCTTTTTTATTTAGGATTGAATTATATAATTGCTGAACTTTATGAGGTAGATCAATAAAATCATTTAATTCATATTTGATTAGAAAATTAGAAAGAAATGTCACCTTTTCAGCAATTTTTAATTTTTCTAAAATGATATCGTCATTTGCTATTCCCTTTTCAAAATATTTTAACCACCTATCAGCTGTGATTTTTGCAAGTTCAGTCTCTGCAATAGGAACCGCTGCATCAGATCTGCCCCAATTGTTCCCCAAAATAACAACTAAATAGGCCTGTATACAATCCATCAATGCAGGTGCTGGTATTGTTTTACCCAATGTAGCTAATTTTCTAACAGCAATTGGCTCATTATAGAAATTGTTAAAAGCAAAATGAGTATCAACAAGTTGCTTAGCAGCTTTTATAAAAGTATTTGAACGAAGGTTCTCAGGAACATAATCAAAACCACCAACTTTTGACAATGCTGTCTTAACTCCACTAATAGCTGTAGAGTTTCCTGCTGCAGTTACATCCCGATACGTTGAACCAATATTCCACTTATCATTTTCTCCAAGCTTTTGCCAAATATGCGGTAGCATCGTATTTAAATTCCCCAATGCATTTTCTAACTTTGCGCCAATCTCGGTTTTTATTGCGGTAATGAGGATGGTTATAACGGTTCGAAGATAAAAAACTGGAGAATTGATGACTTGGTCCATTTGGCTGTCATGAAGCGACATAGTCTCTGCGAGTAAGCGATCTCTAAAATTAGAAAACTTTAATGCTATTGAGATATCTTGTTCTCCGAGTATATACTTTACACTTGTTTTAACTATATCGAATGCTTCAACGAAGTCTAACTCTTCAGTCGCATCTTTGGAAAAATAATGGGTAATTAACTCATTCGCTTGCTTCAATTTAAGCGCCGCTGTTTTACCGATCACGCCAAGTTGTTCAGCTAGCTGTATAGTGGAATAGTCAGTTAAAATTGAATCAATGGGTGAATATTCATCTATATCAGGCCGGTTTAACATTTCACCAATAAAAGTCATTCCAAGAGTGCCTATGGTATCCTTTAATTTCACCATTGCCTTCTTCCAAGCATATTCGGCAGCCATATCAAAGGCTCCTCCATTAAATGCATTAACAATTCTAGTTTGTTGTACGGGCGTAAGATACGTAGCAAATGGAACAATTTCAGCCGGTTCTTTAATTGCAGGTGGAATTTCTATTCCGTTTGGCCCTTGCCATAGTTGTAATGCTTTCATTTCTTTTTCCAAATTTTTAAATTCCCATCCTGTGATTTATAAAAACAAAACTCAAAATGGCTACAGTTGTTCATTGATAAGAAGGCTTTTGAGCGAGCACCTCCAGTAAGCTTATCTTCATCCCGTATATCGTCTGCAATTAGCATATGATACCCGAGTACCCTCCCTTTATTTGTCATAATTGTTATACCGTCGTGGTTTAGCATCGCCTGAAATAAATATGCATAAGACCGTAAAGCAACAGATGATTGACTATCTCCTTCTTGGGTTTGGGATAATAAATATTGAAAGTCGATGGGATTTTCTAAATAGATGCCTCCATTTACTTTTAATTCCGATTTTATCTTTTCAATATTATCTTCAGTATCTTTTATGACGCCAATTAAATTGCCATGACCAACTTTCAAAGTTTCATCTATGAGTTTTTCAAAATAGGTTTTTAGCTTTTCTATTAAATGATCATCACAATTTTGAGTAATGGCAATACAAAGCTGGCTTAACTCGTTTTGCGAATAGTCTCTCGTTTCATCTAAATTTAACGATATTATTCTTGTTGTTTTCACACCAGAAAGTTCAACAACTTTTTTTCCAATGTTTCTTATATAAGCAACAGAATATTCAGTTTCAGTTGGTTTCAACCATCCAACAGTTTGTGAATGTATAGAAGGACTAGTTTCATCCACTTCCGCAGTAACCATACCATATTTCATCGAATTTTCTTTTACTTCGATGTATATAATCCAACCATGAGTCGCTAAAGGTGCGCAGAGTTTGACAGCCAATGGAAATTCTTCCTTCGTTAAAATATGGGTTTTAACTGGTAGAAACTTAGGAATTATAGAGTCGAGAAAGTCAATATCGTTAATTATAATCACCTCGGGAAACAATGGTTTTCCTTCTTCGTAATAGTCTGCAATCAAGTTAATAATGTCCAATATTCCCTCCTTCACAATAGCTATTTGAGGATTTCGAAAATCCTCCATCAAAAGAAAATCTCCAATTGATGTTAAAACTTCCTTACGAAGCGATGAATGTTCAGATATAGGCACAATAAAATGGGTTAATATTTTATAAAAATAGGAATTATAATTTTTTTTTCAAATTTAATTAATATACATGGCCATTCAACTATTGTGGAATTGCAACAATAAAATGGACACCTAGTTAAGCTGCAATATTTTGTTTATTTATTTTTCTAGCAAACTCCTCTGGAGATAAGTATCCTAAGGCAGAATGTTGCCTTTTTCGGTTGTACCACGTCTCAATATATTCAAAGACAATAAATGCAGCGTGCTGCCTGTGAGCAAATTTTTGCTGATATACACATTCCGTCTTCAGTGTCTTGAAAAAACTTTCAGCGACAGCATTATCCCAGCAATTCCCCTTTCTCCTCATGCTACTATGATGAGTGGATTTTTTTCCAGCATAGAGCTGAACTCATGACAGGCATACTGTACACCACGATCAGAATGGAAGATAAGTTTCTGGATGATTGGCCTTACTTTTTGTGCCATTTTAAAAGCAGAAATCAGCGTATCTTCCGCATTCATCGTCTCACTTAAAGCCCATCCGATTACTTTTCGATCTCCTAGATTGATTATAATTGTCAGATACAACCATCCCTACTGCGTTTTGATATAGGTGGTGTCTGATACCCATACCGCCCCAAGTGTTCCCGGTTTAAAATCACAGTCTAATATATTCTCCGGTACCGAAAATTTATGTGTGGAATCTGTGGGCACTTTAAATTTCTTCTTGACAATACTTCTTAACCCTACCATTCTCCTCAGTTTGGCTACCCTCACTGAGGAGAACTTTTCCATTTCCAGGGAAACTACTCCCTTGTTTTACTGAATATTCCTTGCGCTACCTATACAATAATGCTGGGGTAATATCTAATTCCATAGTCAGCGCACTAAGGTCACTACGTATGTTGCTCAGTTCAACACTCATCAGCTTGAAAACTTTGGTATAAACTGTTCTTTCTATTGACATAAGTCTGTTAAGTTATTAAATTCTCTTAACTTAAAGTCCAGTCAAATCTAGCAACTTCACTTAACTTTTTGTGATCAGAAGAGTAGTAGCAACGATATTCTTAAAGAATCGACAGAGGTAGCTGCAAGTATATGTAATTAAACATGTATTTTTGATTAAAAATAACAATGTTAGCATTAAATAATGATCAAGCCTATATTTTCTGAGTTATTCTTGAGTAACTATCTGTACAATTTTAAGCTTTCTACAATTCCCAACATCAGAAGGACAAAACAATTAATTGAAGATCTGATTAAAGAACTGGAATCTGGAAAATTTCAAAGCTTGAAAGAAGAAGAGATAAAATCAAGATTTGTGACGACCATTTTTGGTGATATACTTAACTTCAACTATGGAAACGCGCATACTTGGATGCTAAGGGAAGAGAAGAAATCAATAACCGATGCAAGTAAGCCGGATGCAGTTTTAGGGTATTTTTACATTGATAAAGAGGTTGATGATGTAAGGGCAGTAATAGAAATGAAGGATGCGCAAACTGATCTTGACGAGAAGCAGAAGCGGGTGGCAAATATTTCGTCTGTTGACCAGGGATTCAGCTATGCACATAAATGTGGTGGAAATTGTAGATGGGTTATAGTCACCAATATTAATGAGATCAGGTTTTACAGGTCAGAAGATAGTTCCAGATACCAAATTTACTTGCTCAATGAGCTGGCTGATGAAAATAAGCTGAGGGAGCTTCTGTTTCTCTTTCACAGGGACCGATTTATAAAGCATGATCTTGGAACTAAATCGAATACTGATATACTTTTTGAACTTTCAAAGGTAGGATCAAAAGCCGTAAGTGAAGATCTGCATATTGTCGATAAAATATATTTTTCGCTCAAAAGGTTCGAAGAATTCGGATTTGTGAGCCCAGATTATCTGGTTTCCATCAAGCCATTCAATATCCTAGATGAATATGTATGGCATTATCAGGATGGAGTGCTTTTTACACTGAATCCGGAGATCTATAATATACTTATAAATATGTCTATTGATCAGCAAACTATCACTTTTTCAGATGATTTGAGCCAAGAACTACTGGGGAGGAATATTGAAGAGGTGATGGAAAGATTAAAATGGTCATTTAGATTTCTTAATAGATGCCTGATAACAGAAATTCATGCAGTGCGTGATTATAATGAGCAGTTAAAGCCTGAGAAGGGCGTTATCAAACTTTCAAAAACTCATATTTTTCCATGTGATGACGATAATATCGCAACATTGAACATTGATCTGAGGCCGGACAATACGGAATGTGACTGTCTCATCTGCAATTACCGCAATTTTGATTTTGATAAACTGATCCGCAAGCTAAAAAAAGCTGAGGGCAACAGTGAGTATCTAAATATCGAATATGCTTTTGCAAATTTTCTGGTTTCAGCTGATGATTATACGTCGCCTTACTATATGCTCGATGCCATCAGGAATACCTGCAAGAGTGTGCCTGAAAAAGGAGTTACCTATTTTCTGGCGACACTCAATAGTACCTTTCTATACAATTGTATCCGGATGTCTGCAATTGAGGATACCGAGAAAATACGGAGTGATATCAGGTCGATCGATATGGACAAAGTACTTTACCATGAATTGGAATTCTATGTCGAAAAAGAAGTCCTAGATTATTTAAGGAAAATCAAAGATGATGATCTCATTATTAAAGTTCAGGATAATGTGGAAGATCTAATGTTGCAGATCCATGAATTAAAGAGACTAATAGATAATGGCGGATCGCAGAAAGGGCCAAATTATGCCTATAATCTTTTGTTAAATTATGAGAAATGTTTTAAACATCATTATGGTAATTCCATTTTCTATGTGAAATTTAATAGATACAAGAAGATCAGCGAAAAGATATTACAGGCTTTGTTAACTAGTTGTAATACATCGGGATACGGACTTGTCTCTTTTAATGATTTTATACTTACTGAGAGCATTTTAAATATTTCATCCAGCAAGTTGCAGAAAATCCTCTCAGAACAGGAGATGATTGCAGTTGATGACCAAAGTATAACGAAGCTTTTAAAGAAACTAAGAAACCTGTTGAATAGCTATATTAAGATTGGTTTCTTTAATGACTATGTTAAAAATGACATCGTTGCTATCCAACTGGAAAATTGGGATTTTGAAAGGCAGTATTCGACGATATTCTCAAATATTTTCACGGTTCTTTCCAGAGTGGAAATTAGCAAGGAGCAATTCACACCGTTGATTAAACCTCTGGTAGTTTTTTTTGAAATTGAAGATAAACTTGCGCATTTCGACCTAAAGGAGGTGGAGAATTTTCTCTTGAAAAAAGGTGGTCTCTTTGAAGTGAAAGATCTTGAATCAATCCTTAACACTGCCATAAGAAGGGATGAAAGAGAAAGCAATAAATATGATAACTTAATACGAATTATTCCAGAGGCTTTTCTGAAACACAAACCTCAATATCAATATTCCAATGTAAATCTAGTTAAAAAGCTACTTTTAAACTGTGAGAGGGAAGACGGTACTTTTAAAAACTATAGGAAAACAGTCAACTTGGCTCAGATTGCCAATGAAAAATGCTTGCAGATATTACATAATTCATACACTGAGTTCCTGGATAATGAATTTGATGGCGAGTTTTATGAGCAGCTTCTTCGAACAGGAATTCTTAAATTTAATGAGGGAAATTATTTTGAAAAATACGTTGCACATGTAAATAAAAACAAAAAATTAAGACCATTTAAATTGGCGAATGTCAAGCCGATTAGTTTAATCTATCTGAATTTTATACTTGCTATTTCAAAACTAAAGATTGATATTGACCTTCCTTACTTTGATAAATTTGAGGATCTCAATACTTTTGAGATTTGGCTGCTGAACCCTCAAAAATTTGACTATGAACTTTTCGATTCTGACTGGCTTATTTGGATGGCTAAATATTCAAATTTTTTAAAGCGACTTGCCAATATTTCAGACGTTCAAGATGCCGTTGAAAAAAGATTGGAACAAAATTTTGATTCTTCAATAGCTCAAATCAAATATGAGTGTTTAGTTGTTAGGAGCATTGATCATGAGGATTAATGTGCTAGATATCAATAGATAACTGTTAAATATGGAAGCGAGATTAAAAATAATAAAATAGTGTTTCCCCAATGCTTAAAAACATATGATATGTTCATTTTTAATCTTACATCAAGTTTTTTGAATTTTGAAAAGTATTCCCGTGACTACCGATGATATCGAATAATATATGGTAAGATTCTTAAGCGAGCTGAAATCAATTAATAACGTTGTCAAAGTAATTCCAATAATTGTTATCGATATTAATATAAATTTTATCCACTTTGAATCGATGTTCCTATTAATAAGCCTGTAAAATACCAAGAGATATATTATCAATGTTGGAATAGAGTATATAATACTAAATATTAAATAGATGGTAAACCATGCTAATACATTACCGATTTCAGAAGGAGATAGAAATTTAAATCCGGAAACTAAAGTCAAGATCGTAGTACCAAGTAGTAAGGTACTACCCCAATGCTTAAAAACATATGACCACCTCATCTAATAATTTCCTTTACTCGGTATAACATGCCGCACACCACCTCTAGGATTTTCCATGTCGCTAGCATAGCGTGGAATCAAGTGGCAATGAAAATGGAACACCGTTTGCCCTGCGGATTCACCGCAGTTCATGCCAATATTGTAGCCATCTGGAGCGAACTCAGATTCTACCAAGGATCGGGCTAGGCCGATCGCATTATCTAAGTCAGCTTTTTCATCAGGAGTGAGCTCGAAATAATCCTCACGAAGCGCTTTGCTAATAATTAATGTATGACCTGGGCTAACTGGAAATCCATCACGGATCAAGAAGAAATGTTGTGTTTCTCCGATTTGTTTGTCGGTTGGTAGTTCTAAAAAGTTTTTTATATTGCTCATGGCTAAATTTCTCTAAGGGTCCTTCTGTCATCAAATAGAGTAGATGGTTGATCAATAATAATTCTAGTATTATTTTGTACCAACTAATCCTGCCTTTTTTAAGGATTCGTCAATTATATTCATCAACAATTCTATATTCGAAGCAATTTCTTCCTTTGGAACCATCATAGGCTTGATATCGCTTCTTGGAAAATCAACTTTACCCACAAATTCGGGTAAGAGGATTTTTATTTGATCATCATTTAGATTTCCGTAATCTAGGAAAGTCCAGTTTTTAGACTTTGGCTCCTTGATCGCCATTAAAGTCGCGTACGCAATCATTTTTTTGCTCGAGTCGGGTATACTCATAACGATTAATTGAGGGAAGAAAGAATACTCGATATTATTTAGCGCATACATATCTAAATCAACGTAATTGATAACTGAGTCTATTTTAATCCCTTGTTTTTTTAACTGAGCTAAAGCTCCTTTGATAAGATCAAAAGCGGCTTCTCTGCCACCCATTTGTTTGACCAATCGCGGTGAAGTGAGGTTTACGGTAGCCTGAGCGTCGTGTGCGGTTGATGCAGTCGTCATCTTTGCAAGCGCAATTTTAAGCTCCGGATCTTTCTGGGCGTAACAATATGTAAAATTGATAATGATGGCGATTACAATTAATAAAAAGGATCTCATGGCGTTTTATTATGCTAAAAATTTCCAGGCAATTCAATCCAAGGTTCCCATTCATGAATGGAATAGGAGAGTGCCAGATTATACTGCGCTTGCAGAAAGATACGTCTTTTTTCTTTTGTTTTTCCGGTTTGATTGATGATTGTTTCCGCTAATGGATGCTTACTTTCAATATAAAACTCGTTGCGGTTATACAGCCGTTCCAAGTAACGGCGATGCGGTATCCTCGCACTTTTATCACTATTGATCTTTGGATCGGCTAATACCAGATTCCAGATACCGTTAATATTTGCTTCCTCCGCTGTATGTGCTCTCTTGTTGAGATGGGGGAGGAAGTGATCCACTTCACAAATATTCTTTGATCCTTTGTTCACAAAAATATCTTGATAGGAATAGAAGCATTTCCCTTTTTGGTAACCGTTTAATGCATCTCTTACAAAAGTAATATTAATACGACGCATGTATGAATCGACAAACAATTCCTGTTTTAAAGAATCGTGCTTTACTTCTAATAGGTTAGGATTTAGCTGTAGATTCCAAGCCGTTTCGACCAGGTTCCATCTGGCGTCAACTTCCTGCTCGAAATTGATAAATTGAAGAGCTTCCCTTAATTTAAATATATTGTCTGTGAGAATGATCTCTTTCTTGCCATCTCCATAGCTTTTTTGATAAAAAGGATCTTTGATAATGTCTCCATTTACATTTTGAAAGGCGTCAACAACATTGACAAAACCGAGTTTGACCGTCGCTTGGATCAACTGATCTTCAGAAATCCTACCAGCCACAAAATCACGACAAGTATTTAGAAATTTGCTAGAAGAAGAATTTCCTTGCTTATCACTCTTCCGAAGATGCTCAACAACATTCTTCGAGAAGGGCGCTGCTAAATCTTCTAAAGACAACGACGATTTGCCAGAACGCAATAGCTCAATCATTGCCTTTGCAAATGCAAACTTATAGGTAGCTGAGTTTTTACCAAACAAAATAATGGCGCGCCATTGGGATTCAAGGCTTGGATCGTTTATCTGAAATTGCGTTGCCACTGCTATTTTATTTTGGAGTACATTTCTATCAAGCTTTTTGCAATTGGAATATCAGCAGGAGCAAGTTTCCAGTTTAATAGATCGCTGACCTTTACCCATTCAAGTTGATCATGATCTGTAGACTCAGATGGAATATTTTCAGTTTCACAGATGAAAGAAATCAATTCGATAGCGCCTTTATCGTAATGATGTACTGTATCGAAAAAGTGCTGTTTGATATTCACTTTCAAATTAAGTTCTTCAATTAACTCGCGAGCTAGAGATTCCTCATAAGACTCGAATTCCTCAACCTTACCGCCCGGAAATTCCCAATAACCACCTAGAGATTTTCCTGTTTTCCGTCGACAAATCAGGACGAGATCATCTTTGAAAATAATCCCACAAACAACTTTAATGATAGCCATGTGATTCTCTATGATATTTAAGATTCTTGTTATTTAGTTTATGTGAAGGATGTAAGAACAACCTACCAGAAACTTCACCCATCAATTCAAGATTATCTTTAATGGAAAAACTTCCTTTATCGAACATAACGTGGTGATTTGGACAAAGACAAAGTAAATTATCTGAACTATCATGACCATTATGCGGTGTCCCCAGGGGTTTGATATGTGCCCCTTCGGCGTAATGTCCTGTTTTGGTAGGCACTCCAAACTGGCAGACTTGACATTTAAAATCATAAAGTTTTTTGATGTCATGAGCCATCTTGGTATCGCGAATTATTCTGACGATTGATCCTGTTTTACGTTTTGTTGCCTCGTTGGATATCTTTAATTCGATCTTTTCAGCAGTCTTTTTGAGATCATTGTCGCCTATATAGAGAAGTTTAAATCGACATATTTTAAATCCACTTTTTCCAACTTCTTCCCATGCATCGACAACACTATACAATCCACCATATGTATATCCTTTCTCCGGAGAATAAGGGGATTTGTGTGTAGAACCACGAATAACGCGAACAGGAAGACCTTCATCCTGACTTTTTCGTAGGCCAGCATTACCTCGGTTATTCCATGATTGGTCTTCGATCTGTTTTCCAGTGTTTTGATCATTACCGCCTGCACCAGTATAGATGATTTCTTCTCCATTGTCCTCATCATCTTCATATCCACCGGATAGGACTATAGCAGCTGTACCTTCCGTACCATTCCCATCAATTCCCGCTGTCCAGATACGATGAAAACTTGAGGGCATCATTTCCTTTCTGCCTTCAAACGAATGTCCTTCAGGTATATTGGGTATATCGCCAAAAATTATTGGTCTATTAGCCATCTGTTAGTTTTTTAAATCGTATTCCTCTAAAACCTTTTCCATTTGCTTCTTAGCCTCCTGCGAAATAAATTTATAGAGATGGCGATTACCTAGTTTTCTTTGTGTGTATTCAACATATTTATTTAAACTACCTGTTTTAAATAGTACTGTTATTCGATTTGGTGTTACTTTGCTTTTGATTTCATCTGACAGATTTTCGTAGATACTATTTGGAGTGAATTCACTATTAAAATCAAGATTTATGAGAATTCTCATCGTATTAATAGGCAGATCTAAAGAGGTATCGATTTCGATCGTAGAGGGACCTTTCTTTTTACGCTCATCAATAATATTAATGGTACTTTTTGGCAACTCTTTCTTTGGAATGAATTTAACTCCCTCATTGGCAAACTGATAATACTTCAAACCGAATACTGAGGAAATCTTATTGGCTCTATTTATCCCAAGCTTTCTTTTAAGATTTATAATTTCATTTATATCAGTAGCATTTGTACCAATTAATTTCCCCAAATCTCCAGCTTCCAGTTCATAATAAGCTAAAGCTTTCTCAATGCGATTAGCATATTCTTTATCAGGATTATATTCAGTATTTTTCAAAATATATAATAATTTTGTTTTCTATATTTTATTGTTTATATTTGTTTTATTAATTGACAAAGCGAATAATAGAGTAGGTTAGCACCCTACCTTCACGATGTCACTCGACTCATAAAACCGGCAGTTTTAATCCAGCGAGTAGACTCGGAGTTCGCCCGTTTCTGAATTATTTATATCTTTGAGATATATTTTCAGAAGGGTGAGCTCTATGTCAGTCTTTCGATGGAAAATTCAACTCATCGCGTATGAGATGAAGAGGCTCCTGCCGGTGCCATTGGTCGAAAGCTTTAGAATTCACCCTTTTGATTTTAAAAGAATTCTCAAAGTTTCTCGGTGCACATCGTTTTATAACCAAAATGGATTATGACAAAACGATTCAAAGACCACCAAAAACACCAGGCTTACCTCAAGGAGGTTAGTATTCGGTTTTCCTATTCAATTCTTATAAGCAAGATTATTCGGCCTCCGGAATAATCGGTTAAAATATATGAACCAAAATAGGGGATAGCGGCGTTCGCATTTTGTGCTGTGCCGAATAGGTATACACTAGCAAGGCCCTTAGACTAGGTTTTCCCGATCTGTATTCGATACACTACACCCTTTGATTTTGTGTAATTAATAATTTTGCTCTTTCGAGACTTCTAACACCTTAAAAGTAGGGTTTTATTTTTAAACAACAAAATTAAAAACTATAATCTTGTATTGTTATTCTATACTGATTGGATCGGGTTTTTATTTCTTTCCGAGAGGAAGCGCCATAACGACCCCTATAGATGACTTGTAACCAATTTTTGGGCGCTTTTCGGATTTGTTAATTTTTTATTAGTTGTATCAGCAGTGTTAAAAAAATGCTGCAAATGACAATCCTTTTTAATTCGAAAAAACCGAAAATGGGGATGCTATGCTCTTTACAATAGATAGAGCAAGGCTCAAGTCATCTTTATGAACCTTAAAAATGAATCAAAAATATTCAAATGTGCTAGCCCTCGAGCTAGCCATATACCAAGTGCACGATCAGGGATATAATCCCTTAGATAAGATCGCCTATTTCTGGAAAAAATACGATATCAATACCATTCAGAATACGATCAATACCATATTGAAACACGCTCCTGCGTATAAGAAAAGTGGCAACATCGTGCAGCTCTGCCATAAGCAGATATTTGCCGTTGATCTGATGCGGTTGTTGATCGCATACTTTCATGTGCATACGGACCATATTGACATCAGTCAGCTGGATATATCCGGTGCAGAAACCACGCAGAGTAGCCTGGATGAACTGGAGATCACCAAGCGGATCCATGAGTTCTTTGGTAGAATAGTAGACTGATCTTAACAATAAGCAGATGACGAAACAATCAAAATCGTTGGCTGCCTTATTGGATAAGGTAGTTAACATTCCAACAATACAGATTACATTATTTGTAATTGTGTTTTTATTGCTTTCTATGTTTAGTTTATCGGCTCAGACGCCCCGCAAGGACAGCGGGGCGGATGGGCTGTTATCCATCAGCGGTACTGTCGTATCGTCCACTGACGGTAAGCCGATCCAAGGTGTTTCCAGTCGAGCAGAAGGTGAAAAGGGTAGAGCCTCTTCTAAAAATGATGGAACTTTTATCCTGTCCGTCTCCAATCCTAAAGGCACAGTTTCATTCTCCCATGTGGGATATAAGCGCTTAGAATCTGCTTATACAGCCGGAGTATCATTGACTGTAAAATTGATACCGCTGGAGAATCAATTAGAAGAAGTTGAAGTAGTCTCTACGGGGTACCAAAAGATCCCGAAGGAACGGTCGACGGGGAGTTTTGCTCAGGCGGATATGGAATATTTTAATAACCGCCCATCTACAACGGTGCTATCGCGATTAAAAGGATTGATAAATGGGCTGCGTTTCAATAAGGATAAGGATATATCCATAAGAGGGCAAAGTACGATATTCGCCAACGATCAACCTCTGGTCATCGTAGATGGATTCCCTTATAATGGTGATATCGATATGCTCAATCCGGAGGATATCGTTTCTGTAGACCTGCTCAAAGATGCTGCTGCGGCAAGTATCTGGGGGGCACGAGCAGGAAATGGGGTAATTGTGATATCTACAAAGAAAGGGAAGGCAAATCAGCCAGCTACAATTTCCTTTGCTTCGCGGTTCTCGATTTCAGCTAAACCGGATCTGAAATATGCACCCAATTATATGGATGCTCGGACGTACTTAGCGGCAGAGAAACTGCTTTTTGAAAATGGAAGATATAATTCCTTATTTGACGACACCCAAAACTATCCGGTTATTTCACCGTATGTACAATTATTGCATCAGGGAAAGATAATGGAGGCTGAACTACTTGCAGACCAACTAAGTAACTACGATGTTAGGGATGAAATCTCCTCGGCTTTCTACCGCAATAGACTCCTGCAGAATTATGATCTGAACATCAGCGGCGGCTATGGAAAAGGGCAATATTATACATCTGTCGCGTACAACAAGGACTTACAGAATCTAAGGAAGAATCGGTCGGATCGCCTTTCGGTCAATCTGTCGAACACCATCTCGATTACTGACCGAATTAGATGGGCAATTGGATTGAATTATATAAATGCTAGAAACTCAGTAGACAATAGCCTCGCTGAACTGCTTAGTGGAAATGGTCTTTATCCGTATACACGGCTGTGGGATAATGATGGTAACCAAACCGAGCTGTATCCGATATTCAATTCAGATTGGGTGGACGGGTCTGCACGAGACAGAAGATTTCTTGACTGGAGCTTTTGGCCGTTACAGGAACTGGGGCGTACCGAAAACCGTAGCAATAATCACGATATCCGTGCTTATACCGCGCTAAATTTACAATTGGCCGAAGGGCTTACCGCCGATATCAGTGCGCAGATGCAACAAAGCTTTTTGGATAACGGCCTCGTTGCTCCACAGGAAGCTTTTGCGACACGTAACCTGATCAATCAATATGCAAAATTGCAGGACGGACAAGTAATTGGTTTTAATATTCCAGTAGGAGATATCGCTAGTTTTACAAAGAGCCGTACGCAGTCTGCCAACCTGAGAGGGCAGCTCAACTATACACGCGAAGCAAAAGACTGGCGTCTGGACATGTTATTGGGAGCTGAAATATCGCAGACGCAGCGTAGCTCGGATTATTTTAGGCTGTACGGCTATGATAAGGATATTCTGACCTCGCAGCCTGTCGATTATATTTCCTATTTCGCCTTATCACCTTATGGAAGCGCTGCCACGATTCCCAACTACAATGGTATTAATAGCGGCATATCACGTTTTGTATCTTCTTATTTCAATGGATCGTTTACGCTCTATGATCGTTATGTCCTGTCGTTGAGTGCACGGGTGGACGGCTCCAATTATTTTGGTGTCAACGCCAATCAAAAACTGGTACCGCTTTGGTCTACCGGAATGAAGTGGAGAGTATCTAAAGAACCTTTTTTCAGGAAAGGCATTTTAGACCAGCTTGATCTGAGAGCAACCTATGGTTATAGTGGCAATCTTGCTTCCAATCTGACTGGGACGACGACGTTACGATATCGCAGCAATGCGTCGTTTACCGGATTACCCTATGCGGAAATGGTCAATATAGGTAATCCTGACCTTCGTTGGGAGCGTATAGGGCAGGCTAATGTTGCACTGGATTTTCGCTTGACGAGCAAATTGCTGGAAGGAAGTATAGAATATTACCTTAAAAAAGGTAAGGATATGATCGGAGATAGGCCTTTTCCTCAAAGCAGCGGACTGACCTATATGTGCGGTAATTACAGTACGATTTCAGGTCAAGGTATCGATATCAGGTTAAAGGCCCGGGTTTTTAATACAGATACTTATAGCTTTAATTCGGAGGTTCATTTTAGTTATACTACTGATAAAGTGAAAGCTTATGATAAGGGCATTGTGCCAATAGCAAGTTATACAGTTAGCACGGAGATTCCTCGTGTGGGGTTTCCGGTACATAGTCTGTACAGCTATCAATGGGCGGGTCTTGATCCTTTGGATGGTGGTCCTCGTATACTGGATGCCGATGGAAATGTCAGTAATGATTACGACGCTTTACCTGCGGCATTAAACGAAGATGATCTCATTTATGGAGGAATGACTCGCGCTAATTATTTTGGAAGCTGGGTCTCCCGTTTCTCGTTAAAAGATTTTGAAATAGGGGCCAGTTTCCTTTACAAATTGGGTCATGTTTTTCGCAGGCCCAGTCTATCTTATACTCAGCTGGCGGGTAGCCGCTTATTGGGTCATGTCGAGTTTGCAGACCGTTGGCAAGCTCCCGGCGATGAACTGAAAACCAACGTGCCCAGTTTCACTTATCAGGAAAACACGAATCGGGACAATATCTATCAATATAGTACAGTGAATGTTGGAAAAGCTTCTCATTTCCGTTTTCAGGATGTATTTGTCTCCTATAAGTGGCACCCGAGGATCGGGAGCAAGCGCACCATTCTCAAGTTATCTTGTCAGCTGGAAAATCTCGGTTTGCCGTGGCGGGCAAACGGCTGGGGCTATGATCCTGATTATATTTCGGAAAATGGTTCCACACTTTCGACATATCCAGCGCCTTTTCAGATGACTGTAGGTGCGACATTAACTTACTAAACTATATAAATATGAAATTACCGCTTATTTTACCTATGGTTCTTCTGGCGATATTGACAGGCTGCTCGAGCTCATGGCTTGAAATAAAACCGGATCAGGCGTTGGTCGTTCCAAATAGTACCAAAGATTTTCAAGCTTGGCTGGACAACGTAGCCAAGTTTAACCGCTCGAGTTCCTTTGGCTATATGGAGATCGCCTCTGACAATCTCTATCTCACTAATGACATGTATAACGGATTAAGCTCTTCGGCTGAACGCAATATTTATTCTTGGGCTAAAGGACCGGAAGATTTTTATGGGACTGCCGGAGGATCTAGTTGGCGTGATGCTTATGCAAAGCTGATCGAAATTAATGCGGTGTTAGAGGGCATTGAAAAAATTAACAAATCGATTAATACCGATGGATGGAATAATGTGAAGGGTAGTGCACTGTTTTATCGGGCATTTTACCATTATTTACTGGCATCTGAATTTTGTCAAGTGTATACTTTGGACGATCCTCTGGGTATCCCGCTTAGGACATCATCAAACCCCAATGTAATGCTCCAGCGTAGCGGCATAAAAGAAACCTATGCGCATATATTGGCAGATCTACAAGAAGCTGCTGTCTTATTGCCAATTGTGGCAGAAAATAAAATGAGACCGTCGCGTTTGGCAGCTTGGGCCATGTTAGCACGTGTTTATCTCGCAATGTCAGATTACAGCAACGCAGCTCAATACGCAAAGAATTGCCTTTCCAAGAATGATGTATTGCTCGATTATAATGCATTAAATACAAGTAATCCATATCCGTTTTCATGGAATAATGAAGAGGTAATTTTTTCGGTGTATATCGCTAATCCATCTACGCTTTTGCAGAACGGTCATGTTATTGATAGCACACTCTATCGTTCTTATGTCGATGACGATCTCCGAAAAGTATTGTATTTCCGGATAAACGCTGGATTGCCACGTTTTAAGGGTGGGTATTTTGGCTCGGCAAATTGCTTTGTAGGGTTGGCGACAGATGAAATTTATCTGATAGCAATGGAATGTCTGATACGCCTGGGAAAATTAAAAGATGCAGAAATCTTATTTAATAGGTTTTTGATAACACGGTATAAAACAGGTAAATATACCTTGATTGATTTTTCCTATCAAGAAGAGGCTCTGGCACTTGTACTGAAGGAAAGACGCAAATCTCTTTTGTTTCGCTGTTTACGCTTTTCTGATATCAAGAGACTCAATAAGACAACGCCGCAATTGGTATGGATAAAGCGTATAATTAATGGAGAGGTGACCATCATACCCCCCAACGACCCAAGGTATGCATTCCCCATACCTCTTAAGGAATTATTATTGAACCCTATACCCCAAAATCCAAGATAACATGAAAAACTTGCTATTATATCTAATTATATCGCTCTGTAATATATACAGTGTATCTGCATTGAGCGGATCGAATTTTACAGTCCAGTTGGATGGGTTCGACAAATTCGACTTTGCTGTAGTTAATGTTCGTCCATTGGATCAAGATGCTGATATCCTAACAAAAGAAAATGAGCTGATAAATGGGCATACCGTCCAATTGGAGGCTGGAAAGGCCAAGGTGAATCTAAATGATGTGCCTGAGCATTTTATATTGACACTCAATTTATATTTACGTGGCTCTAGGTATGAACTGCTTCCCAATTGGTATGCAAGCCAGGGAGACAGTCTTTTTATAAGGGACAACGGTTCAAAACAGGTATTCGACAATCTTGAGCTCTCTGGTCGAGATATCGAATTATACCACTTGCAGTATGCACTGGATGAGATTGCCCGAAATCATACGGCTGTCAAAAAATATCCTCATACTGCTGATTATTTTACAAGTAAGTTTGCGCAGGAGTTTCAGCTTGACAACGTAGTTGACAAAAATATTGGAGTGGGAAAACTTATAGGGAGCAGCAAGGTTGATTTAACTGCAAAGCAGTGGATTTTGACCAAAATGTTTTACAAGATATATGCACAATTCTTCTTAAACCCGCTATCTGTTACTTTTATAAAGAATGATAGCCAGCGAACAAAGGATATCGAAGATATTTTCCACCATTTTAAATCCCTTTATAAAGCTGCGATTAGACCTAACCCCCTTTGCCTCACAGCTGAATATATAAACTTTTATCTCAAATATTTAAAGCTTGAAGCGATTTTTGCGAATACAGATAAGGTTGATTATCAATTGCGACAGTTAAATAATGATTTTCAGGGACAAGCACTTGAATGTATGGGCTATGCCTATCTTGCTGAATCATTTTATAGAATAAATGAGCTCGATAGGATCAAAGTACTGCAATGGCTATTGTCCATTACAAAATCATCTGAACGTATGGTCAAATTGGCGAACATGCAGGCAATTGCTGCAGGAATGCCATTCCCAGATTTTGAATTGACTGATCTATATGGAAAGCGATGGCATAAAGCGAACCTGTTGGGAAAGGTTGTTTTCTTTGACTTTTATTATACAGGATGTGGAAACTGTGCACGATATTTTAAAAATAAGGTTTCCAAAGTAGAGGAATATTTTGAGGGTAATACAGATGTTGTATTTATTAGTATAAGTATCGATAAGGATTTGGATGTATGGAGAAAGTCTGTTGAATCAGGGGAGTATAATTCGGAACATAGCCTCAAATTGTATACGAACGGTTTAGGTGCAAAGCATCCTTTGATCACAAGTCTCAGAGTAACCGCATATCCCTTTCCGATTTTAATGGGTAAAACTGGTCTAATAGAAACGTCCGATAGCAAAAAACTGGGGTCAGGATTTTCTAGTACGGAACCTTTGATAAAAACTATTGAAAAGGCTTTGGTTAAGTAACAAACGGAGGGCCGGAGACAATGCTCCGGCCACTTCCGTTAATTTGCTGGTTCTTGAAATTCACCTGGCTCTTCCGAGCTAGGTACCGGAGTAGATCCAGTCGGAGGTGCTTGGCCAATTGTAGGATTGTTTGAGCCGAGATTGAACTGTTTGGAACATATTTTTTCTTCATTCTCGCCACACAATTGATTATCTTCATCATAGTACACATAATCGCTAAGGTTAGGAGATGAAGTTCCTGTTGTACTATAATAACGATGTATACCAGCCAACTTCTTATTTGTGGCCGCTTGTTCTGTAAACGACTGCGTCAATACTGCGCCGCCTAGGATTGCTACTCCAAGTAGCATTTGTCCTAATTTTCTAAAATTTTCCATTTTTTTGATTTTTGGAGTGTATACTTTTTATTCTTTTTAGGGCGTAGAGTCCTGCTATCAGCCATATTATATTAAATACGGTATGCGTTTTCCAGCCCATTGATTCGATGATACCACCACAGTGACAAAGCTTCTTCTCCACAAACTTGACCATCAGACTGAGGTAAATTGTAAATACACCCATTAATAATGTCGATGCCCATAATGCGGAGCGCTTTACCCAATATACAGGGAAAATTAACAGGATAGCCAGCACAACCTCCAAGGAGGGGATGCCATAGCCGATAGCTTTTGCATACTGACCTAGATGGGGGATCTTACTATTGCCTTTAATGAAGGTGGTCATATTCATAAACTTGGCCCACCCCGTGTACATGTACATAAAGACATAACCATAGATGATCAGATCAGGCAAGCGAAAATAGATCCAGCGTGCAGCCCGGCGGATTAAACTACCGCGTTTTGTGGAACTCGCAGGGTGATCCTGTTGATATGCTGAAATATTGATGTGCTTTTCCATAAGCTTGTACGTATTGCTGTTGTATCTTTTTGGTTTTCTGCGGAGCCAGCTGCATATGACAGATGGGGTTCCTGGGTAGTCTTGCTGCTTACCGGCATTGCGGGAATAAGGCAAATTTTCTTTTGTACTGTTTCATAATGTTGTTTTTTATTGGAGCTTTCGGATAGCAGCCTCACCTGTACATGTTACTTTCTTCGATTAAGCTAATGGCATTGATCTGCTGCATCCGACCTGCTATTACAAAGTTCCAAAGCAATACCTGTTATATTTTGGGATTTGGACCACTATGTTTTGTAATTTAAATACCAAAAAATTGGTATTTAAGCTCCAATAAATTTGACTCTTAATGATCCCGTTCCCGGAATATACGGCGCAGTAGTTCCATGCTGATCCCCATAAACTTAGCTAACTCCTTTTGTGTAATGTGCGAATGTATGTTGGGGTATTTATCAAAGACAAAATCATATTTATCTTGATTGTGGAGCGAAAGCAGCTTGTGCCTATAGTCCAGATAGACCTGCTGCTTGTCCTTAAGGTTGGCGTAGAGGTAAAAGACTTTGGGATTGTGATCATTGATTTCCTCCAATTGCTTGAGCGAAGTGCGATAGGTGTGGCAGTCTGTCAATGCGACAAACTGATAACCGTGTTTTTGATTAGGGATCATCAGCGATTCGCCGGCAATGGCATAGCGTATGGGACAGGTCTTTTCATACTTTCCAAATGTCCCCTCAACAATCAGATAGAGGTCGCCCCAGTCATTGATCAGGTGTTCACCCTTGACAAATCGTTCCTCTTCAAATACTACAGTTAACTCTGGAATCTCGCTCTGCCATCGGGGGTTGATATCCCCCAAGAAGGGATGTAACAGGTCTTTTTTACTTTTCTTCATTGTTTAGTTTATGTTGGCATTTTTATTATAAAAAAGGAACAGGCAATTTACAAATCCCCTTTTATTTTTTTTTATCGAGGGACATATAACCTATTTGATGGGTGAAATGCGTATATCATGGGTGAATGGTTTATGGTGGCTTTCATAGTTGTCTTTTGGTCGTTCGATACGCTATTTTTGCTCTCTTTCCCCCGACTCGCTAATTTTCTACCTAAAACCGCAAATTTGATTATCAGCTGATCAATTAATAACACAATCGTGCGATTGAGCAGGATAGATTCGACCTGCATCTTTCGAGTCAACAAAATGAATTTATTATGGAAAATGAATTGCAGACAACAGTAACAGATCTATTCGCGGGGTACACAGTTTTTGAGATCCTTGGTGAAGACCCCATATTGGGTGATCTGGAAGATGACAAGTGTTGGACAGGATCTTTATAGACTTTAATCGTTAACCAATGGCCCACAGTGGTTTTGAATCACTTGGGCCAAACTAACCTAAAAGCATGAATAATCAGAAAAAAGTAGAACTGCAGCGCCTGCTGTGGATGGCAAATGTACAGGGCTTTTATCCGGATAAGCCTGCTGTCGAACTGGAGGCCGGCTATCAACGATGGCAACATCACCGTCAGCAGTTTGCACAACTGGATCAGGGTTTTTCCCTCGAAGAGACTTTATACGAATCCCTTGGCAATGAGTCCCTCGCTTTGTCCGGCGGCATTCTATTTACATTTCATTATGGTCCATATCGTCTAGTGCCACGTTGTCTGGTCGCAGCGGGATACCAGGTCACTATTGTGGTCTCGGCTGCGGTGCTGGAAAGAGAACTTAGGCAATATGCACGTGATCTCGCCAACATGGGATTACCAGCCGATCGGCTTGAATGTTTGGATGCGAATGATTCCATGGTCTTGCGCAAGATGCTTCAGGCGATTTCGACCAATAGACTGATCCTCGTCTTCTTGGACGCAAATGAATCTGTTGGCAGAGATGAAAGCAAAGAGCAGGAGGGGCGGGTACGGGTCTCATTCGGTGGTAGTTATTTTTATTGGCGTAGCAATTTGCTTAAGCTTGCACATCGGATTGGCTTAGCTGTGCATGTGATACACCTCATGCCACAACTGCAAGACGGGAAACAGATTTGGCAACTATGCAAACCAATTACCGTGCTCAGCACAGTCGATAAAAATAATCCGATGGTGCTCTTAAATGCCTTTGTCAAGCTACAAGATGTCTTTCAGACAATGATGGGGGAGGATTGGACTGCTTGGGAAAACTGGGGACTTATACACCATTATAGAGGATTTGACGAGCGCCCTGATATTGATGCAAGGTGTCAGGGGAGCTGGATGGTACCTTTTTCCTTTGCGGATAAAGGTTATCTATTTGATTTGTCTCGGAAGCTTTTCTATGAAATTATTGCTAAAAAAGATAATATTGGCTAATTTGGGTTAATAACTTGACCGATTATCATATGAAAGCTTTTTCACTAAACCTTACTTTTTTAAGTCAACTGCATAGCAGATTTTTGCTGGACATCACGATTCTTACATTTGTGCTCGCTACCCTACATGTTCATTTGTGGTTGAACCACTCACTACTGATCTTTTTACTGTTTATAGTTCCGTATTTATTCTATTTTACCGTAAGTTTTATAATTTTCCATATCATCCGGCTGCAAAAAAATCGTCTCTGGTTTATATTGCTGCCTAGTGTTGTGTTGCTAGTGCTGGTTTACGATGTCGTGAAATGGTATTACTATAGTTTTCTAACAGCGCACAATGTCGTATTCTATTATCCATGGGCGGAGGGTGATGCACAAAAACTCTTTATCAAAATTATTCGTGGACTTTCATTCGTAGCTCTTTTACTCTGGGCCGATACCATGTTTTGGCAGAAAAGACGTAAAAAAATGAAGATTAATGAGCTCGAGCTTGCGGTAAAAGACATTTCTGACAATGCACTGCTGTCGGGTCATTTTTTGTTTAAGCTTTATCAATTTTCAATGGAGAAAAGGATTGTTTTTGACCTCAAAGTGCTGGATTACTTTCAATACATCATCAATAAAATTGCCATGCGTGATGCTCGGGTAGGATTGGATGAGGAATGGACTTATCTGAAACAACTGGTTAACATGTGTGTACACCGAACGATTGAGATCAAAGGGGAGGAAGTTGTCCCGCGCTATATCTGGAGCAGATCTATCCCTGCGCTTTCGATGATGACTTGGATTGAAAATGCGGTCTCCTATAGTCCGATCGGTAAAGCGATCCCTATTGTCCTGGAATGGATCCAGGAAAATGACACAACTATTTTTAAGGTGCGTAATCGTATCGCGGGAAGTATAGTGGAGAAGGGAGGCGGCAGGGGACTTGAACTGGTCAATCGTCTTTTTGAACCATTGCAAAAAGACCGCGTAGACGTTACGTATCGTATTGAAGAGCGGGAGTATTTTGTCGTGGAGTTAAAATTTATGAATTAATTATGCCTAAATATAGTATTGTTGTGGTCGACGATGATGGAACGGATGCCAATAAGGTTGTCGAGCAGATCTTAAAATTAAAAGACATCCATAAAATAGGTGATTTTGAAGATGTTAAAGTCTTTGAAAAGGGAAAGGATGCGCTCAACTACTTGATGCGCAATAAGGTGGATATTCTCTTTCTGGATATACAGATGCCCGAACTCTCAGGGTTTGAGCTCTACAGGATATTGCCGCAGCAGATGCGTCCGGCGCTGGTATTTGTCACGGCTTATGCTGAATTTGCGCTGGATAGCTACAAATTGGACGCTTGCGATTACCTCATGAAAAATGTCAATTTTGAGGCTGTATTCCATGCATTAAACAAATGTCTCAAACGATTAGGTACACCAATAATGATCGCTCCTGCAGTACAGCGGGAGTATTATGTCTACGAAGTCAAAGATTCCCGCACTAAAAGGGTTCTGAAATATCGGGATATCGTCTATATCCAGAGCATAGACAATTATGTAGAGATCGTGACCCGCAATGAGCGGCTGATCTGCAGAATTACCATGGAGGAGATCGAAGAAAATATGCCGCTATCCTACTACGTGCGTATCCATCGAGGCTATATTGTCAACTTCAAATTTGTCAAGGATATCGATGGTGCCAGGGTATGGCTCACCGAGGGTGAAAAAGTTAGCCTTCCAATTAGTCGGTCGCGCAGAAAAAATATTGCTGGAATGGGAAAATCAGTTGAATAAACAGTCTTTTATAAACCCTAAATAAATCTGTATGCGTAAAAATCAGTACCTCAGGGGCTTTTCCATAAGTCCAGGGCAGTCCCATGCCCACAAATTGATCTTGCTGGAACTATTGGCGGTAAAGCGTCAGCTGGCTACCTATCTGGACCTGCGGCAGCAGCTAGAAGTAGACAATGTCGTACTTCGCGATGCGGAATATGTCAAAGCACATGTCGGTATCTCGACCGAGACGCTCTATCGCCTGCAACGGGATGGTTATATCTGCATAGCTAAGCGTGAGCGCAACAAGCGCTACTACCGAGATGTGGATGTAGACCGGCTGCGCAATAGCTATCGCGGTCTATAGGATCGCTCGATCACTTGATTTTTACCTGTACGCGGATTACTTTCTTCGGGCGTCTCTTTCATTGAGGGACGCTTTTTTAGCTATTCTTTTCCATCACATAGTTGGTCAGCTGAACACCGTTTCGGGTTACCTGCTGTTCTCAAATCACTTGATATCCACGGCGCTCAAAGAATGGTTTGGCCGTGATCGAGGCGTGGGTAGTGAATTTATCGCTCTCGATTGCATTTTCCAGTTCATTGCATAACGCAGTGGCAATGCCTTGTCCTTGATAGTCTTTGTGCACGTAAAGTCGGTCGAGGTAGCCCTCCCGAGTGATATCGCCGAAGCCAGCAATTACATTATTACTTGCTACGGCTACGAGTGTATAATGAGCCAAGAAGGATTCGTTCCAGGCAGCCAGGTTAAGCAGCCCCGTCGCCCATACATCCGGTTGCTCCTTGCTGTAGTCTATTGCATTGACCCTATGTACCGTATCGTAAAATAACTGACTAATCTGTGCCAGATCGGAGGGTAGGTATCGTCTTATTTCCACTGTTTATTTTTAGGGTCTTCAAATTTACCATTATTCACGCGATTGCCCAATCTTCTTCACACTTTCTCCTGACCAACTACTACCACTGCGGCAGTCGGCATCGAATTGCCTTCGGCGGTTCGTCGGGATAAATTGAATCACTACCCGAAGCCCGCCTGAAGAAAATACGATAAAGGGCAGAAGTTAATTGGGTATTGCTTGGGTGTTGACTGCCTGCAGACACCTCAATATGACCTTAAAAATGCTGCCTGATTTTGTCTTTTTTTGCTTCAAAATGAGTCCTAGCTGTAGTCGTTTTCGGTCGATAATCGGTCAAGTTTCCGATGCCCATCGGTCAGTAATAGGTCTGTTGTGTTTCTGCTATTTGTTATTGATTTAAAGTATTTTATGTTTGTTATGTCAATCAGTTGTACCGGTATGAAACAGGGTTGATTTTAACACATGGGAACTATTGTAAACGGAGCTAATGGAGGCTTTAAGGGTAAAGCCGGCTCCATAATCGGAAGTAGTTGGAAGAGTATCAACTACATTAAAGGGCTTTATAAAAAAAGATCAAAGCCCGCATCGGAAGCTCAGATGATGCAGCAGGAAAAATTCAAAACGCTGATGCGCTTTCTGCTTCCCATCAACTTCTTTTTGAAGATCGGCTTCGGCCGTAAAAATACGGAAAAATTGACACCGATTAATGCGGCGTTTCAATTTAACCTGGATAAGGCAATCACGGGTGTCTATCCCGATTATACGCTGGATTATGCGAAAGTCAGCATCGCTGATGGTGGCTTGTACGGTGGCGGGTCTGTAGGTGTCGCTTATGATGCCGGAGATCTTACATTCACCTGGAGTACAGGTGACAGCGAGACGTTCGAAACTTTTGCGGATGATATGGTCTATGTGCTGGCCTACCATGCCGAAAAGGACGAATTTATCTCCACACCGGCACCGAGTACTCGGGCACTTGGTACTGTGACCTTCACAGTACCCGAACATCTAGCAACGGGTGCGGTACATACCTGGCTGTTTTTGTCCAACCGGTCTAAAACCAAGGTGTCTAAAAGTGTGTATCTGGGCGAGATACAGCTTATCTAATTGAACAGGGGCTGAGCTGTTATTGCTCAGCCTTTTTTAATAATGTATTATGACTAAAAGAACAGCTAGTCCTGCACAGCTGCGTGCACGGGCTGCATTTAAAGTCGCACAGGCTTTTTTGGCGCCATTGAATGGGTTGATCAAAAAAGGATATGCCGAAACGGCCAAGCGAAAGAGATCATTGCCTGCCGGGCTTGCGCTGGGTTATACGCTGCAGATGGCGATAAAGCACGAAGTACAGGGGCCAGTGGTGGATCCATCACTGGTACGCTTAAGTGATGGAGCCTTGCCCGGAGTCAGCATGCCCCAATTGCAGCGGTATGACGATCGCATTGAGCTAAGACATGATAATATCAATGCTAGACTATTTGCAGCGGATGATCGGCTGATCCTCTGCGCCTATCAGGTCGAAAAAGGTTATGCATTTGTCAATGAGCAAGTCTGGCAACGCCGAGAGGGAAAAGTAATCGTACCGATTCCTGAAGGTTTTCAGAACGATGGATTTCATCTCTATCTGCTGCTCTCAAACAGAACCGGTTCAAAGTATTCACGCTCAACCTATATGGGCTATTCAACAGCATGAAAAGGAAACATATCCTGCTGCTCCAACGGACATATGGAGCAAACGGAACCAATGGAACCATTACCTATGGCGGTGAAGAAATCTGCCATACAATCGAACTTCCTGACCGGAATAATATCCCCCGGATCAGCTGCATCCCAATTGGGCAGTACAAGCTGCAAAAACGGCGCTACCCCAAGCATGGCGAGCAGATCGGCATCCCCAATGTATTGGGACGCGAAGCGATATTGATCCATGCGGCCAATAATGCGCTGAAGGAATTGCAAGGTTGTATCGCTCCGGTAACAGCTTTAACAGGTGAAGGTATTGGTGATTATAGCGGTAAGGCTTTGGCAAAACTGAAGGCACTGGTGTATAGTTTGTGGGATATGGGGGATGAGGTGTATTTGAATATTCGATAACAATTGGGAGGACATGAATTTTGCGCTGCATTCCTTTGTGCCATCTTCTTAGCAAGATGACGGCATAAATCAAACTCGCTGTGCTCAGACAGTGATTTATGCTACCGTCATATTGCGTCAGCGATTGGCAATCGGAATGCTAGGCTTTGAATTCTTTGTCCTCCTATATTGCTTGAATATAGAGGGGGATTGGGATGTAGGGCCTGAATAGATCATGGCTTTCTTTGCTGTCATTGATTTGAGCACATGAATTTATCGCTGCATTCCTTTGTGCGATCTTCTTAGCAAGATGACGGCATAAATCAAACTCGCTGCGCTCAGACAGTGATTTATGCGATCTTCATCTAGCGTCAGCGATAGGCAGTCGAAATGCTAGGCTTTAAATTCTTTGTACTCAATTCGTGTTAAAGCCATGCTATTCCGGGCCCTTCCTATTTATCGAAGCGGGTTGTGGAGGATGGAATTGGAATGCTGGCCTTTCAATTCTTTGTCCTCCTATATTGCTCGAATAAAGAGGGGGATGATAGGGTGAAGGGTCAAAGCCTCATATTCCGACTGCAAATTGATGAAGTCCAAAGGCGTTAAAAATGAATTCTTGTTTGAACGAAGTGAGTTTGAATTCATTTAGGCATTGGACAATAGTAATTGCACGAAGGAATACAGCGATAGACCGTTATCCTATCACTTTTAAAAGTAATAATCATGAAAAAAATCTTAAACAAAATCGGACAGGTGCTGCAGGTGGTCCTGCTGGCGCCGGTCAAGCTGCCGGG
>Ga0256786_1000192_pt1 | contig 37784 bp, 35 predicted proteins | sample MC6MC0937MT_FD_186053 | JGI IMG/M metagenome (GOLD analysis project Ga0256786, IMG submission 186053) | Metatranscriptome of enriched soil aggregate microbial communities from Iowa State University, Ames, United States - MC6-MC0937-MT... | ecosystem: Environmental > Terrestrial > Soil >...
AAAAGTTACCACCTAAAGCATATGTGAAAACCGCCCATGCCGTATACGAAAGTACAAAACTTTTTAGACATGGAGCGATTTCACGATACTCTCGAAGGTAAAATTGGTCGTTTTGACTCGAGATAACATCGTTTTTAATTTGTCTTTACAGACTAATTATCAATTCGCTAAAACAAATATACAAATATTTTTAAACTATTCGCTATAGCGAACGGTTTTTTTTCTAAAATATTTTCTATGGATAATACAACTTATAAAATGAATCTCAATAAGAAACTTTGTGAATATATAACAAAGCGATTCTTATCTGATTTTGATAAATCAAAAGACAAGAATAGTCAAAATAAATACGCGAAGGCAGTTGGTCTCACATCATCAACAATCGGTAAAATAGCAAAAGAAGAGGGCTATAATATTCCGGTGGCAACAATAGCATTAATTTTGAGACATGAAAAAGTCGAAATGGAGAAATTCTTCGCAGATTTTAATCAATATTGGAAAAAGTAATATTTAATAAATAAAATATACAAAGTTCCAAAGCAGAATAAAAATGGTACACTTAGTAAAACACAAAATATCATGTAGAGGAAATTGTAGTTATTAATGATAAATTAGATACCAAAAGAATATGGAAAAATATTACATAATCGAACAACCGCCAATTTCTGATAACTACACTTTCTTGGTAGATGATATTTCTAATAAAGTAAATTATGGTCTCACAACAGATATTGACAAAATCAACTATAATAGGAAAATTATAGGTGAAAATTTTAATATTGACATTAAAATTGGATTGCTTATGTCAAAAAGTAAAGGTTCAACTTTTGTTTTTGATCTAGGAAATTTCATTACAGTTCTTGAATTAAGAGCAGATGAACTAGAGGGAAAAATGGCTTTCTATGACTGTTTTATTGATATGCCAAAAGAAGCATTAAATAATATTCTTACCCAAGCATATTCACAGAATATAGCAACAGAATGGTTTAAAGTTCAAGAAAAACTATTAGAAAATTTTAGTTTAAAAAATGATATTGTAAGATTATTTAAACCTGTTTTTTGATTTTAATTACTTTGATCTAATGCAACAGATAAGAGAATTTTTTTTTTACAAAAGGTTTATTTACTAAGAAAAATAAATTATAAACCTTAAAAAACAACCTAATCCATGAGTATAGACTGGGAGAATAAAATCAAGATTGACACCGAATGGACTAATAGACTTTTAGTAAATCATTTTACTGAAAAAACACCAAAATTAGTTTTAAGAGCTTATACTCCTAAAGTTACTGGTACAAAGTTTTGTAGTAATGCATTAATTGAAGAACTAGGTTATTTTTTAATTGACTATTCCCTTTCTGAAGACTCACGTAAAAACAAATTGGTCGCTCTTAATAGCAAGTATAAAGAAGATTTAGCTAAAAAAAGATTACAACAAGCTTTATATGATGAAGCCCAAGCTTTTTTTGGTAAAAAAGATCCATCTACGGATGGTAAATATGGCGAGTTACTTTTATTTGCCTTATGTGAGAGCATTTTAAAATGTAAAATGGTAGCTCATAAAATTGAAGGATTAACCAATGGTAAAGACCAAGTTAAAGGTGGTGATGGCATATTTTTAGGCAATTACGAACTCACAAATGGTAAAGTAGGTCAAGCTATTTTTATTGGAGAATCCAAAATTATGCAGCAACGTGCAAAATCTATTGATGACGCTTTCGATTCACTAAATCGATTTCATGATTCGAAAACACAACATGAATTCAATAAGATGGAATTTATTGTAGCTCACAAATCACTAACTTTAGGTGAAAGCGATAGTGACTATGAAGAAATTTTTGAAAGATTAACACCAGGAACTGAAAAATTCCAAGATCAAGTAACTGTACATCCTATTTTGTTAATGTATAATACTTCTACTATTGATAAATTAGAAACTAAAGCTGCAGATAAAGAAGATTTAGAAAAACTAATTAGCAAACAAATTTCTGATAAAAAGAATGAAATTAGTTTGCTAATTCAACAAAAACTACACTCATTTCCTGCGATAAAAAAAGTATATCTAGACATTTTCTGTTTTCCTTTTAACAATATAGACCTTTTTAGAGAAGGTATGTATTTTAATATTCATGGCGTACCTCATCCAAAAAACTTTTCTGAATAATGGAAAAATTAGAAAGCATATATAGTAATAAAATATTAAATTCTGTTATAGAGAAAGAGGTTATTAATTTATTGAATCAAAAGATTAGTACAATTTCACAGGTTAAAATTGATTCATTTGAAATTAGAAAAGCAGTTTGGTTAGCATCTATACTAGCCGAAAGCAATAATGAAAAACACTTAAAAAAAGTTCAAGATCTTGCCATCCTCCTCTTCTTAAACAATCAAAATAATATTGAAATTCTAAAAATTGCATATATACTTTTTTCTAGAATAGGTAACTTAACTGCAACACGACATTTACAGAAATTAAGTAATACAGGAGAATTTTATTCGTTTAATGAAGATGTAATTTTAATACAAGAATTAATAAATAAGCGACTTGAAAATTCAATTTTAATCAATAACAAACCTTACTTATTAACTGATTTTCAAAAAAATCTTTACGAGACAATTAGTGAAGAGAAATATGTTTCAATATCTGCACCTACCTCATCAGGTAAGTCATTTATATTAAAAATTTGTATTGAAGAAGAATTGAAAAACAATAAGAGTTATTGTGTATTCTATATTGTACCATCTAGAGCACTTATAAATCAGGTAACTGAAGAATTAAGAGAGAATATTCAGAATATTGTTATCAAAAATGCATTTATAGAAGACGAGAAAACTGAAAATGATAAGATTGTTTATGTAATTACGCCTGAAAGAGCTATAAAAATAATTAACTCAGAAAAAGGTCTATTATTACCAAATCTAATTTTTATTGACGAAATACAAAATGTTGAAAATGAAGATGGAAGAGGTAATCTTTTTGAATATGTATATGAAGAATTTTCTAAAATTGAACAAACTAAGATAATTACAGCAGGTCCATTTATTTCAAATCCAAATGAAGTTTTTAAAGAGTTATTTGATAAAGAAAGTAAAATCGTTAACTCTAATCTATCACCTGTTTTTCAATTAAAAACTATTATTGATATAAATAAAAATCATATATCATTAAGCTTGTATGTTAATAATGAAAAAAGTTATAAACTAGATAATGTAGTTGAGATTAAAAATATAGAAAAGGCATTTGATAAAAACTATGGTGTAGGTCTTGCAAAAATTATTACTGCAGTAACAAATGAAAATGAGAGTAATTTGGTATATGCTTATCGCGGAGATTCAGCTGAAGATTGGGCTTTGAGATATTCCGAATCTGTTTCTTCTGAAAATGATGACAAATTAGAAGAAGATTTAAAAGATTTAATAAAGTATGTAAGAACTGACATACACCCCAAATATTATCTTATAGAATGTCTTAAAAAGAGGGTTGCATTCCATAGTAGTAATCTATCTGAATTTGCTAGAAAAGAAATTGAAAATCTTTTTGAACGAGGTATAATAAAGACTTTGTTTTGTACTTCTACTTTATTAGAAGGTGTAAATCTACCTGCTGACAATTTATTCGTTGTTAAACCCATGAAGAATAATGATAAATTATCTGAATTTGAGTTTGGAAATCTAATAGGTAGAGCAGGACGTATTAAAAATACTCTTTACGGCACTATATACTGTTTTAGTAGGGAAAATAAAACTGAATGGGCAGAAGACTATTATCAAGCTAGTTATACAAAAGAAGTAAAAACCTCCAGTTCAAGAGCATTACCTGAAATAAAAGTAGAAGACCTTGTAAAACCAAGTATTCAAATAGAAAATCCAAAAGTTAAAAACATAATTACCTCATTAAGGAATAAAGCGCTGAGAAATGATCGTTCACTAGAGATTTTTTTTGATAAACATGACCTTGAACAAAATAAAAAAATTAATTTTATTAGACAAATAAATCATTCAATAAAAGAAGTTACTATTCCTTACGATATTGTAAAACTTAATCCTACTATTGATCCATTGCTTCAATATAAACTATATAAACAGGTTATTAAAGATTTTGAATACTGGGTAATCCATCCTAAGTCTTTTACCATCTCTGGTTTAACTAGAGAAGATGCTGATAAACTTGAATATAAACATAAAAGTTTTTATTGGCAACTTCATTCCATAATATATCGATTAGATGAGATGTTTAAAATATCTTATGAGGTCTGGAAAAATGATCATATTAACGATGTTAATCCTGGAACTATTTGTAATAATACAGTTAAGTGGATTCAAGGAAATAGTTTAGGAAATATAATTTCAAGCTCAATTAAATATTATTCTACTGATCCGAGAATATCCGACAAGAAAAGAATAGATGCTAATAATCCTAATGATATCAATAAAAAAATCAAAGAAGTTATTAAGATAACAAACAAAGTTATAACATTTAGCTTACTTAGATATATTAAACTACTAGTTGATATTCTAGAAAACACACTTAATAACGAGCAAAAAGAAACTTATAGTGCAACGTTAGGGTTAGCATCAACTATTGAATTGGGTTCACATAATAAAATAGTAATTAGTATGATAACATATGGTATACCTAGAACTATATCATTGAATTTAGAAAAGATATTTATAAAGACTGATTATTATAAAAATGATAAAGAAAACGCAGATATATTAAAGTGGTTAAATTCGCAACAATATATTGCTGGCCTTGACCCTATCTATAACAAATTTTTAGCAAAAAATAATTTTTTAAATATTAATTATATTAGATAAAGTAAAAAATCTATAAAAATTAATTACGAAGAAGAAAATTAAATAATGAAAACTAACTTTGATTACAATGAAAACTCTGTAAGACAAATAGAGTATTTATTACCACGATTAAAATATTCTGTTTTACCTACAAAAATCGTTAAATGGCTCGAGAACTTTGATGATAAAGACAGAGACTACGCTATGGATCTTTTACGTGTTTTTGAGTATATACCTTTTGCTGAATTTATGTCTAGATTAGATTCAATTCTAAAAGAACTATTAATAAATATACCTAAAGATGAAAAAATAATAATTTTTCCTTTTGGAAAATTAGGTAAAAGTGGAATATTAGTAACTTATCCACTCCGAAACACTAATTCTTTTAAATCACGTAAATCGCAAATATCTCTAACGCAGGACTTAAAAAACCTAAATAATCCATCCTCTTATAAACATATTATATTTTTAGATGACTTTATAGGAAGTGGCAACACTTTCCTAAAACATTTTATAAACCCAGAAGTTAATAACTTTATTAGTAGCAATAATATTAAAAGCCTGTTCATTTTATCTGCTATAATAATGAACGAGGGAAAAGAAAAAATACATAAAAGTTTTCCTTATATTAAAATATTTGCAGATGAAAGGCATAAATTATTTAATAAAGTTCACTCTCCTCTTAAAGTTTTCAAAAGAGGTAGCTTGAACGAAATACAAAAAATTGCTCTTGCATACGGCAACAAAATCCCCGTGAATAGACCACCTACCTTATATCAACCAATGGGATATGACAACAGCGAGAGTTTAATTTCATTTTTTCATTGTACACCAAACAATACTTTACCTATTTTTTGGGGTGATAAAAACTGGATACCATTATTCCCGAGAGAGGCAAACACGAGAATGTCAGAAGCTAAGAAATTAAAAAAGGAAATAGTTTATTATTTAAGTATATGTGAAAAGCTAAATCTTAATTTAACTGTGGCAAACGAACTTTTAGATAAAAGAGTTGACAAAAGATCACAAAAAATTAAATTATTAAGACAACAAAATCATGCAGCAATAACAGTTTTATTTTTGAAAGAAAGAAAATATGAAAATATTTTTATATGTCAAATTCTAGGTTTGACAAGAGAAGAGCTTAAGTATATTTTTTATGAATTAAGAAATAAGCAATTGATAAAAAGAGATTACCAGACAATAACAGTTGACGGTTACGAATTACTTAAAGAACTCAATAGAATATCTAAAAAAGAAAAAATCAGAAATGAAACGGAGAATAATTTAGCCATTAAAAAAACATTATATTTGCCTCAAACGTTCAGTGGAGTGACTTAAGGTTAGCTATGTTATCTGGTAACAGATGTCTCGGTGCCGTGTATCGAGATCAATAAAGGAGTCTTTATTAAAATCTATAGTTCTTAACTAGATCCTTAATTTAAAATAAATATTTCACATTTAATAAATAATAGTAGTTGTTAAGTTGACTTTATCAATTTTTAAGTATTTATTTTATTTCAGAATATAATTAAACATTCAAGTTTAGAGTAACCTATGTCATTTCCATTTGAACAATTTATACTTTCAGCGAAAAAAGAAGAAAGATCCGAGGAGTATATAGATGCATGTATTGCCTATGCCGAAAAATTGGATAATAGAAAGTATCCCGTAGTATTCTCATTACCACATTTGGCAATAATGATGGGTATACAGTCAAACTTTTTAAGAGCTTTAATTGGCGAAAGTAAAGATATTCGATATATATTAGAGAGTAATGAAGATCTTAAAATAAAAAAATACAACCATTTTTTTATTAAGAAGCGGAGCAATGGTTATAGAGAGATTATGTCTCCTAATAAAGACCTAAAATATATTCAAAAATGGTTACTTTTTAATATTCTTTCTAAACATCCACTAACAAATTCATGTAAAGGTTTTCGAGAGGGAATTTCTATTAAAGACAATGCTTCAGTTCATTCAGATGCAAAAGTCGTATTAAAGGTTGATTTATTAAAATTTTATGACACTATCACTGAAAGACGTGTTTATGGTGTGTTTGAAAAAATGGGATATGCTAAGAACCTTTCTTATTCATTTGCTAAATTATGTACAGCTAAACATCATGACAAATATTGGCAAGACTTTTCTTACAGTGATAAGAAAAGTCTCGCTTCAATTTATGAAGAACGTGCTTCAATATTACCACAAGGTGCGCCCAGCAGTCCAACTCTTGCTAATATAATTGCAACTAAAATGGATAAGAGATTTGAAGCACTTGCTCAAAAAATGAATTTTTCTTATTCACGGTATGCAGATGATTTAACTTTTTCGATCAAAGATGAAGGTAAATTACCTAAGCTGAAATTAATTAGAGAAATTATAAGTGATGAGAACTTTTACATTAATGAAAATAAAATTTCTTATATGTACAGAGGTAGTAAGCAATATGTAACAGGATTAACTGTCACAAATGGTGTACATACCTCGAAAAAATATCGTAAAGAAATAGAAAGACATATACATTTTTGCAGAAGGTATGGTGTTGAAGAACATTTATCTAGAAACATAAAAAAATTTCCATATTACAATTCTTTAAAATTTCATGATTGGCTGTATGGTCATATTTGTTTTATACATTCTGTTGACATTAAAGCAAGTGAAAAATTATTAAATGATTTTAATAAAATAAATTGGATTGTCTAAAGCTATTATATGAAATACTTTAATAGATAATTAACATAAGCGAAGCATTCTTTGGTATAACAGGTGTAATCGTTGGAGCTGGAGTTTCATGATTTCAGTCACACCTTTCCAGTAAAGTGAAAGAAAAAAAATACATGATATCTACAAGGTTTGCTTCATCCAAATTTTTCAAGAAAACTGCGGTTCAATTTCTATAACTAATTGTTCTCAAGTAATCAGCCCTTTTTTCTAAATCTACAATTTTTACAAATAACTTAATGAAATTTCTATTATGATAGATTGGTATGAAACTTTAGACAAAACATTACAAACTACTATTATTTCCGCAATTATTTCCGCAATTACATCCATAATTATTCTTTTAATTACATGGATAACAGGAATATTTAAAGAACAATATAGCCTAAATTACAAGCTAAAAAAAGAATATGAATTTGAACAAAGAAAAAAGCTAAAAGATGAAATAAGTAAAACTAAAATCCCCCTTTTGAATAGTATTGAAGAGCTAAATTATCGTATATACAATTTGAATACTAATTTGCATCTAGGCTGGCAAAATGTGGCAAAAGAAGATTGGTTTCGGAATGAACAATATTTTGTAAATAGTTCAATTTATAGATTGTTAGAATTTTGGTATTGGATAATAAAGACAGAGAAAGATACTATTTCCATAGATTCAACAATTGCTGACAATGATGATATTTTATACTTAACATATATAAAAACATTTAAAAATGTCTTTACTGATGTAGATATTCTTAAAGATTTAGGTTACAGCCCCGCATATGACACGAATCATTTTTTTAAAAACGATTTAGAAACATATGGAAGTTGGCTTATTGAAAACAATGAAATAATAGGATTCGAAAAATTCAAAGGTAAACTAGGTTCAGATTATGATAAATATAAAAAAGTCATAGAATACTTTACAAATATTCAAAATGATGATACTGACAAAAATTTAAATGTTTTAAGATCTTTTCAGTTAATTGCCATTAGCTTTTTAAATAAGTATGGACATGGATATCAAAAAACTGATAGTGAAAAGCTGAGACAACTTACAGAAAGCTATAAGCAGCAATTAAAGGTTAAGGTTGCGTTCAAAAACTTTATAGTTAAAAATAAATTAAACAAAGAAATGACAAAGATTTTGAGAGCGATAAAATAATACAACACAGCCACTCAAAAAATAATCAATCCAAGCGAGAAAGGAATAAAGATTCTAAAATAGTACTATAAATTTAAAAAATTATTTTAACCCATATTTGTAAAAATCATCTGGTAATGCTTTTTCTTTAAACCGTAATTTACCAGCCCAGTAAATTTCATCAAAATATCCCTGCTCATATGGTGAAAACATTAGGAAATTATTATTTGATTCAACTATTTTTTTAAATTCAACAGGGTTTTGAATATATGAAGCACAAATGTCAAGTTCATCTATCGAATGTATCCTGCCATGGATTTGTCTACGACAATCTAAGTAGTCTAGAAATTTGAGCACATTACTCTTTGAATTTTTCTTTAAAGTCATGAGAAAAATCTCTAAGTCGTCAATATACACACACCAAGGGTAATCTATATCTCCGTCCTTTTCTAATAACAATTGTAAGTTAGTTTGTAAAGAACCAAATCTTTCCAATGTTACTACAATTGAAAATACATTAGTTATTTGTTTAGGATTTATTGTATGAATAGTTTTTTTACGATCATCTTTTATTTCGATAATCGCATCTGAATAGAAAATATCCTCAACTCTTTTACATTGATCAAATCCATATTGAATTGAGTTTTTAAAATCTGTCTTTATTCTTTCTATTGCTTTTTCAACATTTCTAAAAGGTTCACGTAATTTTGAAGCTTTAACCTCAATAATGAAAACATTGCCTCTGTATAAGATTAATAAATCTTGTTCAAAACCATCAATTACATAATAATTTTCAAAAAAAAGTGACTCTTTACTAGCAAAAAATGACCTAAATATTTCTGAAACTTTTTCTTCTAATGTGTTTTCTCTGTGTTCTCTTAATTTAACGTTATAATTTTTATCATTAAAGAGATGGGAATACAGTATCTTATAAAAAGATATTGGAAGTTGCTTACCATATAAACTCAAATAATTACCGTCGGGCAATTTTAGTAGTGGAGTTGCTTCAAATGGACTTTCAGCAGTGTAGTACCTTATTAAATTATTTTGAAATGGTTCTGTAGACACCAATTTAAGAAATTTATCAATTTTTTCATCATTTAAACGACAATGCAAGTCCTCGGCTTTAAACATTAAATGGGCATAAGCTTTATAATTAAATGAGTGAAATGCTTCTTGAATTTCTTCGGGTAACAAATCAAATGATTCCGAAAAATTCATTTTCCCAGTCTGAATTCGTTTATTAAAATCGAAGAATTCTTTAGAATTCATAAACCCCATATACTGTTTGGCTCGTATTATAGAGATTAATTCTATTTCTTTACAAATTTGAATTATGAACTCAATATCTAAACCAAAATCATTGATAATTTTAGCTTCAAAAGGCGAAAATACTCTTCTTAATTTTTCGAAATCTTGCTCAACATAACTCAAAACACCATTATCAAAATGGTTTCTTAATGCCATTTCGTGTATTACAACGTTATCCGGATATTGGTTTGAGTTCTGAGGATAATTAAAGTACTTAATTTGGTTAAGCTTATCAGCCATTAATGAGAGATCATGTGCAGGGAACTCAAATTTTTCAGTCCCTTTCTTACTTGAAAAGACATTCAGAGCGATTAAGTATAGAAAGTCTTTTAGTTTAGATTCAAATTTATTTATATCTGTATTGACATCTGTATCAATCTTTTGTTTAATAAAAAAAGAAAAAAAACCAGCAAAGCTTGCAGTATCATATTTTGATACGAGCTCTTGTAATTCATCAATATTACTTTCGAAGTTAGCTAATTCATTATCTTGCATTATTCTTTGGTGTTTTGTTTATTCTACTAAATAAAATAGATAAAAAAAAATACAGCTTTAAATTATAATTACCAACCTTGAATCCTTTTATAACATTATAGAGTAATAATATTAAATATCAGCCCTACTATTTCTATTTAATATATATTCAATCTGTGTCCAATTTTTTTTAAACTCTAAATCATCTTTTATCCATTTTACACCAAAGTCTTATCCATAATTAAATCCAAATAACTTTTCCCATCTGGTAAATCATTTGCTGACACTATATTTCCTTTTTCGTCTTCCTTATGCCAATTCAATCTAAAAATGTTTTTATCAATCAAATTTACTTTTTTCCAATCTAACTCTGAACTGTCTCTTAATAATAAAAAAGAATTCAAGATAAAAATTTTATTATGAGTTATAGATAACTCCTTTTCTAATCTAACTAAAGTGTCATTTGCTGTTTTATCTGCAATTTTTACTTTTTCATTATCTAAAAGTGTAGTTGCATCTTGTATTCCATTTTGCCCTTTAGGATCAATAAAATTGATATAAATTTTATTCCCTTTTAAAAGCCACAAAATAAAATCTGGGTAAAATACTTGAGAATCATCATTCAAATAGATTCCAATACTCTTTAATGTCTCAACGTTACGCATTAAAAATATTTCATAATCTTTGAAGTCAGAATTATTTTTAAAATAATTTGAAGAATCTTGTATAAATTTCTTTTCACCAGCATTTAATTTATCTGGTGTGATTTTTAAATCCTTCTCATTTTCAATAGTGGCTTTTACCTCTCTTAATAATGGACTATAAATGTGGTTGCCAATAGTATTGATTTTTAAACTTTCAGCAATTAAGTTTATTTCATTATTAAAAGTATTTACCTCATCGTTAATTTCTTGTGGTTTTTTGAAAATTGTTCTACCTCCTGATTCTTTGGTGGATTCTATTGTTTTAAGTATGTAATACTTATCAATAAAATCGCCTTTTACCTTTTCTGTACTTTGATTTAAAAGTTCGTTGTATTCGTAATTACTATTATTAATATACCAGTTTACTTTGTTTTTCAATTTCTTTAAAAAATCAACTGCAACTTGTTCTACTACATTTTGAATTAATTCAATATTTGTACAATCCAAACTTGACTTATAATTTATTACATCTATAAAATTAAGGATATCAGTAATGGCAATTTGTACACCATTAGCATTGATATATAAGCCACTTTCTTGTTGAAAATCGGAAATAACATTTTGCAACTTATTCTGATCTACAAATACACTAAACTTTCCTAAGAAATTCATTAATTCTCCTTTGATATTTATACCCTCTTGATTTCTGTTGGGTCTATAATCTAAATTGATTGAGAAATTGTTTACCGTATCTTGCTTAGTATTCCGGTTTTGATTGTATTGGATCTTAAAACTATTATTAGTTAGTAAACTAACTCTGCGTTGACCGATTTCAATTTTTGATAATTTAAAGATTGGTATTCGCTTTCTGAATTCTTCAAACGTAATTTTGGTATTATCATTTAGTTTAATAATACTTGGACTTACAGCAATTTCATATCGCTTTATGATTTCTAATTCTTTATTAACTGCACCAATAAATGTATCTAAATAGGTCCTCGTTAATGAGAAAACACAAAGTGTTTCAATTTTACGGATTTGGTCTGCTGGTTTATCGTTTCTTAGTTCAAAGTAATTTTCATTATGATCTGGAAAAGCACGTTTACCATCATTGTGCAATCCTTTTATACGAACACCTCGCCCAAATATTTGAATAATTTTATTTCCCTTTGAAGTACCTAAATTAATTAACCCAATAACAGATACTCTAAAACAGTTCCAGCCTTCAGCAAATTTTCTACTACCAATTAATAAATTAATTGGAGAGTTGTGACTGTCGATATTTTTGAAAGAGTAACGATCTATATTAGTAACAATTATTTTATCCCCTGAATTTTTAATAATATTTTCGTTATCTAAATCATTGATGAATTTTGCACCATTACCTACGTTTACAATTCCCCAGAATCCACCATTACCATACGACAAAAGAATTTCATCATCGGTTTCAGGGTTTCGAGTCAATGTTAGTTTTCCGATATAATCTTTGTTAAAAAGGTACTTGTAATTTCCTTTTTGAACATCGGTTAAACTTGCTAAAAAGTTAACGATCTTCGTAATGTCTGAAACCTCATCATCTTCGTTTTTAGCTGATTTATCCTTATTGTTTACTGTATTACCCATAAAGGCAATTAAAGGCTTGTCTGGATGCTGTGAAGTTTTAAACAAGTCTTTTTGATCTGAATAATCAATGTTGTGCCATAACTCTATTTTTTCATTGATAACAGATAGATTTCTATGTAAATTATCACCAAAACTTTTATCTAATACGTCATCACCAACTTGTTGAAAATAATAGTCTTTACCGTAACCATCTTTATAAAATATATTGTAATTGTAATCATAAACTATTGATTTTTCATATTCTCTTTCTAATGTACTATTAATGTTATGAAAGGTAGCAGAATACTCAAATAAGAAACTGTTTTCGATATTTAATTTTTTACGTAAATCCATAAATGCACCATCAGTTCCTGACGCACTTGCTGAGCTTAATCCAATATGTGCTTCGTCGACTAAAATCAATCGTCGATAGGATTTGCTTTGCGGAAAATCGAAAAAATCATTAGGTTTATTTAGCAATGCCAAAGTGGTATCGATTGTTAAACGGACTGCATTACGGTATTTGGAATTTAAAAAATCTACAAATGGTGTTATTTCTCTTTGGTGTTGATCGATAAGGTTTACTCCAGGTGTTGTCATTATAATTTCGAAATCTCGAAAATTTTTACAATAGCTAATATATTGCAAAATATTGAGATGCATTATAATGGTTTTACCACTCCCTGTAGCCATCCAATAGGCTAAACTTTGCTTTGAGAATTCAAAATCGTATTCTTCCTTTTTTTGAAGATACAATTCTGTGAAGTATAAGGCTAATATTTGGTAATAACGTAACGTTACCTCTTCGTTTTGAACGGTTTTTAGGAATGTATTGTATGTTTTTAAATGCTTTTGTACACTATTTAGAATCTTGTTATCTAAACCTAAAGTGGTATCGAACTGTTCTAATTTTTCTTGATAAATTGTTTCGCTAAAATCTACGTCTGGTTGTGTTATACCCTCTTTACGCAGATAATTATATAATTTTAACTCCATTGCGTTTTTTTATTGGCTGAACACTTCTTTTGAAATAATTTTCAGTTCTATATCTTCTTTACCAACTTTAAGGTGGTTTGTTTTGTTTAAATTAAGGTTCGCAAATTCTGCATTGACTTCAATAGTATGAATGTTTGTGTATTTTGACACTATTTCAACAATGCATTTACTGTCATCTTCATCTATTGCAATATCTCTCCAAATGACCACAATGCCATTGGTGGTTTCTAGCACTTTATAATACTTTTCATTTAAGTCATAAGTTTTTATAGACTTTATAAAATAGCCTTGTAAATAATTGTAGGTTTCAATAATATCAATAAACCCATGTTGCGTAGGTTGACCGTAACTTATAGTATTACTAAAAGGTGCGAATAAATTTAGTGTATTATGCAAACTATTTTCTTCTGGTTTGTACAAGTATTTAATAGGTAAGTTCTCTGGTAAAGCACCCGCATAAACTTGCAAATTATCTAATACATCTTCGTATTGCTCTAATACTTGGTAATTTACAATGCCACCGCCTTTCCAGTCATTATTATTTGCAACGCCTGTTGGATCACCATATAAACAATTAATGACTCTTTTTAAAGTATGGCTATGAAAGTAAATTCCCATCTCGATACCAATAGTTTTTCTTCCCATTTTAATTGACGCTCCATTTGTCGTACCACTACCAGCAAAAAAGTCTAACACATATTCATTAGATTCATTACTTATTTGGTTTATTCTTTCTATTAATCTTTCAGGTTTCTTACCGTTCTTTAATTTTACTTTACCTTCATTGGCAATACCAGCCCAAGAAATATCAGACCAAAAATCAGTAAGCAATTCAGTAGAAGTTTCTTTCCCATTGATTTTTTTAACTTTATTAGAATAAAATGACAAGGAACCACCTTTGTAAAAATATGCAGAATTATTTCCTTCCCTTTTATATTCTATTACCTTATCATTTGATTTAGATTGTTTAAGAAATTTTAAAACTGTTTCGGTAGGCTTATGCGGATCTCGTTTGGAAACCACCTTTAATTTATTATCCAAAGCATATTTTGCTATTAGATTATCTCGAATAATTTTCCAATTTACACCCCATTTATTTTTTGCATCCTCATTATCTTTGATATTATTTTCCAAATAAAAATCATCAATTATTGATGATAATTTCCAATTTTTAGGTTGATCTTGTAAATTAGAAATTATCAAGTTATAATTTGAATCATATTCAACAGCCACAAAACCTTTTTTAAATGTAAATTGATTTTTACTTTTAGTATAAAATAGAATATACTCTGTTACATCAATAGGCCCAGGATTTACAGTTTTAAAACCTGCTGGAGCCGATGTCTTAACAGAAATAAGTTGAACAAAATTTTCATTTTTAAAAATACCGTCTGATATTGTTTTTAAGTTATTTAACTCTTTATAATCAATTTGAGAAAAATAAGCACCTTTCGGACTTAATAGATTGTGAGATAACGCAAGCCTATTTTGAATAAAAGAACACCAACTGGAATGTTTAAAATTGTCTTTATAGGCAAAACCATCATCACCAGTATTGTATGGTGGGTCGATATATATAGTTTTTATCTTTTCTTTAAACTTAGTTTGTAATAATTCTAATGCTTGATAATTTTCAGAATTAATTAATAATCCTTTTGTTTTTTCATCTAAATCATCAATTTCAGATAGCACTTTATCCTTAAAAGGATTTGTCCCATTAGTTTTTTTAAAGCATTTAGTATCTAGAACTAAAGTTGGGTTTGTCTTTAAATCTTCAATAGTTTTAACTTTTAAAGAAAATAAATTTTGCCATTCTTGTAATTGGGTTTTATTGGCTAGAATTTCAGGATAGTAGCTTTCATTTATATAATCAAGGGTAATACAATACTCATTCTCTATTACTTTTTTCTTTTTCGTAAATAAATGCTTTTGGAAATCTTCAATAGCACTTAAAAACTCTATAACACGTGTACTTACCTTATCAAACGCTTTTGCTATTAATAATGTAGTATTATCTAGTTTACCACTGTAAATACTTTCTAAATCATCAAAAATGTAATTTTTAACATAACGATTTTTCTCATTGGTTAAAAACTCATTTAGGTTTTGGTGTATAAAATAATCGGCATCATTACCAATATAAAAACTATTTAGTTTTTGGTCTAATGTGTAAAGTCCTCTAAGAGTTTCATCTGTAAACTCTTTAGTTTCTTCATTATACAAACTTACATTCTTATCAAAGTTGTTCTTCAGTTCTTTTACAACTTTAACCTTGTTTTGGCGTAAAGCAGACAGACCTTTTATGGCTCCGTTTTTAAATTTGTCAAAATCTTTGGTTAGATCAATAAATATTTTTTTGGTTTGATTGTCTTTTGTATATTCCAAGTATTTGTCAACATCCGTAACTTTGAACAGATCATTAAAAATTGCTTTGAAAATATTAACTTTAGATGTTGAAGTATCTGATAAATTGAATATGACCTGATAAATCGCTTCTTTAGTCACTTTGTCTGTTACTGTTTCAATTCTATCAAATCGGTAGTGCTTTAATTGACTGTCTTTATTATTGTTTTGGCTTGTTCCTTCCTCTACGCTATTTTCATTTGTCTCTAAACGGTATTCAATTTTCTTCCCATTTAAATTAAATTTTACTGCATTGAAAGATGTGCCAGTTTTAATGTATAGACTGCCTTTATGTTTCCAGTGAAACATCGTATCACTACCATTATAATCGGCTTCATAAGGTACTTTATATAAATCTCTACTTCTATCATTGTATCCAAAATCACCATTGGAATAATACATTTGGAAGAATCCGAGAATATGATTGTAAATTTTGTCTTTTAATTGATCGGTTAAGTCATCTGATTTAGATAAATTGTTGAGTGTCTCAATAAGTTTATTTTTTTGATTTTCATCCTCAATATCTAATTCTAACTGTCCTTTGATTTTATCATAGTTTTTTTCAGGTTCTTTTAAAAGAGAATCCTTATTGATACTCTTCAGAAAGTTTGAAAGTTCAATAGAATCTGTTTTTTGATTTTCCAGATTAACTTCCTTTAAAATCTTTTCAATTGTTGGTGTCAAATCATTTTCACCATCACCATCAATAAACCCTTCTATGCGTTTTCTTTTGAGATTGTATATTTTATAGATTCCGAAATCCAAGTCATTCTCATTGAATTGGAACATTTCTTTAATAAAGTATTTTAGATTATGAATTGATTCGCTATTCATTATTCAAATTTTATTTTACAATTAAAAGGTTAATTTATTTATTCTTTGAGTTAGGATAAACAAACATACAAAAAGCAAGCGAATGAAAAATAAATAAGATATGAAGAGAATAAATTTAGAAGAAAGTTTTTTGCAAATTATAAGTTTTGAAAACAATTTAAAAACTGAGTGTTTTTTTTACTGTACTAAAAACAGAGATCTCTCAAGCTCTACAAAATTCTTTAAATTATACTGTTAATGCTTTATTTTTATAAAGTTTAAATTTTGCCTAAAATATCAACCCATCCTTTTACTTGTAATTTAGCTATCTTCTTTTTTTTAGAAATTATTTTAAAATTTACTTCTTTTCTTTCTGGAGGAATTTTATAACTTAATCCTATTTCTTTTTTATTTCTAAAAATATAATGCTCATCTATTAATTCTCCTAAAAATTTTCCGTTTTCATCCCACACAAACTTATTGTCTTCAATCCATCCTCTATAAGTATTATACTTATCATATACATTATTATTGTAAATAAATCCCCAATACTCACCATTTCTTTTGCATAAAAATCTTCTTATCATAATTGCATTAAATATAAATTTGTATTGCTACAATAAAGTTTTGTCATTTTTAAATTTACAAAGAAAGTATTATTTTATTTCTTAAGTAGGAAAAATCGTTTATTTGTAGTTACGCATCTATATCCCCACAAATAGCGAGTCCTTTGATTTATAATAATGTATTATATTTTATAATGAGACTTCATTAATTTCAATATTTCTTTCCTGTGTGCAATTATCAAATCTTTATTCCAACTATCATTGTAACTTTTGAATACCTTAAATGATTTTAAGGAGTCAAAAGTAGGCTTGTTTAAAAACGCTTCTCTTTTTTCATTTACTGATTTTCTGCTATATTCAGAATTCTGACTGACGCTAAGTAAGACTAAATTACCGAAATTATCTAAATATTCTTTATCTAGTTTTTCTTGAAACTCTGGGTGCTGGGGATAAATATGCTCAACAGAATTTTTAGATGTTATTCTAAAATTTTTAAATTTTTGTTCTAATCCATTTTCCCAATCACTCTTCTTCTTCAACTCTTTCCAAAGGAGATATTCAACCTTTTGAAACCAATAATGTCTAAAAGATGTACCTATTGACTCACTTAAATATTTTTCAAAATCAAGACGATTATCAACTCTGAAATTTATATCAAGCCATAAATAGCTTGTCTCTTTATCTGTAATTAATGACAGCGACAAGTCGTTATCTAATTGTTCCAAATATAACAAATCGGAATCTTTCACTTCTATCAAGCGATGTAAATAAGGAGTCAACCAAAACTGTCTTAAATAATCGCCCGTAAAATAAAGAACGGATTGTAACATTAATTCTTCGGACTTCTCTGTTACTGTTCTTGCAAAGTACGAGTAATCTTTTCTTTGATCCTGCCTATTGACAGATGTAAGTTCTAAATGTTCTTCCTTAGAATCTAAATCAGTCACCCATTTTATAATATGAAAATCAAAAGCAGCTCTGACTTTCCATAATAGCAAGACAAATTCTTTAACTTCTTCTTCAGATTCATCTTCAAAATATTTTAAGACTGTTATTAATCTGTTGACATGAAATGTACCTTCAAAATCATCTTTTTGTTTATTAAAAAGATAAATTCTAAAAGTATGCAAAAGTAATTGCCCAAAGTTAATAACAGATCTACAATTTATCTCATTCGACGTTTCTGTTTCAGTAGCATCACCTATTTCATCAAAGTGTTCAACTTCTTTTTTTACAATCTGTGATATTAAATATCCTTTTGAAAGCGAATTGTTTTCACCTTTATTTTCAAATGTAAACTTAGCTTCATCAAACTCATAAAAATCTTCCTTCGTTAGCTTTCTCCAATTGGAAGTATTGAATAATTTCCGAATGTTTCGTTCAAAATAGTCATCCATGTTTTCACATGATTCCCATATTTTGCTATACAAAACCTTTTGACTATTAATTCTTTTTAAGAGATTTGCCTTTACAATATCGGTTTGTTCTAGTTGTACACCAGAATTATTAATGGTTGCAAACAATTTGTTTAAATCAACATTTTTTGGTGTGGTATTATTAACAAGCAACACATTGTTATAAACGTAATTTCCAAATTGAGACAAATCTATCTCGCCTTTAATTTGGTTCAATATTCCTTGAATTGTTGTGATCGCTTCAACGATATTTTTTAAATATGGTCTAAGTTTAATCTCTTTTTCAGAATATTTTTTTAAAGCTTCATCAGGACGCTTAAGTAGTAGTTCGAAATATTCCTTTATTTCGGTACGAATTTCAAAATCTAAACGTAGTTTGTCTTCAAATTTCAAAAATTGAGACAAATTACTTTTGACACCCATGTAAGAAAAACTAAACGCTAATAACCATAATGTTGTAAAACGTTGTTGACCGTCAATAAGCTCCGAAAAATTGACTTTATTATCAGTTAAAACAGTTCCTAAATAGTAGGGCTGTTCAGGATTTGTTTTAAAAGAATTCAAACAATCTGAAAGAAGTTTGCTTATATGTTCTTCCTGCCAGACGTAAGGTCGTTGATAGGTGGGAATGCAAAATAGTTCATTCTGTACGGCAGATAAACTGATGACATTTGTTGTAAAAATATTAGAGTTTGTCATGAATGGCTTTTTTTAATTTAGTATCAAAATCAGTAGTTATAATACCATTCGAAAATGAAGGAAAATAACTTCCTAAGTTCATAATGTATCGCCCCTTAACTCTGTTAGGCTCACAGTTTTCATTATTAAAAGTGTAATTGTATTGTTGAAATTGGGCTACAACTTCTTCATGCGTATAACTGTTTAATATTTTATCTAAAAACAATTCTTCTCTAACAAGTTTTTCTATACTGTCTTCTCGAACTGTTCTTCTATTTACTACTCTAGTGGCATAAACGCTTCTGAATGCCCATAATGAAAATTCATATAGATTTTTCAAGCCAAATTTACTGACATACGCCAATATAACAAGTTGAAATAATTCTTTTAAAAAAACAGTTCCATTATGTCCGGTTATTAGCTTATCTCTGAATTCATAAAAACGCTCGTCAATTAAATAATTTCTTTTAGTTAAAAACAAATCTTCGTACACATCTACATATTCTGATATGTAGTCTATAAAATGTGAACCATTGTATAATGGCTGACGCATTGCTTTCAGAGAGCCACTGTTTTTAGTTGAATTTTGAAAATGATTTTCGATTACCTCTGTCTGATAAAATGAAATTGGTTCGGGAGAACTAATTGTTTTTTCAGTAAAATCTCGGACAATTACATTCTTTATTGCAGTTGTATTTCTAAATGAAGGGTAACTTTTCCAGTTCAGAAAGTTCCAATATCTAGCTTTGCTAAGCATACCAACTATTTCATCAATAGATGTAATATTTTTGCTTTCCCATTGCTGTGCTTTGTCTGCAATAGCGCGACTTCCGTTCACGGCCCTTAAGTGATGTGCTTTAACAATATCAGATCCTGAAAGTCTTTTACCCCCCGTATTCTGTGTTTCAAAAAAAGTGTAAGCATCATCTTCACTGTCTGTCACTACCAATGTTACATTTAACAAACTTAAATTAAGTTGATTAATTGAAATTTCATTATTTAAAAATATTTGATAATTTGTGCTAATTCTATTGACGCTTTTTGGTGAACTATATTCAATGCCATGTTCTTTTGCATTAATACAATAATCAAGCAAAGACAAGGTTGTAAGACGTTGCTGACCATCAATAACATTTAGATTATTTTTATCTTTATGAATGATGATACTGCCCAAATAATAAAGTGGCAACTCTTCATGATAAGTCTTAAAAAAAACATTTAAATCTGTAACGAGTTTTTTTAACTCTTTATCCTTCCAAACGTAGGGTCTTTGATATTCTGGAATTTTTAATTGCCCCATAATATTAGTACCTTCAATAGATTTGTGATTAGTGTCAAACAAATCCTGTAAAGTACAACTCACAACTTGTACACTCATTTTCTTGCTATAAAGTTTTTCAATTTATCTCTAATAATTTTTTCATCATCTTCTCGATTTCGCAACAACCGTTTACCTTTCGTATGCCCAAATTCTGAATAATCAAACTCAAGTAAGTTTAATCTATTTTTAGGTATTTCCGTTCTTCGCAATTCATCATATTTCTTGCGTTGCTCGCCTCTGGTCATTCCAAAAGATGTTATTCTTTTATCAAAAAATTGTACTTCTTCTGTATGTTGCTTTTCACGGTATTCTATCACCAATTTCAGTGAAGGATAATAAATATCAACTGGCAGTTTTGTTCCTGAATCTCCTCTCAAAAAATCAAAACGATGTTGGCGCATACCTTTTACATTTAAAATCTCATCACATATATTGAGGATGTAAGCTTCATCCCTGTTGGCTTGTTGGGTGACTCTTGCAGGTTTATCTTTGTTAATGGTAGATTTATTAAATGTGTTGCTACTTGGCAAACCTTCATCAATAGTTACAACGCTAAGAAAATCTTCAATGGTGTAACCACCTGAAATTCCAAAATCAGAAGCATAAAATCCTAAATCTCTTATTTTATTTCTAATCCCTTTCTGAGAATTGGAGTCAGATTCCAATTTCTTTTTGATTAGAGCAATGATGATATCTGCTTCCGTTCTTGTAAATATTGATTTTCCTTTCATAATTCTTTACTCGGTTTTAGATGATTACCAAAAATGAATAAAAACTGTTCTATCTGTTCGCCACTCACATTAAGCTCCTCAGACAGTGTAGTCATCATATGCAAGTAATCTTTGTACATGTTTATTGAATTGTACTGCGATATTTTAGCAAGTGATTCAAACTCTTCAAAAACTTTGTTTTTAAAAACCCGAATCAAACGCTCATCCAATATCAACGCCGGTACACCATCAAACTTAAAATCACGGAAGTACAGAAGTTTAGAATAGGTTGACAGACCCAATCCCTCAATTTTCTGGAGTTCGTTCTGTAATTCATACAAATCATCCGCATTCAAAAAAGCCCTATCAGGTACATTTAAAATTTGTGACAAAGCGCTAAGGTTTCTATAGATATTCTCAAAATTTCTACCGCGCATTCCTTTTGGATAGCCCCATAATATCGTTTTGAGAATAAACAATTCTAGATTGTTTGTTTCCTGAACATCTTTCCGGCTTAAACAGATATTGTCAGCGCCATTGAATATTTCTTGAAAGTGAAAATCTGATAACGCTTTCTGCCAATTGCTTGCTTTAATAGTAAAAGCTTGGTCTGCTACTGGAAGAGATTGAATAAGTTGAGTGTATTTCCTTATAGTCATAATATTAACTTTTAATTTGACTCACTTTTCAACTCTTTCAGCAACCAATCCAACTGCGTTCTCGCAGTAGAAATCAAGTCTGAATAAGTAATCATCATAACATCATCTCTTTCATTATGCGATGAAATGGCTGGATTAACCTTACCGCCAATAATTATAATCTGGATATTTTTGCTGTGAATTACAGAGTTTAAGTCATCGCGATATTTTAACGCCTGACTCTCAGCATCTCTGCCAATTGTTGCGTCTGGTCGTTTAAACTCAATCAGCAAATGTCTTCTAAGAATATCTTCACCTAAAAACAGGTCAGGTCTTTTATCTGCTCTCTTTCCTTTAAATTTTTTACCTAGCATTTCTTGTATAGCTATTTTTAAAGTTTTATTCGAAAACATCATGGTATATTCGTTTCCGAATACCCAAAGATTGTTTTCTAAAGCTTTATGTATTGTAGCTTCTAAAGTTTTAGGATTATTATTTAATAAATCCAGCTCATCTAAGAATTTTAATCTGCTTGTAGCCTGGCTTGTCATCACTGCAATTTCAACAAACCCAAATTCTGATAATGCGTCTGCTATCTTCTCGATATCTCCATCCTTTGAGTTCTCTATATTCTGAACAACATTCCAGTAATAATCTTTTTCCAAAGCATCAACCATTACAGAAATTATTACATTTACTTTTTCTTCTGGTTCTCCATAAAACTTTTCCAGAACTTTATGTAGTGACTTCTCAGCAAACTGCCTCTTGTATTCCGGCAGTTTTTGTAACTCACGGTTAATTTTTTGCTGATGTCTTTGTTTAGCTAAGTGCATATCTGTTTTAAAAACTTCTGTAAAAGAGCTTTGTAATTCTTCTTTAACTTCGTTCTTAATACTCTCATTCAATTTGCTGTTCTCGACAATTCCTCCCCAATCAGCAGTTACAAAATCTTCTAATTCATCGCAGATAATTTCACCAACAAGCCTTTTCTTTAATTTATCCGGTACCAGTTCATCTTCTTTTAAAAAATTCTCAGGTCGTCCCACTATTTTCCCACCTACCCGATAAATAAGACCTGCATATGGAACAGGTTTTTCTGTAATTGTATAAATTAATTGTGCTTTGCTACCATTTTCTAAAGTCAATTCTTTTGTAATGGACTTACCTTGAAAATCTTGAACCCCAAGTTTTTCACCATTCACAAATATGTTCAAGTCTGAAACTCTACCATAATCCCAAGCCAAAATCTGTTTTAATTTCTCCGGATTAGGATAATTGAAATTCTGATTTAGCCCAATTAAAGTTATTGTAGTGCCATGTTCTTCTTTTAAACAATCAGCTACCGTAATTGGCAGATCCACTTTTTCCAAATCATATTTCTCTCTTGCAAGTTCATCTTTCGAAATAGAAACTGTTGTTTGTTTTCCTCCCGCTTTTGTAGTTACATTCATTACAGTTGCAACCATTAATCCTGAAAACTTACCAATACCTTTTCTGCCTTTGACCTTTCTGCCTTTTAGCAAGGTTTTTTCGCCCTTTCTGGATAATCTACTGCTTGCAATTTTCAGATACTCCGTTCTTAGTTCCTGCTCTTTCATACCTGTACCATCATCTACAATAGTTATGACAGCATCATTGGTTAGAACTTCGGGTACTGTAATCCATATATTATCCGCATCGGCATCGTAAGCATTATCAACCAATTCTTTTGTTGCATCCTCGGTTGATTTGTATGTTTCTCCTAAAAGTTCTGCCAGCTTTGGGTCGACTTGGAAATTGGCGTTCTTCGACATAAGTTTGTGTTTGGTTTTTTGTTTATCTGTTCTACTGTGACAATCTAATATACCGTATCGGAATCGTCGATAAGGTCTGTTTCTTCTGTGTATTGTTTCGTGGTTGTTGAGAGTTCGATCTTCATTTGTGCGATGAGGTCAACCATGACTCCGTCGAGATCTATATAAATTCGTTTTTTAGTGTTCATAAAAGTGTGTTTTATTACCAATGCCTAGTAGTGCATTTGGTGTAAGGGTTTGGTGTAAATATAATAAATGTTAAAAAACAAAATAAAAAAAAGTAAATGAAATTTTAATGAGGAAACCCGTAAAAGAAAGGAGTTTTTCAGTTAAAAATAATATTGTAAACTCCATTAAAAATACCAATCCCAATAATTTTATTTTATGCTATATTGCCCCCACTAAACAGCACACTTATGAAAAACTACTTTAAGGTTATTACCGTTTTGGCACTCCCTTTATTTTTAGCAGGTTGCGGTGCTATGGGAACAAACACCCTTTATAGAAATGAAGCAAAAATAACTAAACCTGTGCGTATAGGCTTCAGTCAGGTAGCCAATGAAGAAATCATGGAAAAGATTGTAAAGGGCAGTACGCGTGTATACGACCTTACAACTACCGAGCTGCTGGAGAAACATAACATAGCATCGACCAAAATTTACTTTGAAGGTTTTGAAGGATTTGACACCGCAGAAAGTAACAGGATTAAAGAACTTTGCATGGAGTACAACCTTGACGGAATGCTGCTAACACAGTTGAAATTTTTGAATGTGCAGTACAGCAGTATGTTTATCCCTATTGGTGTTAGCGAGGATACGGAAGTTGAAATGCAGTACTACAATGCAGATGGTACATTGCTACTGCATACAAAACACAATACACACATGGGAAATTCGTATATGACTTTTCCTGCTGCCGAACGTACGGTTAAAGATGGTACTACTGGTGCTTTAGGTAGGGTTTTGAAAGAAATGAAGGTTACTTCTGCTAACTAATAATATTAACTTCTGAAAACACATAAAATGAAAAACATCATAATTTTTTTACTTCTATTTGTATACAATTTGTGCAGTGCACAAACAACCTTTAAAGACGAACGGTTGGGGTTTTCTATACAACAACCAAAAAAATGGATTGTAGCCGGAGAAGGTGAAACAGTACAAAACTTGAAAGAACATATCAAGCTTGACAAAGCAACTTTAAAAAAGCTTATTGATATCCATAAAGGTACCTATCAGGTTGTAACTTTTTTTAAATACCCCATTAACAGCAGACATGGTGTAATACCTACCATTAAGATTGTATTGAAAAATAACGGTACAGCGTCTTTTGAGGATTTTAAGAAAAGTATTGAAAGAAGTTTTTTGGGTATGAAGGATATTTTTCCTGACTTTAAGTTCATAGAACAACCAACCGTAAAATATATAGACGGCAAGAAGTGTGTTTTTGCTATGTGCGACTACACACTAACAGCCCACAACGGACAAGAAAAGGTTAAAATTATGGTATATGCCGTACCTGTAAATGATTCTTTTTATCAGATTACCTTTATGGATTCGGAAAAAGAAGATAACAGCAAGCTTTTTGAAGAGATATTGAAATCGATCAGGATTGAGGAGTAAAGGTTGAAGCGTTTAACTGTTTAGTTGATCGGTTGTAATAGGAAGGTCTGGCTTTAAAATCTCTATTTCAGTATGTAGAAACATTTCGGTTTTCCTCTTCTTTACGTCCAGGAATTATTTTACGGTCTGGAAGCCGTGAATCTGTCGATTTTGAGAGATCAAAAGAAACAAAAATCTTCTTATTGCGGTCAAGCTTTAAACGGTCAAAATCTTATTTGTTGTCTACCCCATCGGAACGATGCATCGACAAGCTCAGCAACCGTAGCTCTGCGACCCGATGTGTTTTAACGACAACTGCACCGTTTTGACGCTCGTTTAAAGCTTAAATACCGCTATAGATTTGTGTGGATTGTATTCATTGTGTTTTTAATTTTAAGTGGGAAAAATACGAATGGAAAAATAGAAATCAAGCAATAGCATATCATTTCTTGACATCAGCAAAATAGTACAGATATCTAGAGATGCTTAAAAGAGAAACGGAACTTCTAAAACGGTTAAACAAAAGTGATATATTTACAATTTCAAAGAACAAGCAAAGCACCTAAACGTTATAGTAAATACTAGAAAATAAACACTGAATGAAAAAATTATTACTTTTAATTTTTTTTATATTTTTAGTCAGTTGCAACCAAAAAGCACAGACACAAAACAGTAGCAAACCAAATGTCAACATGCAAAAGCGGGACAGTATTTATGGCGAAAAACTTATTGAAAATTATTTTCTAAAATATGCTGACGAGTCAAAAACTGTCAGTTTAAAAATACACCTTAAAAATTCGTTTGATATTTATAGTGAAGATAATTTCAAATTTGTTCATATTGATGCGGAAGAACTTGCTGAATTTAATTTTGACTTTTTCCTTCCACAACTAAATAAAATGTTGGCAAAAAGGAATGTGAATTTGGTTGTTAAAACTGCAAATGATTATGAAACTACAAATGATATAGTAATCAATGATGAAAAATTAAATCTTTACACTAAAAAAGAACTTAATAACCGAACATTTTGGGACACTGCCCCAAGAAACTTTTTTAAGAAAGTAAATGGATTACTAAATGCCAAAAATAGTGAGAAACAATTTTATCTGCTATATGGAGGAAATGATTTACAAACATTACTTTTAACAGACGAACAGTATTTGATTATACTGGAATATTACAAAGACAACGAAAAAGATAAGCCGTACAAACCTTAAGCAACGCTACCAACAAAATGCCAGATAAAAACGAAATAGAAAGAAGAAAACAGATCAAAAAGGAATTGAGAAAGAAGGCGAAAATTGAATTTGAAAATTCGCTTCCAATTTCAAGAGAAAAATTCACACAATTATTTGATTACTTGGATGAAAATCTATATAAATTTGGCTGTGATGATACCTTGACCCTTACCTTTAAATTTTTACAGGAGAGTGAAATAAATAATATAGAAGAAATTAAAAACTGGCTTGGTGAAAAAGGTGGTTATTGTGATTGCGAAGTATTAAATAATGTTGAGGAAATGTTTGAAGAAGATGCCATCCTTTAATTCTGAAAAAATACTTGTTCGTTATTATAGTAATGTACTTGATGAAATTGTGGTAGAAACCCTTTGGGCGGAAATTATTGACGCCGAAAAAGGACTTTACAAAATTAACAACATCCCTTTTTATGGTCCTGAATTTTCATCGGATGATATTGTGTTTGCAGAATTTGACGAGTACGAAGAAAGAATTACCTTTAGAAATGTGGTAGAATATTCTGGAAATTCAACCATTCAGGTTATTGTAATTGACGAAAACCTTAACATTGAAGGCTTGAGAAATGAATTTAAAAGATTAGGTAGCAAAACAGAAGGAACCGGAAGTAATTATTTTTTAATGGAAGTTCTTTTTGATAAAAGTTATTCTCCTATCTATAAAAAACTTAATGAATTAGAATCAGCCGGGAAAATTTATTTTGCAGAAGCGAACATTTCGCAACAACATTTAAACGAGAAATAAAAATCTGCAATCAAAATGAACTTTAATAGGGAAGCACAAATCTTATAACATAATTTATATAAAAATGTGGTTTGAACAATTAACAGGCTTTAGAGAAGATTCTCCAGAAAACGTAAGGAAAAATATTTTGATTAGCGGTACCGAGCTTATCTCACTTGCCAACAATAAAAGATACCATTTTGGAAAACTGGAAATAGCAACATTAGCTGACCTACGCCAATATAACCATGTTTTAGAAGGCTATAATGATGCTATTGAGATTAGTGAAATTGTTGCAGATGCACAGATTTTGCACTGCCAACCGGAAAATGCCAATGCGTTGTTTCAGGTTGCATCTCAATTTAACCTGCTTGAAATGATAAGTCCGAATATTATTCCCGAACAAGGAATAGACCGCTATGAAAATGACCATACCCAAGGACCTGTTTGCGCCATTGCATGCGGTGCGGGCACCCTATTCAGAAATTACTTTGCAGAAACAAACGGGCAGACCGGACAGACGGAACACAACCAAATTGACTGTCTGGATTTAATTGCAAAGGAACTGGATAATGAGCGTTTGAATCTTTGGAAGATGCGAAACGGATATGCAATGATAAGTGAAAGGGGATTGCTAACAATAAATAAAAAGATTGCACAGTTAAGCGCACACGACCGCGAAGATTTAAAAGGCAAATTAAAGACAGGCATACAGTGGAATACGGAAGTTACATTGGCAGCAACCAAACACAGGGTTTCGCAAATATTCTGTTCAGCACTGCCTGTTGCCTACTGCCAAACCGAACCTATATACTGGGAAAGTTTTGCAAGGGTTATTTTGGAAGCACTTTACGAATCGACCCTTTATGCAGGAATGCTGAATATGATAGAACACCAATCTAACATTGTTTACCTTACCCTTGTAGGAGGCGGCGCATTCGGCAATGAGGAGTACTGGATTATAGAATCGATGCAGAAAGCTTTTAAAAAATTCAAAAATGTTCCTTTGGATGTTAGGATTGTCAGTTACGGAAAATCGAACAACAATATACAACAGTTATTGAAGGAGCTGTAGAAAGCATTTTTAAAGTAATACCACAAATATTAAAATAAATCTTTATGAAGGTAATTATTGGATTATTTTTATTAGTCATGGTTTCATGTTCGCCACGCATATCAAACAACGTACTAGAGAAAGACTCTTTTTTGGAAAATACTTACAATAATGCCGCAGCTGCAGATACTGTAAATTTGAAAACAGAACTTATAGAAATTTTTACGGACAGTTTGACTATAGGCGTAAAAGGTAAAAACAAGCTGGAACTTATAAAGCACCGCGTTTTTGAAGACACATACGTAATTGTGAAATTCTATACAAAAGCTCCGTACCGCTGGTATCTGCAAAACACCTATTTGTATGAATGTAATGCATTAATGAGTATGATGCCGGACATTTCTGACTACAACAATGACGGTTTAAACGATGTTACGTTTATCTCGGCACAAGCTGCACGAGGTGCTAACGAAGTTAGGAGGCTTTTTATTTATGATGACTACAAACAGGAACTGATTTCGATTTTAAATTCAGAAAATTATCCCAACATGCGCTATAATAAAGAATTGGACTGTATTGATGCCTTTTTAGTTCATGGAGGAACATCGACCGTTTTTGCAAAAATTAAAAAAGACAGTCTGATACAATTTGCAAGCGTACATAATGACAGCCATAGAACAATATATGAAACAGATGCTGATGGAAACGAAAAACTAATTACAAAAGAAATAATTGATCCTGACAACATTTATATTAGATACAGCAATTACAAGCCATTAAAAGAATACCAAGATTAGAGATATAACTGCTAATAGATTTTTTAACCTACCGTTTTAAAACCTTATCATGTATGAGTGGAAAAGTACATAAAATAGATCTGAATGCGCCTATAGTTGCAGGTAAAAGTGCAGCAGGTTTTATGCTAGGCATGCATAAAAATGATGTGAGTAAGGAAGTTCTTAATTTATTCACCGTTACTGAAATTGTTAACGAGTATGTAAAAGGCACTCACCTTTACAAGTATTACACCGATGAAGTAATTCTATTTTTTGAGCAAGACCAACTTACGCAGATAGGTTTACTTAATAATTATAAAGGAACTGTTTACAATGAACTTGGATTGGGAAGTGTGGTAAAAGATTTTGAAACAGTTTTCGGCGATATGGTTGAGGGTGACGAAGACCAGTTAGTATTTTCTAACCTAAAAGGACTGTGTTTTGAAGTAGATTCTTCAACATACACCAGCGCGAACTGGAAAGTTGAAATTCCAAAACAGAAGGTAACCGAAATCTATATTTATGAAGAGTATTGAATAAATTATAGCGAAATTACAAATTTATAAAAGACACCCAACTATGAATAATACGTACCCGGATCCTTGGAACTTTTCCAATACAGATAAAAATATGGTAGCACCCAACGGGAAATACAGTGTAACCTTCAGCGAACTTTCTGAAATTGCCATGGGAGCACCCCTTAAGGGTATATGTTATTTGATTTTGGGAAGCAGAAAAATAAAAATATGTGACCATGCCGGCGGACCGATTATATGGAATGAAGCGGGAGACTGCATTGCTTTACCAGTGTGGACACGGAACAGGAAGCAACAAATTTGCATACTAGACATAAATAACCAAACACTGACCCTTTTTAGGAACGAATTCAACGTACTTCATTTGAAAAAATTTCAGAATAACATGGTGTCAGGTATTGATAGTCCGCTGTATAAAAGCACAGTCCTAAATTTCGACCTTTCAGCTGAAGAAATATCTTACGTTAAAGAATTACTTTTTGACTAATGATAGCTATGTATTAATTTTAATTAAGAAATTATAAGTTTACCTAATTTAAAAAAACTATATAAAATTTATCAGTGAAAAAATACTATCCATTAATAATGTTGTTTCTTTGTTTTACAACATGTACTACTAAAAATGAACTAAAAGGAAGCCAGAAAGAAATAGTTAGGGATATTGAACTAACAATTCCCGTACTTGATAAGCGTAATGAGTTAAAAGATCATCCAAGTGTATTAAGGTGGTTAAGACAGGTATCTATTGACAGCCTTACTGAACTGCATGCAGCTTATTTTCCTGAATCTATGACAATTGATAATTTTGAAAATAACAAAGAAAATCTGCAAGATTATTTTGTTATATATTCAAGAAAAGATGATCGAAAAATAGTGATTGAAGATTCTGATCTAGAAGAAATCTTGAACATTCAGACAGAAAAGCTCAAAATACAAAAGATGACCGTTCATGAAGCGTGGGAAAATATTCAAGTAGATCATTCGTTTTTGAAGCCAAGAGAATTTTTATTGCTAGACAAATACAAAATAAGTGACAGATGTCAAACAGCAATTTTCTTAATGAAACAGTTTCCTTCACAACCAAACTATATCACAATAATTGTTTTAAATTTAGTAAACATTGATCAACAATTAATTTATGGTGCATACTACCTGGAATTAAAAAGTAAAAAATCAATCACGAATGCTCGAAAAATCAGTGACAAAATTATAGAACAGCTACTTGAAAATAATTAATACACATTTAAAAGAATAGTAAGCAACAGAAATATAAACAATACTGTAATGAATATTTTTAAGCATAAATTAAATGAACATTCTTTATAAAAATTCCGAACTTGCCCTCACCTATCAGCATGAACGTGTTTTTTTGACTGATAAATTAAACAGCATTTTGTACGAAGAAGAATTTTACGGGAATGCCAGCTGTGGTTTGATTGACAGTGAAAATAAGTGGGTATTAATTGGAGGTGAACATTTAACAATTTGGACTAAAGAAAGAATTAGTATTATAAAATCAGATGAATTTCAGTGGATTCATTCGTTGCGAACCAATTCAAAAAATACAGTTGAAATTTTAACCGATCCCTGGTATGCAAGATCTGCAATATGGCATTTAAATACCTCCACATTAGATCTTATGAAAATCCGGGATTTTCCTGATTACAGAGATCAGCAATACACAGATACAATTGAATGGTAACAATATAAATAACTATGGATAATGAAGGAGACAATTACTTACTGTTAACTAATAGACTTTATTTTTACGGAATTATGAATTTGACACACGAAAAGATTTTAAAACTTATAACCGACTATTTGAAAGAGCACCCAGACCAACGGTTTGGTCAGATCCTGTTTAATATGGGCATAAACGAATTTAGGCAAGATAAGAATGAAGAATTTCTTTTAAGGGACATTTACAACGATTCTGATGACATATACAAATGATACTTTACAAGGGCGTTATTTTGGAAATTTTATTAAGCCCGCAGATAGTTTTAGTTTGATAAAACCAAAGAATGACGTAGTGTCGCCTTATTTTAAAAAATGTGACTATTTAAAAACCCAAGACGAAAGACAAAAGTGTTTTTTAGAAACATTTTACGAACAATTCCGCAAAAAGCTACGCCCTAACCGCAAAAAGATTGGAAGTGGAGAAATCAGCCTCATTATTAAATTTACAATAAACAGTGACGGCATTATTGAAGATATATCTTTTCTGAAAAGTAACGATTCAACGGGTGAACTGGAAAAAGAAATTATCAGGATTCTGAATAAAATGCCAAAAATAATTCCCGCAAAAAAGGACGGTAAATTTATTGTTACGTCATACAGTTTTCCATTAGACCTTAAAACCGATTAAAAAATTTAAACGATAAATGATAGCGTATAAGTCATGGAATAGATAAGATGATGTGACTTCAATTAAAGTTAGACAAGAAAAAGTAACTTTTACAATTAACGACTCAACATTTCCGTAATTTTTATATAAATACTATATTGCAGGTGTATTGAAACATGCCGAGAAATCTTATGACAGCAGCAAACAAAACGGGGCATCCGCTATTTATAATCTGCATAATCGTACTTATATTGAACGACTGGTACTTAAAACCGGTGTTTCACAATACACTAACGGGAAAACTTTCGGACTTTGCAGGGCTTTTTGCATTACCTTATCTGTTAAGTTCGCTACTGCCAAAACATACATTAAAGATTCATGTGTGGACAGGTTTGCTTTTTATTGTGTGGAAAAGTGAATTAGTCGAACCTCTGATTGCACTTGCAAACAGCTTAAAGATACCGGTAAGCAGAACCATTGACTTTACAGATAATGTTGCTTTAGTATCATTACCCCTCTCCTACTTTACCCTTAAAAGCAGTTTTAACCTAAACCTAAAGCCTATTCTACAAAAAGCAATAGTAGTAGTTTCGTGCCTAGCATTTGCAGCAACCAGTATGCCGCCACGCGAAAACAGAACGTTTACGCAAATTGATAAAGTATATACGTTTGATATTTCTAAAAGAGAGCTTGTTTCCAGACTTAATATGGTACAGGTTGAACACATACATAAAATAAACAAAGGGAGCGGAAAGGTAGATTTTAATGAAGATTCGAATATTTTTTATTTTCAAGGATCAGCCGATACACTTGCCCTACTGCTAGATTACAGAAACATAAATAACGACACCATAAGGCTTAAAACATCGGTTGCTGATATTATGATAACGGGAGACGATCGCAAATCTGAACTGAAGCTTTTAACGGTGTATAAAACCGTTCCTTTATACAGTGATAAAGACTATCGTACAAAAACAATACGTGAATTTGAAAAACGAATTGTAAAAAAAATAAAGAATTACCGTTAATATATCTACATATATAAGTTTCTAAATTGAAAAAAAATGTCTGTAAAAAAACACTTCTATTTTCCAAAACTTTTAGTCCTAACCCTGCTCTTTACACTTAATTGCTTTGCGCAAGACGGTATATTTAATATTCGTACCAATTATACAACGAAAGAACAAGTAGCGGAAGTAAAAGAACTACTATACAGCCAAACAAAAGAAACTGCTTTTTATGAAGACGGGCATTACATCGTTTACAGAAAATGCAGAGGTGAATGGGGCGGTGTGGTTATTTTTGAAAACAAGCAATCGGGTAATAAATACATTTGTGAAGCTACCTGTCCTGTTACTATTAACAGGTTTAATGATGTATATTATGTAACCAATACGCTACACCATTTGTCGGCATTTACTGAAATACTGGAGATTAGAAATCCGGAGAAACTCAGGTCTGCCACAACTGAGGACATGCTACGAAAGTTTTTTGAGGATGTAGGTACATTAGGTGCAGAAACTATTATTAAGCAATACCAGACATCGTGCCTTTACAGTTTTGTTTACAATGACAGGCTTTACCACATTACAGCAGACAAAGAAGGTACTTTTGTTTCAGAAATTGCAGAAGATAAAACTCTTAAAAAACTACAACAGCTTTCTGCCTACCAGTTGTTGACATATGATTCTAAAACTGTAAAAGAAGGCAACCGAATACTGATTGGTTTTAGCAGCAACGAACTTTCTGGATATATTGAATTGGACGGGCAGCTGATTACTGTATTTATTGCAAATTGATATGTAACAAATACAATAACCAATTAGTAAACCATTAAAAACTGAAAAAATTATGAAAAAAATCGTTTTACTGTTATTAGTACATATAAGCTTTAATGTAGCCGCGCAAACCAATTGTGAAGAACAGCTCGCTTAAAATAATGTTTACGCTGCTTAATACTTTTTTCTTGGGTGTGTTTTTATGGGTTGTGAGGCGTGTAACGACATCGGTTGTTTCGCCTACATAGGCTGTTTTGGAAGCATCGTCTTTTAACAGATAGACCAACGGCCAGTTGAGGTAACTGCCGTGTTCTGTTTTTAATTTGACTTCGAAATTGTCTTGCGCACTAAAACTGCTGATTGTAAAATTCTTTCCCAACGTTTACAGTTTATCGTATTTGGTTGCGTTTCCCCTAGCCTTTTGTACGGGATACTTTTGATTGTTCTTGCTTAATTTTTCCTGAATTACTTCATCGAGATTTAACTGGTGCTTTTCTGCCAGGAGTATGGCGTACATTAAGACATCTGCCAGTTCTTCTTTTAATCTTTCGGGAGAAACGTCTTCGTTGCCTTTCCACAGGAAAAGCTCTAACAGCTCTGATGCTTCTACCGATAATGCCAGCGATAAATCTTTGGAATTGTGGAACTGTTCCCAATCTCTGTCGTTTCGGAACTGGAGGATTTTTTCGATGGTTTCTTTAGAGATCATAAGCTGTGTTATTAGTTTTGCTAATATAGGGATTGTTGAAAAACAAAGGAAAGAAATGTAAATGAAATTGGGAGGAGAATGGGGAAAAGGGGAATGAGAAACGAAAGTATTTTATTAAAATTTATAACTATTCATATATTTAATTAAATTTGGTGGATAATTTTGACTTATTACCCAATAAACAATAAATAACCAAAGAATGATTAAAAAACTACTTTTCTTTTTACTTATCCCATTAATGGGAATTTCACAAACACAAATTGGACAAGATATTACAGGCGATATGCCCGATGACAAATTTGGACATGGTGTTGCCCTATCTGCCGATGGAAATGTTATGGCAGTATCGGCTCCCGGAAACGATAATAATGGAACTGACGCAGGACATATTAAGGTTTACACTAAAACTAATGGTACTTGGACACAAATTGGTCAAGATATTCAAGGAGACATTGCTGATGATCAAATAGGATATAAAATAGCACTTTCTGACGATGGAACTACAGTAGCTTTTTCTGCTATGTCAGCTAAACGTACTACTAATAATGTTTTTCACTGGGGTTATGTAAGTGTTTTCAAAAATGTAAATAATACATGGACGAAAGTCGGTCAGAATATAATAGACATAGAAAGTCAAGAATTTGGTGTATCTATTTCATTATCAGGCAACGGCTCTACTATTGCAATAAGTAGCCCAGGTTATCATTCTACATTTTTTGAACAGATTCAAGTTTACAAAAATACAGCTGGATCTTGGCAAAAAATTGGTGGGTTCCAACGTATGCTGAATATTGAAAATGATAATGTATCCCCAACTTACTATGGATGGAATGTATCGTTATCTGGTGATGGAACGGTGATTGCATTTACTGATGTACAAGGTGGAATTAAGGGAGGAACAAATAATAGTGGAATTTTATATGTATATAAATATCAGTTGGGTAATTGGATAAAAGTAGGGAATACAATATCTACTACAAAGCAAAATGAAACTTTGGGATTTAGGGTTGTTCTTTCTGCTGATGGTAGTATTGTAGCGGTTACTACAAATAATGGAGGAATTGGTGCTATATCTGTATATAAAAACGTTGCTAACAATTGGGTACAAATAGGTGCTGATATAGAAGGTGAATCAGCAGGTGACTACTGCTCGAATGGTTTAGCTATATCTGCCAATGGAAATGCTTTAGCTGTAGGCTGTACAGGATGTGATACAGCAAATGGAGCAGATACCGGCAAAGTACGAATATTTGAAAATATTCAGAGCAATTGGGTTGAAAAAGGCAGTGTAATTGGGGCTAATGCAGGCGATAAAATTGGTTGGTCTATTGCATTATCTAAAGACGGTTATAATCTAGCAGTAGGAAATCCCGGCAGCAGTAGTGTTGGCGGTAAACCATATACTACTAATTTTAAAGAACAAACTGTTAGAGACAATTTATTGCAAACGAATAACCATCAAGCTAAAGGTACATTTCCGGGTTCTGTTCAAGTTTTCAATTTATCAGGCATTTTATCATCTGATGCCTTTGTTTTAGAAAACTTCAACATCTACCCTAACCCTACAACCGATATTCTACATATTGAATTGGATAACGGTTTGATATTAGAAAAAGTTTTGATCTACAATACAAGTGGGCAATTGATAAAAGAAACAACTGAAAAAACAATTAATGTAAGCAGTTTTGCTAAAGGTATTTACAATCTACAGATTTTAACCAATAAAGGTAAAGCTACTAAAAAAATAATCGTAAAATAAACAGGTAAACGGATTCTATTTTTGAATCCGTTTTTTTTTTAAGATATCGTAAAATTCGTTCGTGAGCTTGTTGTTCTTCTGTGATCTGAATTTTCGTACCTTAGTTGGAAATTGGTCAACTGCTTTGAGATATAATTTACATTAATAACGCGGTGATTTTTCACAGATTCTGAATGTGGTACAGACAGTTACTTTTATTAATTCTTTGAATATTTACTTAATTGATTTAATTACGCAGCATGTCTTTCTCTTGTGCGACCCCTTGTGAAGCAAGGAGTAACGGTAAACTATTATTTTTAGTTTTGATTTAATGGTTCTCGACTAAAGCTCGAACTGACGTGGCGTTGGAGATATCTCGACTACGCTCGATATGACATGGATTTGTAGTGGTAGAAATATTTGGCTTTGAGATCTCCATTGTTAGTGATAGATCTATTTCCGTTTCTCTGTACTTTTTAGACAAAAAGTACCAAAAGTCTTTTTTTTTGGTCTTGCCTCAGCTCAAAAACGGTTGAACTTTTCCTTATTCGCTAACTGATCGAAACGGTGTTTCACACCCCGATCATTTTACGCTCTCTTCGTCGGTTCAACTATTGTTTTCTCACTAATGGCGCTTTGATTCGTGTGGATTGCCGGTAAACTAATTCTATCTGAAATAGCAATTATCCTTTTTAAAAGTGTAGTTGCAGATATCTGCAAAATTCTGGCAATACTTCTTATTCCTACGCCTTCAGTAAGCAAAATTACAATCTGTTTGTTTACATTACCAAAGCAGGCATTATAAGTATAATTTTCTACAATGGTTTTATTACAGTCTTTACATTTATAGCGTTGTTTAGTTGCTTTTGAAAACTCGTTTTTTACCAATTTTCCCGAGCAATAAATATATGTATTAATTCCATCAACACATTTGATACACTAGGTGGCACTGTTCATCATTTTTATATGTTTTAAGCCACTTAAATTATAAAGGCGAACAAACTGTTCACCTTTATTTTTACAAAAAAACTTATCTTAAGCTTTAGAACCTAGAGTTTGTAAGTATTGTAAATTCTATCAACACTTCTGATACACTACCGAAACTGATGAAATCGTTTTGAATCTATCAAATTTACTTCCTGCGTTTCACTCCGTCAATAAATTATCGTCATTTCAATCGTACAACATTGTTTTTCTTCGGTACAACCAATTTTATTATCAAATTCAATAAAATATACAGTTGTTTGATAAA
>Ga0256786_1000207_pt1 | contig 35337 bp, 30 predicted proteins | sample MC6MC0937MT_FD_186053 | JGI IMG/M metagenome (GOLD analysis project Ga0256786, IMG submission 186053) | Metatranscriptome of enriched soil aggregate microbial communities from Iowa State University, Ames, United States - MC6-MC0937-MT... | ecosystem: Environmental > Terrestrial > Soil >...
CCTTTATAATAGCACGAAATACATACGATGGTTTTCTCCTTCATATAATGATTTTTAATTTTTATTAAATTATAAAAAATAAAAGCTTATGATTATTGATTATTTAATATTAAAAATTGATAACCTTTGTGCTTTTGAAAATTGCTAATCAAGTATAAGAAGAAAATCTGTAAAAAACTAATTTTTAATGATAATTTTCGATTAAATCGGCTAATAATTGCACACCAAAACCGGTTGCTGCTTTTTCTTTTGCATATCCCACATTTCCAAACGCAACTCCAGCAATATCAAGATGTGCCCAATTTGGATGGTTTCCGATGAATTGCTCCAAAAATTTGGCGGCGACAATACAATCTCCTATGGGTTTCATTGAGATGTTTTTGAAGTCGGCAACATCAGATTTAAAATCATCCATCCAAATGTCCCAAAGCGGAAGATTCCATAATCTCTGATTCGTTTTATCTCCGGTTTTAATTAAAATATTTTTCAAATCTTCATTATTCGAAAACATCGCACCACAAGTGTCTCCAAACATTCTCACAGAACTCCCTGTAAGTGTTGCAAGATCGATCAGAACATCTGTTTTGTAGTTTTTTGAAAGGTAAGACAATCCGTCTGCAAGCGTCATTCTTCCTTCTGCATCGGTATTGAGAACTTCGATGGTCTTTCCGTTGTAAGCGGTAATTACATCGCTTGGTAAATAAGCGTTTTCAGAAATTGCATTGTCTGTAATCGGTAAAATAGCTGTAATGTTAACGGGAAGTTTCATCTGCGATGCGTAAATAAGTGCTCCAATCACTGCGGTTGCGCCTCCCATATCGGATTTCATATAATGCATATTGTCTGAAGCTTTCAGGGAAATTCCTCCGGTGTCAAACAGAACACATTTTCCTACGAGTCCGAAAGTTTTTGCATTCTTTACAGTTGTTTTATATTCTAAAATGGTAAAAGCAGCGTCATAAGCACTTCCCTGGTTAACCGACAGAAAAGCTCCCAAACCAAGTTCTTCGCATTTTTTTCTGTTGAAAGCGGTGTATTTTAACTGATTTTTTTTGGCTAAATTTTTCAGATATGCATTGATGGCTTCAGGTCTTTTTAGATTTGCTGGCTTGTTAAGCCAATCCATACAGGCGGTTTGGCCTTCACAGATCGCATCAATTTTTGTTGAAATTGTTTCTAATTTTTTAGGACTTAAATTTCCGAAATGAAGTTCGAAAGACTCGTTCCAGAAAGGATGGGTTTTATCAAACGGGTAGTTGTAGGTTCCTAAAAGAAGACCTTTTGCAAATTCTTCAAACTGGTTTTCATGAATAAAATCTGCAATTAACAGAGTATCAACAGTCTGGATGTTTTTTTTCTGGGTCTGGGAAAATTTAATTCCGATTTGCTGAAACTCAAAATTCTGAGAAGTTTCTTTCCCAAGACCTATATAATAAGTAATGGTTTCTTCGCTGGTTTCGATGAAAATTTCGTGCTTTTTTCCTGAGAAAAGAAGTGAAATGTTTTTATTGAAATTTTTATGGTTTAAAGTCCAGGCTTCTTCTGTAAATAAGTGAAAAACCTGAGCGTATTGTTTATTTTTTTTGTTGATTAGTTTCATAATTAGATTATATTAATTTTTAATATTTTCCTGATGGGGTGTTACGTCAAGAGGATTTTCGATGTTATTGTAGAACAGCCATTCAATCGCTCTCGGAAATTCCTGTGACCAGTAAAATTCACTGTGAGCTCCGTCCGGATTGATGCTGGTTTTAAATTCAAAATCAAAAAGATTCTTCTTTTCCCATTGTTTCAGATAATTTTCAAAAACCTGAATTCTTTTCACCATTTTCGAGCCTTCCTGCTCACCTCCGTAAAGATAGATTTTAGTTTTAAAAGGAACTCTGAAGCTCATCATCGGGAAATTATTGTTCGGTTCTACCCAAAGTGATGGTGAGAAGATCAATAATTTAGAATACACTTCAGGGTAAAGAAACCCGCTGTAAATACTGATAAGTGCACCCAAAGAACTGCCGCCGATTCCTGTGTTGTCTCTGTCTTTTTTTGTTCGGTAATGTTCATCTACAAAAGGTTTTAAGGTATCGGTTATAAATCGGATGTATTTTTTGCCTTCCGAACCATTGGCGACATGGTCATTATCAAAGATATATTCTTTTATACGGTCTTCACTTCCGTGTTCAATGGCGATTACAATAAGATCTCCGCGGCCGTATTCCGCAAGAATAGATAGTTTCTTATCGATTTCCCAGTTTCCGTAAGGACTTCCTTCATTAAAAAGATTTTGAGCATCCTGTAAGTAAAGAACGGGATAACTTTTATCTGAAATATAGTAATCGTGGGGTAGAAGTGCCCAGACTTTTCGAAAACGGTCGAGCTGTGGGATATAAAATTCTTCAGAAATGACTTCTACGATAGGAAAAAATTCATCTTTGAAAGGTCCCCAGTTTAATCTCCATTTTTCTATAAAATCCTGTGTGGTTTTTGAAGTTTTTTTGACTTTTCTGTTGGGCGTGATGCTTCCGTATTTGTCTAGTTCTACGTTTTCCCAACCGCCTTTGGTGAATTTATATTCTACTTCATCGGAGAGCAGCTGATCTTCTATTTCGATACTGTAAGTATTTTCATCGGACTGTTGAAGCTGGAAATTATAATCTTTAGGATTCCATTTGTTGAAGTTTCCTGTGATAAAGATTGGTCTGTTGTCTGTTTCTGATGTGCTCAGTGTAAATTTCATTGTGTTTTATCGGACATTTTAAGCTTTTAAATTTATGAAAAATCTTTTTAAAGATATTGTTTAAAAATAATAAAATTTATGGTGTGGCAGAGTTAAAATTCATATATTTGATAGTCATCGTTATTCAGTAAATAAAATGATCGTAACGATTGATTTAGACCGAAAAACCAAATATGATGAATTTTGTAAAAACCTATACACTTTTTACGGAACATGATGTGTATCTTTTCAAGGAAGGTAAACATTACAGGCTCTACGAAAAGTTTGGGTCTCATTCTGTTGAGAAAGACGGAGTAAAGGGGGTGTATTTTTCGGTTTGGGCTCCGAATGCCAAAAAAGTTTCGGTAATCGGGAATTTCAACAACTGGAATCATCGTGAGCATATTTTGTTTCCGAGATGGGATAAGTCCGGAATCTGGGAAGGATTTATTCCTGCACTTTCGTGGGGTACCTTATATAAATATGCTGTTGAAACCTTTCAGGGACATATTTTAGAAAAAAGTGATCCGTATGCATTAAGCTGGGAACAGAATCTTCAGGCGGCTTCTATGGTTTCTACCAATTGGTACGAATGGGACGATCAGGAATGGCTCGAAAAACGCTGGCAAAAAAACAGTCTTGAATCACCAATTTCTGTTTACGAAATCCATTTAGGTTCGTGGATGCGAAATGCAGATAATCCCGAGAAATTTCTTAATTACAGAGATATTGCCGCAAAGCTGGTTCCGTACATCAAGGAAATGGGTTTTACACATGTAGAATTCATGCCGGTGATGGAATATCCTTATGATCCGAGTTGGGGTTATCAGATTACAGGTTTTTATGCAGCAACTTCACGTTTTGGTTCACCACAGGATTTGATGTTTTTGATTAATGAACTTCATAAAAACGATATTGGCGTTATTTTAGATTGGGTTCCTTCTCATTTTCCGGGTGATGCAAACGGATTACACCGTTTTGACGGCTCTTATTTATATGAGCATGAAGATCCGCGAAAAGGTTTTCATCCTGACTGGAAATCCTATATTTTTAATTACGGAAGAAATGAAGTGAAATCTTTTCTTATTTCGAATGCCGTGTTCTGGCTTGATCGTTATCATGCAGACGGACTTCGTGTGGATGCTGTAACGTCGATGCTTCATCTTGATTATTCAAGGAATGAAGGAGAATGGGAACCGAATATTTATGGTGAAAATGTAAATCTCGAAGCAAAAACTTTCCTTCAGGAATTTAATACGGCTGTTTACAAAGAATTTGGCAATAATATCATGACGATTGCTGAAGAGAGTTCAGATTTTCCAAAATTAACGAAACCTGTTCATGACGGTGGCGTCGGTTTTGGAATGAAATGGATGATGGGCTGGATGCACGATACTCTATTTTATTTTAAAGAAGATCCTATCAACAGAAAACAACATCATCACAAGCTGAGTTTTGCCTCGATGTATATGTATAATGAGAATTATATGATTCCGCTTTCACATGATGAGGTTGTACACGGAAAAGCCAGCCTTATTTATAAAATGAAAGGCGATGAATGGCAGAAATTTGCTAATCTCAGAGCTTTGTATGTGTATATGTTTACGCATCCCGGAGCAAAATTATTGTTTATGGGAGATGAATTCGGACAAACCAACGAATGGAACTTTAAGCAAAGCTTAGATTGGCATTTATTGCAATATCCTGTTCATAAAGGGTTGCAGAGTTTAGTTAAAGATCTGAATCACCTTTATAAAAATGAGGCTGCATTCTACGAAAATCAGTTTAAACCGGAAGGTTTTGAATGGGTTGAAGCCAATGATACCGACAATTCTGTCTATATTTATTTAAGAAAAGGGAAGAGAAGGGATGATGTTTTTATGATTATTTTAAATTTAACTCCACGGGTAATTGATTATAAAGTAGGTGTGAATGCAGGAACACATTGGGAAGTCGTTCTCAATTCCGATGACGAAAAATATAGCGGAAGCGGAGTAGAAGCCCACATTTTCAGAGAAGATCATGATGAATGGATGAACCGGCCAAGATCAATCAGCTTAAACCTTCCTGCACTTTCGGGGATTGTTTTAAAACAGAGAAAAGATAAAAAATATAAATTAAATAGGATTAAACAGCACAAAAAATGACAATATTTCACCTCAGTACAGAATGTTATCCCGTAGCCAAAGTTGGCGGATTGGCAGATGTAGTAGGCGCACTGCCGAAATATCAGAATAAAATAAAAGATATTGATGCCAAAGTAGTGATGCCTTGGTACAACAAGCATTTTGTATATGATTATGATTTTGAAGTTGTTTTTGACGGCTTTATTCATCAAGGTTCCAATATGCTTCAGGTTCAGGTTTTGAAAGAAACCACAAATGTTTTGGGATTTGAATTGTATATGGTAAAAATTCCGGGATTGCTCGATCGCGAAAATCCTTACGGATATCAGGATGAAAATTTTCAGTTTCTGGCTTTTCAGCATGGGATTTTGCATTGGTTATCGGCAATGAAGATTCGTCCTGATGTTTTGCATTGCCATGATTATCATACAGGTTTAGTTCCTTTTATGGTTGAAAACTGCTATGAATTTGAATTTCTGAAAGGCGTAAAAACAATCGGTACAATCCATAACGGGGAATATCAGGGAATGATGAGCTGGGATATGGTGAGTTATATGCCTGCTTTCGATCATTACAAATGGGGACTTTTAGACTGGAACGGATTTATCAATCCTTTGGCGAGTATGATTAAATGTTGTTATGCATTTACGACGGTTTCGGAAGGATATCTGGAAGAACTTTTTGTGAGTTTCAAGGGGCTGGAAAGTCTGGTGAGAGAAGAATTTTCAAAAGCTTATGGAATTATTAACGGAATTGATACTGATGTGTGGAATCCTGAAACCGATCCGATGATCGATTTTAACTTTACTATTAAAAATGCTTTAAAAATAAAAAAGAAAAACAAACTGAAGCTTTGTAAAGAATATGGTTTGAATCCTGAACTTCCTCTTTTTGCATTCATCGGTAGATTTGCTACAGAAAAAGGAGCCGATCTTTTACCGGATGTTATCTGGAGAAGTATAAAGCAAAGTTTTGGCGGTTTAAACATTATTGTTTTGGGTTCAGGAAACGAATATGTAGAAAGACAGATGAAAGAATTGAACGCTGTTTACTCGAATTTTGCTACAGATATAGGATATAAAGAACATTTATCCCATAAAATATACGCTTCGGCAGATTTTTTGTTGATGCCTTCAAGGGTCGAGCCTTGCGGTCTCAATCAGATGTATGCGATGCGATACGGAACGGTTCCGGTTGTAAGTTATACAGGTGGATTGAGAGACACGGTAAAAGATATTTCTACAGGAGGTTCCGGCTTAAATTTCACTTATCCTGGAGTAGACGATATTATTCATGCAATGAGCCGAGGCTTAAATATTTATAAAGACAAAGCTCAGATGGAAAATTTGGTGTTATCTAATATGAAATTCGATTTTGCCTGGGAGAAATCCGCAGAAAAATATATAGCTTTATATAATCAATAGATTTAGAAAAATAATCTGAAATTTTTAAATATTAAACAAACTATAAAATAATAAAAACGCAGATATTTATGAAACACAACGTCATTTCAATTGTTTTGGGTGGAGGAAGAGGGACGAGACTTTTTCCGTTAACGTACACGAGATCAAAACCTGCTGTACCTATTGCCGGAAAATACAGATTGGTAGATATACCGATTTCAAACTGTTTAAATTCTGGTTTAAATAAAATTCTTGTTTTAACACAGTTTAATTCAGCATCATTAAACTCACATATCAAAAATTCTTATCATTTTGATATTTTCAGTCAAGGTTTTGTAGATATTTTGGCGGCAGAACAAAATGTTGACAGTGATAGCTGGTTTCAGGGAACGGCAGATGCAGTTCGTCAGTCGATGAAACACCTTGAAAAATATGATTATGAATATATTTTGATTTTATCAGGAGATCAGCTTTATCAGATGGATTTTAATGAAATGCTTGATTTTCATATCGAAAACGGTGGAGATGTTACCATTGCAACCATTCCTGTAACTGCAAAAGATGCTACAGGTTTCGGTATTCTGAGTTCGGATGATGAAGGAAATATTACTTCATTCGTAGAAAAACCCGGATTTGATGAGCTGAATGGCTTACAATCAGAAGTTTCAGACGAAAACAAGACCAAAGGCAAAGAGTTTTTAGCATCAATGGGAATTTATATTTTCTCAAAAACAATTCTTAAAAAAATGTTTGATGAGGGAGCGGGAGACGATTTCGGAAAAGACATCATCCCTAATTCTATCGGGAAATACAAAACTTTAAGCTATCAATATGAAGGTTACTGGACGGATATAGGAACTATTGAATCTTTCTATGAAGCGAATCTGGATCTTTGCCATGATTTCCCTCAGTTTAATTTATTTTCCTCAGCGCCAATTTTCACACGTGCAAGAATGCTTCCGCCATCAAAAGTGAATGGTTCATACGTAAGCAAAGCAGTTTTTGGGGACGGATGTATTATTTTGGCAGATAAAATCGAAAATTCTGTAATAGGAAACCGTACAAGAATAGATAAAGGAAGCACTATTGTGAATTCTTACATTATGGGTGCAGATTTCTATCAGAATACCAGCGATATTGTAATGAATGACAGCAAAGGTTTACCCAATATGGGAATCGGGAAATACTGTTATATTGAAAAGGCAATTTTAGATAAAAACTGCTACATCGGAGATAATGTAAGGATCATCGGTGGAAAGCACCTTAAAGATGGAGACTACGGAACTCATTCCGTACAGGACGGTATTGTTGTTGTTAAAAAAGGAGCAGTCTTAACTCCTGGAACTCATATCGGATAGAAGCTGGATGCTTGATGCCGGAAGCTGGGTGTTCTGAGGAGTGATAATTTTGAAATTTAGCAATTAATCAAAATCTATGCAATTGAATCTAACATCCATCAAAAATAAAAAAGAAGAGTGACTAAAGATATTGGTCACTTTTTTTATTTGTCTTACTTTTGTGCGATGCGTTTTTTCAAAATCATAGCGGTAATTGTGGTATTTCTGATCGGAGCTTATGCGGCTTCCATGTATTACTTTGTGGATGAAAGTAAAGAGTTTACGATCGAAAAAGAAATAGATTATCCTTTGGAAAAAGTGTTTAATCAGTTTAATAATCTGCAGAACTTTACCCGCTGGAATAACTTTTTTTCAAGCTCAAAAACCATTACGATCGATTATTATCTACCTTATGAAGGGCAGGGAAGTGCAATCAGTTACAATGATCCGAAAAGTGAAGATGGCGGCGAAATGTTTATCCGTTACGAGAATCCAAATAAGACTTTGAGATATCAGCTTTTTGAGGATGAGGACGAAAATCCGACCTTGATTGATGTGAAATTTATAGCAGTTTCCGCTGAAAAAACGAAGATCAAATGGTTTGTACATACTCCAAAATTGCCACTTCTTTCAAGAGCGCAAAACTTCTGGACCGAAGATAAATTTGCTGAAAATATCGATAAAAGCATGCTTAATCTAAAAAATGTATTAAGCAACAAAGTAGAGAAAGACAATCAGCTGGCTGCGATAAAATACGACAGTATTATGGTTGAAAATGAAGAAGCGAAAATGATTCTTGGTGTCAATGTAAGTGCTTCCAACAAAAAAGATGCGTTGTACAAAAATATCGTCATGAATTACAATAAAGTAAACAATTTCGTGTCGATGGATTTGGGTAAAAAAAATGATGAGGTAGGTTATCCTGTGCTGATTACCGATGCCGATAATTTTAAAGATAAAGAGGTATCTTATTTCTTCGGAATCCCATTGTCGAAGAAAGTTGGAATTACGGATAATAATTTCAATTTCAGGTCTGTAAATCCTACCCAGAATTATGTGATGTACTACAAAGGATCTTACGAGGGAAGAGTAAAGGCAATTCAGCAGCTGATGCAAAAAGCCAAGAAAGACGAGATGCGTTACGGTGATGTTTATCAGACTTTTATCGAGTCGCCTGCAGAAGGTCAGAATGTCAATATGAAACTTTCTCTTTCAGTTTACAGATGATTTTTTCCCAATTATTGATTTTATAATTTTTTTAAAGGTTTGAGACTATCCTAACCCGTTTTTTTTTATTAAATTTGAAGATTAATTCGATAAACAAAATTTAATAATAGATAAACTGTAATAATGGACAGATTTTCATTCCTAAACGCAGCTCATTCTCAGTTAATTGAGGATTTATACCAACAATACTTAAAATTCCCGGACTCTTTAGAACCATCATGGAAGGCCTTTTTTCAAGGTTTTGATTTTGCATTGGAGAACTATTCTGATGAAGAAGACATCCAGTACATTAAAAATTCGGGGAATTCTTCTTCTGCAGTTCAGCAGATTTCTCAGGCGGCTTCAAACGGTGAAGTTCCGGAGCATATCAAGAAGGAATTTAAGGTGGTAAATCTTATTGAAGCGTATAGGACGAGAGGTCATCTTTTCACAAAAACAAATCCTGTTCGTGAAAGAAGACACTACACTCCGACTTTAGATATCGAAAACTTCGGTCTTGACAAGTCAGATTTAAACACAAAATTCAACTGTGCAGTTGAAACAGGAATGAAAGGTCCTGCAACTTTACAGGAGTTAATTACACACTTAGAAAACATTTATTGTGATTCTATCGGTGTGGAATATATGCACATCAATAATGTTCAGGAAAAAGATTTCATTAAGCAGTGGCTTCAGGTAAATGAAAACCACCCAAATCTTAATGCTAACGAAAAAACTGAAATTTTATTAAAATTAAATCAGGCGGTTGCATTTGAAAATTATCTTCACACAAAATTTGTTGGTCAGAAAAGATTCTCATTAGAGGGTGGTGAAACATTGATTCCAGCTTTGGATCAGTTGATTTCAAGATCTTCACAGTTGGGAGTTGATGAGGTTGTTTTAGGAATGGCTCACAGAGGTAGATTGAATGTGTTGACAAACATTTTCGGTAAATCTTACAAACAGATTTTCTCAGAATTTGAAGGGAAAGAATTTGAAGAAGATGTATTTTCTGGTGACGTTAAATATCACTTAGGTTCATCAAAAAAAATCAAGACGGCTTCTGGAGAAGAAGTTGCGATTAATTTAACGCCAAACCCATCTCACTTAGAAACGGTTGCGGCTTTGGTTGAAGGTATTTGCCGAGCGAAAGTTGATGATAAGTATAAAGATTATTCTAAAGTTTTACCAATTATTATCCACGGTGATGGGGCAATTGCAGGACAAGGTATTGCATACGAAGTTGCTCAGATGATGACTTTGGAGGGGTACAAAACTGGCGGGACAGTACATATCGTTGTAAATAATCAGGTTTCGTTTACAACCAACTATATGGATGCAAGATCTTCTACCTATTGTACAGATGTTGCAAAAGTAACAGAATCTCCTGTAATGCACGTAAATGCAGATGATGCAGAAGCTGTTGTTCATGCAATTCATTTCGCAGCTGATTTCAGAGCGAAGTTTGGTAAAGATGTTTATATCGATTTGTTAGGTTATAGAAAATATGGTCACAACGAAGGAGATGAACCAAGATTTACACAACCTAATTTATATAAATCAATTTCTAAGCATCCGAATCCAAGAGAAATTTACAAAGATCTTTTATTGAAAGACAGCGTTGTATCAAACGATTTGATCGCTAAAATGGAGGCGGATTTCAAAGCTCTTTTAGATAAAGATTTTGATGCTTCTAAAGAAATTGAGAAAAACGTAATGGACGTTTTCATGGCAGATGACTGGACGAATTATCCGATTGGGAAAAGAGGGGCAGTTCAGGAAGCTGTTGATACAAAATATGACTTAGAGAAGTTGAAAGAATTGGCCATTAAAATGTCAACACTTCCGGCTGATAAAAAGTTTTTAAATAAAATTACAAGACTCTTCGAAAACAGACTTAAAGCTATTGAAGGAAACTCATTAGATTGGGCTCTTGGAGAATGGTTGGCTTATGCTACACTTCTTGTTGAAGGTCACAACGTAAGAATTTCCGGTGAAGATGTGGAAAGAGGAACGTTCTCTCACAGACATGCGGTGGTGAAAACTGAAGATACGGAAGAAGAATATGTACCATTGAGACAACTTTCTGAAAGCAGATTTGATGTTTTCAATTCTCACCTTTCTGAATATGGAGTTCTTGGTTTCGATTATGGGTATGCAATGGCTTCTCCTAATACATTGACGATCTGGGAGGCTCAGTTCGGAGATTTCGTGAACGGTGCTCAGATTATCGTTGACCAATATTTAGCGGCTGCAGAAGAAAAATGGAAAATTCAGGACGGTTTGGTAATGTTGTTGCCTCATGGTTCAGAAGGTCAGGGTGCGGAACACTCTTCAGCAAGACTGGAAAGGTTCTTAACGCTTTGTGCTAACGAAAATATGGTGGTTGCAAATGTTACTTCTCCTGCCAACTATTTCCACTTACTGAGAAGACAGTTGAAATGGGCATTCAGAAAGCCGTTAATTGTAATGAGTCCTAAATCTTTGCTAAGACATCCAAAAGTGGTTTCTCCGCTTGAAGATTTCTCAAACAAAGGATTCCAGCCAATTTTAGATGATCCGACTGCAGATCCTGCAAAAGTTGAAAAATTAGTGCTTTGCTCAGGTAAATTATATTTCGAATTATTAGCTAAGAAAGAAGAATTAAATTGCGAGAATATTGCATTGGTAAGATTTGAGCAGTTATACCCGCTTCAAACTGATGCTATCGAAGCTATTTTTGCTAAATATTCAAACAGAAAATCAATCGTTTGGGCTCAGGAAGAACCAGAAAACATGGGAGCTTGGTCTTATATCCTGAGAAATTTCAGAGATACAGGAATTCAGGTTGTTTCTCCGGTACCAAGTGGTGCTCCGGCTCCGGGAAGTCACAAAATGTTTGAGAAAAACCAAAATGCTGTTATCAATAGAGTTTTCGACAGAGACGATGCTCCGGTTAAAAGACCTGTAACAGCTTAATTATAATAATATCCAATTAAAAAAATAAAAAATACGATATGTCAATTTTAGAAATGAAAGTTCCTTCACCGGGAGAATCAATTACAGAAGTTGAAATTGCAACTTGGCTTGTAAAAGATGGTGATTATGTAGAAAAAGATCAACCAATCGCTGAAGTAGATTCAGACAAGGCAACATTAGAATTACCTGCAGAGCAGAGTGGTGTAATCACTTTAAAAGCAGAAGAAGGTGATGTAGTACAAGTAGGACAAGTAGTTTGTTTAATCGATATGGATGCTGCAAAACCCGCGGGATCTGCTCCTGCTGCGGAAGCTCCAAAACAAGAAGAGGCTCCTAAAGCGGCTAAACAAGAAGCTCCAAAACCTGCAGCTCCTGTTGCAGCTGCTGCGACACAAACTTATGCAACAGGTACTCCGTCTCCTGCAGCGAAGAAAATTCTTGACGAAAAAGGGATCGATGCATCTCAGGTTTCAGGTTCCGGAAGAGATGGAAGAATTTCTAAATCTGATGCTGAATTAGCGGCTGTTCCTGCATTAGGAGGAAGTCCTCTTTCTGCTACAGGCTCAAGATCTACTACAACAACTAAACTTTCAGTTCTTAGAAGAAAAATTGCTCAGAGATTAGTTTCAGTAAAGAATGAAACAGCAATGTTAACGACTTTCAACGAAGTTGACATGTCTGAAATCTTTAGACTAAGAAAACAATATAAAGACGAATTTGCTCAAAAGCACGGAGTAGGACTTGGTTTCATGTCTTTCTTCACAAAAGCGGTTACAAGAGCATTACAAATGTATCCTGATGTAAATGCATCGATCGACGGAGATTTCAAAGTAAACTATGATTTCTGCGATATTTCAATTGCGGTTTCAGGTCCTAAAGGATTAATGGTTCCTGTATTGAGAAATGCTGAAAATATGTCTTTTTCAAGTGTTGAAGCAAACATCAAAGATTTAGCAATCAAAGTAAGAGACGGAAAAATCACAGTTGACGAAATGACGGGAGGTACTTTCACAATTACAAACGGTGGTACTTTCGGATCAATGATGTCTACACCGATTATCAATCCTCCTCAATCTGCAATTTTGGGTATGCACAACATTATCCAGAGACCGGTTGCTGTTGACGGGCAGGTTGTCATTCGTCCGATGATGTACGTTGCGATGTCTTACGATCACAGAATTATCGATGGTAAAGAATCTGTAGGATTCCTTGTTGCGGTAAAAGAAGGTATCGATAATCCGGTAGAAATTCTATTAGGCGGAGACGAAAGAAAAGGTTTAGGATTATAATCCGTACTTTTATAAAATAACAAACCCCGTCTCTCAAAAAAAGGCGGGGTTTTTGTATTTATTGATTTAAATTGAATGAAAATGTTCTCGAAAATTACTTCCAATATAAAGGTTTCGGTTGTCCCCGAATACGATAGCAAGAACAGTTATCCGTCAGAAAACCGTCATGTTTTTAAATATAATATTGTTATTGAAAATGATGCAGATTTCCCTATAAAAATCCTTAAAAGAAAATGGTTGATTTTTGATGTAGGTTTTGGATATACGGAAGTGGTAGGTGACGGAGTAATTGGCTTAACTCCCGATGTAGAGCCCGGCGATAATTTTGCTTACTTTTCAAATGTAATGCTTCGTTCCGGAGTAGGAAACATGAGTGGAAAATACCTTGTTGAAAACTCTCAGACCAAAGAAAGTTTCGAAATTGATATCCCTAAATTTAATCTCTTATCTGAAGTTTTAAGTAATTAATTGGGCAAGCTTAAATAACCTATTTTCAAACATCTGTGAAAATCTGTGTGGTCTGTTAGAAATTACAATATCTTAATTTTCTGCTTCATATAATCTGTAATTTCATCATTGCTTGTAAGAAACAATTTTTCGAAAGCTAAAAGTGCAATTTTTGCACAAACTTCGGCATCATCTCCTGCTCTGTGATGTTTAAACTGAATATCATGGTATTCTGCAAGATGTTTTAAACCATATTTAGGGAGATAATTCCAAGATTTTTTTGCCAGCTGAATGCTGCACAAATAATTTAATTTCGGAGCAAACATTCCGTAAAAATCAAGGCAGCCACGCAAAACACCTGCATCAAAACTTGCGTTATGGGCAATCATTAAAGTCCCATACATCAATTCTTCAATTTCATACCATATTTCGTCGAAAGTAGGAGCATCTTTTACATCACTCGGAAGAATGCCGTGTACATCAATATTTCTTTGATTGAAATAAGGAAAACTGGGAGGTTTTATGAGCCATGTTTTGGTTTCAACAATTTTGGAATCCTGTACAATACAAACTCCGACTTCACAGGCTGAATGTCTCTCAAAGGTTGCAGTTTCAAAATCGATGGCGCAGAAATCCATTAATAGAGTATGTTTTGTTTAAATTAATTTTTACCTCCTAAAAAATGCTTAAAAATAAGCCATTTTGTTTGGTAATAGTGGCTTTTTTGATGCTTTTGCCGGCGTTTCAGTGTTCCTGAAAGCTGAGCATAAAACCCGAAATGTCCTCTTGCTACTGCCCAAAGGTGTGAAAAACCGTTTTTATAAGCAAAGTATAAGGAAGCAACACCATCTAAACACAATCTGAAAAATATCACCAAGATCAGTTTCGGAAAGGGTAAATTCTTCAACATCATCGAAAGATTATTTCGGATGTTTAAAAAAGTTTTCTGAGCACTTTGCTTGTTTAAAGTTCCACCTCCGACGTGATAAACTTCAGATTTTCCGGTGTAAAATACTTTCTTTCCTGAATTAATTAATCTCCAACAAAGATCAATCTCTTCCTGATGTGCAAAAAATCGTTCATCAAAACCATTCTGCTCCCAGAAATCATTAGATCTGATAAAAAAACAGCATCCTGAAGCCCAGAAAATTTCTGTTTCGTCATTGTACTGACCTTTATCTTCTTCCAAATCGTCAAAAATTCTTCCTCGACAATAAGGATAGCCCAAATTATCGATCAATCCGCCTGCAGCTCCTGCAAATTCAAAATATTGTTTATTATTAAATGACAATATTTTAGGTTGAATAGCAGAAATCGCTGAATCTTTTTTAAATAAATTTAAAACCGGCTTAATCCAGTTTTCAGAAACTTTTACATCAGAATTCAGAAGACAGTAATATTCTGCGTTTATTTTTTTTAAACCTTCGTTATAACCGCCTGCAAAGCCATAATTTTTGTCGTTAATAATGATTTTTACCGAAGGAAATTTCTGTTTTAAAAATTCAACCGAATCATCTGTTGAATGGTTATCAATGACATATATTTCAGCATCATCAGAAAACCGTACAACACCCGGAAGGAATTTCTGAAGCCAGTTTTTTCCGTTCCAGTTTAAGATAACTACGGCAAGATTTTTAGATTCTTCTCTCATTTACTCTTCATACGTTTTAATAGAATCCTGATACTTCCATTTTCTGTGTGACCAAAGATAATTGTCGGGATTTTTTCTGATGGTATTTTCAAGAAGATGATGGAATTTTTTTACCACTTCATTATTCACAAATTTTTCACCATCCGGATAGATCCTGTGATAATTTACCTGATAATACCCTCTTTTTACTTTTTTCATTTCGCAATAAATAAAGATAAGATCCATTCGGGTAGCTAATTTGTCGTAACCAATGAAAGCTGGAGTTCTCTGGTTAAGAAATTTTAATCCGTAATTCACATGTGAAGAATGTGGTGTCTGATCGGCAACAAACATATAGATAGATTCGCCGTCGTTTTGCTTTCTGAAAATATTTAAAATAACTTCATTAGCTTCAAGCGCTTCATTTCCGAACTTATTGCGGACTTTTTTCATCTGATCTTCCCAAAAACTGCTGTTTACCTTTCTATAAACAGGATGTGAGTTTTTTTGAGGTGTAAGCGTTGCTAAAGCATTCATCCATTCCCAATTGAAAACGTGTCCTGCCATTAAAATGATATTTTTGCCTTCAGCTTTTGCTTCATGAAACAAATGCTGATTGATGTGTTGCATCCTTACACGCGATTCTGTTTCGGAAATGCTGAACGATTTCACCGTTTCTACCAGATAATCTGAAAAATTTAAATAGAATTTTTTTCTGATTTCTCTGATTTCCTCATCTGATTTTTCAGGAAATGAATTCTTTAAATTCTTCGTAATGACTTTTTTTCGGTATCCGACGATGTAATGATTCAAAAAGAAGATAATATCTGAAAAAATGTATAAGATTTTCAGCGGGAGCTTTGAAATTAAGTATAATATTTTTATCAGGAAATTCATAAAACAGGCAAATTTACGGATAATAAAATTATGGTTCTATTTTTGCTTGTAAATACTATTATTTTTTTATTTTTATGTTATGAAAAAATTGATAGTTACAGCTTTTATAGGAATTGGTTTTCTCGGATTTTCTCAGGATCTGAAGAGTGAATCAAATGTAAGGGAAAAGGATAAAACTTTGTTGGTAAAAACCGATCATGCAGAGCTGGAAGCAAAAAAGAAAGCAGCTGAAGAAAAAGCAAAGCTGCCTAAACCTTATGATCCTAAAGCGGATGCAGAAAAAGATATTCAGGCTTTAATTGGAAAAGCAAAAAAAGAAAATAAGAATATCATAATTCAGGCAGGTGGGAACTGGTGTATCTGGTGTTTGAGATTCAATCAGTATGTACAAACAACACCCGAGTTGAAGAATATTGTTGATAAAAACTATGAATATTATCATCTGAACTATTCGCCGGATAATAAGAACGAAAAAACTTTTGCAAAATACAGTAATCCGGGTGAAAAGTTTGGGTATCCGGTTTTCATCATCTTAGATAAGAACGGAAAGACACTCCATATCCAGCAGAGTGATGTTTTGGAAGAAGGAAAAGGATACAGCTTAGAAAAAGTAAAAGAGTTTTTCAACAAATGGACTCCAACGAAATCTTAAAAAATTAACCGGGAATTTTCTCCCGGTTTTTTATTTATAGAAATCTTTTGATCCAACTTAATTTTTTCTCAGAATAGGGTGGATATTTAATATTTGGTTCGCCCCAGGTTGCTCTTTCCAGAACGGCTTTTTGATGAGAAAATGTTTCAAAACCAAATTTACCATGATAATTACCGATTCCTGAATTTCCGACTCCGCCAAACGGAAGGTTTTCATTTCCTAAATGCATCATGACGTCATTGATGCAGCCTCCGCCAAATGAAAGTTTATTTTTGAATATTTCCTTCTCTTCAGAATTTTGAGTGAATAAATAAGCCGCTAAAGGCTTTTCTTGTTCTAAGATTTCATTTAGAACAAGATTGAAATTGGTAAACGAAATAACTGGCAAAATGGGTCCGAAAATTTCATCCTGCATCACGTCATCATTCCAATTGACATTCGTTAAAATTGTGGGTTCGATGTATAATTTTTCCTGATCTGAATTTCCTCCAAAGTAAATTTTATCTTTATTGATAAGCTTAGTAAGCCTTTCGAAATTCTTTGAGTTGATAATTCGTGTATAATTTTCAGAATTTATTTCATATTTAAATTCCTGAATATATTTTCTAAGCATCTCTAAAAACTGTTCCTGAACAGATTCATCTACCAATAAATAATCGGGAGCCACACAGGTTTGTCCGGCATTTAAAAATTTTCCCCAGACAATTCTTTTGGCGGCAACTTCAAGATTAGCTTCCTTGGTAATAATTGCCGGAGATTTTCCGCCTAATTCTAAAGTGACGGGCGTTAAATTTTTTGCCGCAGCTTCGTATACGATTTTCCCGACTTTCGTACTTCCTGTAAAAAATATTTTGTCGAATTTTAGTTTTAAAAGTTCGGTTGTTTCATCAATTCCGCCTTCATAAGTATATAAATATTCCGAAGGAAAGTTTTCATTGATGATTTTTACCATTACTTTCATTGTATTTTCAGCGATTTCGCTTGGTTTTACAATGCAGCAATTTCCAGCAGCTAAAGCTGCTACAATAGGGGAGAGCGACAGTTGATAAGGGTAATTCCACGCTCCGATAACGAGAATATTTCCTAAAGGTTCAGAACATATTCTGCTCTTTCCGATTTGATTAATAATGTTGGTACGTACTTTTTTAGGTTTTGAAAGCGATTTTAAATTGTTCAGATAATATTTAATATCGTTTAGTATAAAAGAAATTTCGGTGGTGAAAGTATCAAATTTAGACTTACCAAAGTCTTTCTCAATAGCTTCATAGAGAAGATTCTCATTCTGAAGAATAATATCCCGAAGTTTTTCAAGATACATCTTTCTGAATCTGAGATTTTTTGTCTGCTGCGTTTTAAAAAACTCTTTCTGCTTCGATACGATTTCCTGAATTTCCATAAACTGAATTTCCTGATTTATAGCAAATTTTCTGCCTTTTATTTTTTTATAAGTAATATTTACCGTTAGTTTGAAAGTGAAAGACAATGTTTGTTTTAAATTCTTATTATGAATAACGGGCTGCAATCATAGCCCCGATCGCAGCAATTGTTTGAGCTCATTTTTAGTTTTCGGCGGCGGCAAAGCCGCCGCCGAAAACTAAAAATAGCGAGTGCGGAGAGCGGGAAATAGCTTCTAAAATCAAACAACTTCAATATATGCTTGTTGTAATGATATAAAAGAAAAACCACTTCGATTGAAGTGGTTTTATATCTTGAGAAAATCTCGTCTTTTTGATTAAGCTTCTTCAGTAGAAGGAGCTTCTTCAACTTTAGCTTTAGGAGCAGCTGGTTTAGGAGCTTCAACCGGAGCGTCAGATACGATATCGAACTCATAGTTGTACTCAACATTTCTGTGAAGTCTAACAAGAGCAGTGAATTTACCTGTTCTCTTAATGGTGTTTCCAGGGATTTTGATGTATTTTTTATCTACAGATACACCTGCTTTTCCTAACGCTTCAGCTAAATCAGCATTGTTGATTGAACCGAATAATTTATCACCAGTACCTACTTTTGCAGGAATAGTGATAGAAGTCTTCTTCAATTGATCAACCACACCGTTTGCAGTAGCGATTAATTTTGCTTCTTCTTCTTTTCTAGCCTCTAAAGTAGCTTCAAGAGCTGCTACGTTTTTAGGAGTAGCTAAAAGTGCAAATCCTTGAGGGATCAAGAAGTTTCTAGCATAACCAGGCTTTACATTTACTGTGTCGAATTCAAGACCTAAGTTTTCAACGTCTTTTTTTTAGAATAATGTTCATTGTTGTTGTCCGTTTTAGAGTTCCGAGTTTCGGTTTATATTCCGGGTACTCGTTACTTCGTTAGAATTTATTAATTAATTCAGCAACAAAAGAAGAGATTACTCTCTTCTTTTATTTATTTTTTGTCTTATTTCAATAAGTCAGCTACGTAAGGCATCAAAGCTAAATGTCTAGCTCTTTTGATCGCAGAAGAAACTTTTCTTTGGTATTTCAAAGAAGTTCCGGTGTATCTTCTTGGTAAAATTTTACCTTGCTCGTTTACGAACTGTAATAAGAAATCAGCATCTTTGTAATCAACGTGCTTAATTCCGTATTTTTTGAATCTACAATATTTCTTTTCAGATTTTGTATTGATATCAAGCGGAGTAAGGAATTTTACTTCAGATTCTCCTCCAGCTGAGGCTTGTTTAGCCATATCATCTATTGCCATGTCTTGTCTTTTTTAAAAAATAGGGTTAATAATTAAGCTTTAGCTGCTTTTACTTTAGTTCTTCTAGTGATAGCATACTCTACAGCGTGCTTATCAAGTTTTGTAGTAAGGTAACGGATTACTCTCTCGTCACGTTTGAATGCTAATTCTAAATCAGCAACTACAGTACCTTCACCTTTAAACTCAATTAAAGTGTAAAATCCATTCTTTTTTAATTGAATAGGATAAGCTAATTTCTTTAGTCCCCAATTTTCTTTGGCAACGATTTCGCAGTTCTTTTCTTTTAAAAGATCCACGTACTTGTTCACTGCTTCCTCTACCTGTGACTCAGATAGAACGGGAGTTAAAATGAAAACAGTTTCGTAATTGTTCATAATGTAAATGAATTTGTTAATTATTTCGAGGTGCAAAAATAGGTAATATATTTGTAATATGCAATATAGCTTTTGATATAATTAAAAAAAGACCTGCAAAAAGCAGGTCTTCATTAACTTCAATAAAAAAGCTGTTATTTCTTAATAATTTTTGCAGATTGAACTCCTTTTTCTGTTTGCACAGAGACAATGTATGTTCCTGATGTTAATCCTGAAGCATTAATATTTGTTTTCTCCGTTTCTAAAACATTTTTACCACTTGCATCATAAATTTTAACAAGTTTTACTTTTGAATCTGAACTGATGTTTAGCATATCTGAAACAGGGTTTGGATATATTTTGAGATTTTCATCTTTTTTAGCCAAATCATTTACAGATAGAGCTGCAGAAACATTTACAGTGTAATCTTCTGCTTGTCCATAACTACCATCTTCACAAGGAAGTGTAAGATCAGTTGTGGTATCTAATTTTTTAACTCTCATTCTGGTGTTTCCAAGAAGAGCTGTTGGAGGAACAGCTATAGAATGTACTGCCTGAATTGCATCTGTACCCGTGGAATTTACAATCGTTTGTGTTACAGTATATACTTCTCCGGCATCACTTAGATTACCATTTTGATTCCAGTCAATAAATACTGCAAAACGGTTTGTGTAATTTCCTCCCGTGTTACCTTTTAAAGTAATATCATAAGACTGTCCTCTGGCTACATTAGCAGTTTGTGAAAGGAAATATTCATGGCTGTTTCCTAAATATGCAGTTGCACTGGTTGTATTATTAATTCCTGCAAAATTTACCAAAGTAATTGGTTCATCACCATCATCACCGAAAAAATCTGCAAATACAAGCGGTCCACAATAAGAAGGTGGTGGTGCAACATAAGTGTAATCTACTTTAATGTTATCTACCATCAACATAAATTTATCGTTACTGTTATTTACAAAAGCAAATCTTATATTCTGACCGATATATGGAGTTAAACTTACAGCTCTGCTTGTCCAGTATTTATTTTCACCAGCAGTATTGTAAAGTTCAACGGTGAAGTCATTCACAGTATTTCCTCCATTGGGAGCAAGCATTACTTTGTAACCATCAGGATAATCTCCATCCTGCGCTTTTGCATCCCAGTATAAAGTTGGTGAAGCTCCGGAAACAGGTATTGTAGGCGATATTAGCCAATCGTTCGAAGTTCCTGCTGGTGTATACCAGGAAGTACTCATTGCTGCATAATTTCCTGCGGGACCTCCAAAACTTCCATTAGTTCCTTGTCTGTCGATTCGGTTCCAGCCATTTGTAATAAAATTCACACTTGTCGCAGGGGTTAGTCCATCTACATCGATTATAGTCCATGCTGAAATTCCCTGACCGTTTCCATCAAAATTTTCCTGAAATATCTGGCTAAAGCCAAATATAGGAAATGCTAAAAATAATACATTGAGTAATTGTTTTTTCATATTAAGTTATTTTTTGAATTTGTAGACAAGTTAATAAAAAATATTAAAAACTCATTTTTTGGTGAATTTATTTGGTGGTTTTTAATGGAATTTTAATCTTTCCTAATTTCTGTTAAAAAATTGATTTTCAGGACATCATATAAAGAATGACGACTCACTAAAATAGAAGTAATTGAAGAAACCATTCCTCCAAGCATTAAGTGAAAAATCAGAGAATGTCTGTCGGTCATTTCCAGGACAATAATTGCAGAAGTAAACGGAGCGCGGGTAATGCCTGTAAGAAAGGCAACCATTCCGCCAAGAATAACGACGTTTGTTTCATTGGGTGTTAAGTCAATAATTCCGGAAATTACAGATCCGATACTTGCTCCGGCTGTTAAAGCAGGTGCGAAAATTCCTCCTGCACCCCCTGAAGTAAATGATAAGGCAGGGCCAAACATTCTTAAAATCGGAACATACCAATCTTCATGTTTATCCTGAGTATATAGTACACGTTCCATAATCTCTTTTCCTGAGCCCAAAACTTCACGGCTGATGAAAAAAGAAACACAGGCGATTAAAAGAGCACAGCCTACTAAAAAAATAACATTCGCTCTGTTTGTTTTAAGATTTCTCTTCTTCCAGTCATTCATTTTCAACATGATTACGGAAAGCTGACTAGCTAAAATTCCTGCAACTCCTGCAACAAGAACAATCGGAAACATGACCATTAATGAAACATCATTTGTTTTTGGGTAACCTAAATATAAATAAGAACCGGCTAAAGTCTGAGCTGTTAAACCAGCGATGATAACCGCTGTAAACAAAGCTGTTTTAAAGTAATTAATGTGAGTTTTTGAAAGTTCTTCGACAGCAAATACAATTCCACCTAAAGGCGTGTTGAAAGCTGCTGCAAGTCCGGCTGCGGCTCCGGTCATAATCATGTTTTTCTTAGATATTTTCGGCCACCAATCCGGAAGATATTCATTTACTTTTCGGAAAATGGAACCTGCGATCTGAATTGTTGGTCCTTCTCGTCCCACAGCACCGCCTCCAATAACTAAAATAACAGATGAAATAATCTTAAATACGATAATTTTTAAACTTAAAAGACTTCGGATCTTTTTGTGTTCTTTAGGATTTGCAAGTTCTACAGCCGCCATCACCTGCGGAATTCCGCTTCCTTTGGCATTGGGTGCGAATTCCTTTACCAGCCACCATGATAAAACAAAACCAATCGGTGCGATGATGAAAATCATCCAATTGTGCCAGTCTAAAATAAAATGAAGCAGGTTTTCTCCCCATGAAAATATCTTAGCGTACATCACGGCAAAAAAACCGGTAATGACAGAACCAATCCAAAACGGAATTGCCTGAAGCAGATTTTGTTTCAGCTGTTCGTTTCGGATGTTGTCGAAAGATTTTTTAAGTCCTTTTCGAATGGAGACCAAAATTCTGCGCATATTTCAAATCTAAATTAATTTTTAGTAATATGAAAGCTTTTAACGGAATTCAATATTAAATTTAATTGTAAAAATTTAAACAAAAAAACCTCCGAGAAAACTCGAAGGTTTGTATTAAAATAAGCAGTAAAGTAAAAAATTACTTATTACTAATTATTCATTACTTATATCTCTGTATTCAAATCCCAGTTTTCAAGGTAGTCATGAACATGCTTCAGCATCATTCCTCCAAGAGAACCGTCTACAACTCTGTGGTCGTAAGAGTGAGACATGAACATCAACTGACGGATCGCAATTACATCGCCATCTTTAGTTTCAAGAACTGCAGGTTTTTTAACGATTGCTCCGATTGCCATAATTGCAACCTGAGGCTGAGGAATAATCGGAGTTCCCATAAGGTTTCCGAAGCTTCCTACGTTTGAAATCGTATACGTTGCACCTTGAGTATCTTCCGGTCTTAATTTTTTGTTTCTTGCTCTGTAAGCCAGATCATTGATCGCTTTTGCCAAACCTGACAACGACAGCTGATCTGCATTTTTAATAACAGGAACAATTAAATTTCCATCAGGTAGAGCAGTTGCCATACCGATATTGATATTTTTCTTTTTGATGATGTTGTCTCCGTTGATAGAAACATTGATCATTGGGAAATCCTGAATCGCTTTTACGATGGCTTTTACAAAAATTGGCATGAAAGTCAATTTCTCACCTTCACGTTTTTCAAATAGATCTTTGTTTTTAGCTCTCCATTTTACAACGTTGGTCACATCAGTTTCAATGAAAGACGTTACGTGAGGAGCGATTTGCTTCGCTTTCACCATATTTTCAGCGATGATTTTTCTCATTCTGTCCATCGGAATGATCTCATCACCTGCAGAAGTTGAAATGGTTGTTGCCGGAGTCGAACTTACAGCAGCTTTTGGAGTAGGATCTGAAGCAGTTTGTTGAGCAGGAGTAGCTTGTGGAGCAGGCTGATTTCCTCTGTTTGCAACGTATCCTAAAATATCTTCTTTGGTAATTCTTCCTTCTAAACCGCTTCCTTTAATCGTTTTCAGTTCAGATTCATAAATATTTTCCTGTTGTGCAATTGATTTTACAAGTGGAGAAAGGTATAAGTCTCCCGAAAATTCTGTAGAGGCAGCAACTTGCAATGGCTGCTCAATAGTTTTCAAAGTTTCTGCATCGGGAGCGGTAACCGGAGTTTCAGTTTTTACTTCTTCTGAAGCCGTATTTCCGCCTTCTCCTTCAATTTCTAAAATAGCGATGGCTTCACCTACTTTTGCAACTTCATCTTTCTGCTTAAGGATTTTTACGATTTTTCCCGAAACTGGTGTCGGAACGTCTGAATCTACCTTATCTGTTGCAATTTCTACTACCGAATCATCTTCCTTTACCTGATCTCCTTCATTGAATAACCAAGTAATAACTGTAGCTTCCATCACGCCTTCACCCATCGAAGGAAGCAATAATTTGTATTCTGCCATTTTTAAATTTTAGATTTTGACAAATATATAAAAAAAATCGGTTTTTTTATGAAATAGATAATTTTAGAAAAATTCGATGTAAATATTTTCTCCCACATTCAGCCCGAAAAGGGTTTTAGCACCATTTTTTTTGCTGCCTTTATAAATGGTTAATTCCAACTGATCGCTGTCGTTAAATATTGCTGCAGATTGCCCATGGTACTCGGTTTCCCGCTCCCAATCAACGACTACTTCTGTGTGACTGGAATAGATTTTTGACAGGCTTAAATTCCTGAATTTAATGGTGAAATTTTCAAAACCTTTTGCTAAACTTTCAAAAGAATCTTTATTGATATTTGAGATTATATTTCCGAAATTATCAATGTACATTACTTCGCCGATAATCATCTTTTCAGATTCATTATAAACAGGTTTCGGGAATAAAAGCTGTTTTGCAGTCTCTATTTTTCTACCGATTACTTCAGGAAGTCCACCATTTGCGAGATGTACAGCAACAGGAACAAAAACATCGGTTGAAGTAAAGTTGACAATATCATCAAACCTATTGTTTAAAGTAATTTCGTAGATTGCTTCAGGTTTAATATCGAAAAAAATTAAACTTAAAAGGCCGTTGTCAGCAGCTAAGAAATAATGTCCGTCTGCTTTATAAAGGATATTTTTTCTCGATTTGTGGTAAAAGCTGTCCACAGAAATAATATGAATCGTTCCTTTTGGAAAATACCGGTAAGCATTTCTTACGATATAAGACGTCTGAATAAGGTTATATGCCTGAATATCATGGGTAATATCAACGCTGTTGACTTCAGGATTTAAAGACAGGATTTTTCCTTTCATTGCTGAAACTCTGTAATCTAATCTTCCGAAATCTGAAGTGAGGGTAATAATTGACATGAATAAAAGGGATAGAACTGCAAATTTATCTAAAATAAAAAGAAACAAACGGCTATTGTGGATAAGAATTTGATTTAAAATTGAAAAAAAACTTTTAAATTTAAAATCTAAAATAAAAATATTTGCATGTTTGAATTAACCTATGAATTAGAAGATATAGATTCTAAAAACTTCTACGGAGTTAATAACCAATATTTCAATTTAATAAAATCAAGCTTTCCGACGCTTAAAATTACAGGTCGCGATCATTTTATCTTTGCGATGGGTAATCAGGAAGCTTTAGATATATTTAAACAAAAACTGGATGATATTGTTGCTTTTATCTCTAAAAATAATTCTATCGGACTAAAAGATATTGAGAACTTCCTTAATCTTAAAGATGAGAACGAGAAACATTTGGTTTTTGACCAGGATATTATCGTAAAAGGTGTTAATGGGAAAATCATTAAAGCAAAAACGACAAATCTTAAAAAACTCGTTAAAGAAACCGAGAAAAAAGACATGGTTTTTGCCATTGGACCTGCAGGAACAGGCAAGACCTATACCAGTGTTGCTTTGGCGGCAAGAGCTTTAAGAGATAAAGAAGTTAAAAGAATTGTTTTAACGAGACCTGCTGTGGAAGCGGGGGAAAGTCTGGGTTTCTTACCAGGAGATCTTAAAGAAAAGCTTGATCCTTATTTACAGCCTTTATATGATGCACTCCGTGATATGATCCCGCATGAGAAACTGGAAGGTTTTATGGAGAAAAAAGTGATTGAGGTTGCTCCTTTGGCTTTCATGAGAGGTCGAACTTTGGATGATGCTTTTGTCATATTGGATGAAGCCCAGAATACAACCCACGCTCAAATGAAAATGTTTTTGACGAGAATGGGGATGAATGCTAAATTTATCATTACCGGAGATCCCACACAGATCGATTTGCCTCCGAAACAGCATTCAGGTTTAAAAGAAGCGATGAGAATTTTGAAAGATGTAAAAGAAATTGGCTTTGTGTATTTAACCGAAGAAGATGTTGTAAGACACCCTGTCGTAAAGAAAATCATCTTGGCATATAACGAAGAAGATAAGCGTAACAGAGAATAATTTTGAAAAAAGTTCAATAATTTTTAAAAATATTTTGCAGTTCTATAAAAAGTGATATATTTGAACTCTTAAAATATGTTAAAAAATTAATTTAAACTATGAAAAAATTATTACTTATTGCTTCTGTTGCAATGATGGGAGTTGTTGCAAATGCACAGGAGACAAGATTTGGTGTGAAAGCTGGTTATTCTTTATCTACACTTAAATATGAAAGCGATTTGGGATCTGAAAGTTCTGATCCTTCACACACTTTCTATGTTGGAGGTATGGTAGAACACAAATTTGGTGACAAGTTTGGTATTCAAGGAGAATTGTTATATTCACCATTAGGTGGTAAAACGGTAATCAAGGAAGAAGATGAAGATAATCCTGGAAATTATTTCAATTTAAAATCAAAAACTACGTTAGGAACTTTATTGATTCCGGTTTCTGCAAAGTATTTTATTTCTGAAAGTTTTTCTGTTTCTGCAGGAGCAAGTTTCGGAGTCATTCTTTCGGCTAAAAATAAGACAGTATTTGATGGAGGTCTAAATATTCCGGGAGTAGAAATTGGTGTTGATGCTGAAACAGATATTAAAGATCAGACAAATACATTAAACATAGCTCCATTTATCGGTGCTGAATATATGTTAGAAAACGGTTTGTTCTTCGACGCAAGATATAACTTAGGTGTTTCTAATTTGGTTAAAAATCCTGAATTTAATGAAACTTCAAAAAACAGCTTTTTCCAAGTTGGTGTAGGTTTCAAGTTCGGAGGGAACTAAGAAATTACCACTCAAGCAATTATCATACAGCAAGACAGTTTTGTCTTGCTTTTTTGTTGTAAGAAACTTCTGCGGCACTGTGTTTGCTATAAAGGAAGCATTGAGTTAATAACAAAATTTTAAATTATTACAATGAAAAAATTACTATTGCTGGGTGCTTTTGCCCTTTTTGGAGGGGTAGCTCAGGCGCAGGAAGGATTTAAATTGGGCGGTCACATCGGTGCTCCGGTGGGTGATGCTGCAAATATTTCAGCTTTTACATTGGGTGTTGATGCATCTTATATGTGGAATATCATGAAAGGTCTTGATGTGGGGGTTGCGACAGGATATTCTCATTTTTTCGGTAAAGACAGATGGGATGATTTCGGATTTATCCCTTTGGCAGCGTCTGGAAAGTATAAATTTAATGGCATTCCGTTATTCGTTGGTCTTGATCTTGGTGGAGCAATTTCTACGAAAGATGGTATCGACAGCGGTTTATATGTATATCCAAAAGTAGGATTTCAGATGTCTAGAGCTGAATTATATTTAGGTTACCAGAATATTGGCAGTGAGAGAGGCGACTGGGACAGAGACAGAGACCGAAGAATCGATTCGAACTTTGGCGCTATCAATCTTGGCGTGAATTTCTTTTTAGGAAAGTAAAATATCTAAAATACAGATCATATTAAGCTCCAGTTGAAAAATTGGAGTTTTTTTTTGGCTATTGTTGAAAAAAAGATAATTAAATCTCTGCAATGCGATTTTAATTAATAAAAAGCCTTTGTTTAACAGTGATATTAATCATGTTAACAAATTTTAATATTAGAATATACCCTTATAAATTTGCAGTCAAGAAAGTATAAAATTATTAAAAAATGAAAAAATTATTAGTAGCTGGTGCTGTTGCACTTTTCGGTTTATCTAATGCGCAAATCGCTAAAGGAACTACTTATGTATCTGGTGTAGTTGGTTATTCTTCAGTAGAAAACAACAACAACGACAGAAAAGTAGATAACTTCGCAGTTGTTCCTACAGTTGGTTATTTTGTTGCACCAAACTTGGCAGTTGGTTTAGGAGTTGGTTATGCATCAAACATTGACAAAACAACTTACGAAAACGGTTATGATAAAGAAACTATGTCTGCATTTGTAGTAGAGCCTTTCGTAAGAAAATATTGGACTTTAGGAGAAAAATTATATATCTTCGGTCAGCTTTCAGTTCCTATGGAATTCGGTACTGAAAAGTATGAAGAAAATGAAGACAATACTACAATTTCTAACAAAGTAAACTATAATGCATTTGGTGTTTCTATCAAGCCAGGTTTAGATTATTTCTTAAACAAAAACTGGACTATCGAAGCTACAATCGGAGAATTTGGTTACAACACTTCAAAATATGATGTTGAAGGAGCTAAAAATGTAAACAACTTCAACTTCGGTTTAAACCTTGCAAACGTAGGTATCGGTGTGAAATATGTTTTCGCTAAATAATCAGCAAACATAAAATAAATCAAGATCCTGAGATTTTTCTCAGGATTTTTTTTGTATTTTCGCGGCTCAAATATCAATACTATGAAAAAATCATTACTAGTTGGTGCAATTGCACTTTTCGGTTTGGCAAATGCTCAAATGACTAAAGGAGATTGGGTAATCAGCGGAAACACAGGAATGGGTTTCAACAACGTGAACACAACTTACAAAGCGGAAGGAGAATCTGCAGATGGTCCTAAAGTAAGCACATTTTCTTTAACGCCGTCTGTAGGATATTTTGTGATCGACAAATTGGCAGTAGGGATCGATCTTGGTTTTACCACAGCGACTACAAAATTTGAAGGTGCAAAATCTACAACAACAAGTTTGGCTGTAATGCCAACTGCTACGTATTATTTTGCAAACGATTCTAAATTTGTTCCGTTTTTAGGAGCAGGAATCGGGTATGCATCGGTTAAAAACAAAGGTTCTGTAGATGTTATGGGAGTATCAGAATCTATGGAATCTACAACAGACGGTCTAGCTTGGAAGGTGAAAGGAGGGGTTACTTATATGGCAACTCAGTCATTGGGTATCAACTTAGGACTTTCTTATGATCAGTTCTCAAACAAAGAAACTTATTTCGGAACAGAACTTAAGACAAACGTGAAAACTTTCGGAGCAAACATTGGTTTCTCTTATTTCATCAAGTCTAAAGCTCAGAAAACAGATAAATAATAATCTCTACTTTAAACTGAATATCAATCCTGAGAATATTTCTCGGGATTTTTTATTTTAAACTCAGCTTAATCTTTCTTGAATCACTTTAAATATTCACATTGGGAAAATATTTATAAAATCTTTATAGCTAAATACCTAATTTTACTTTCTTTTTAGATCAAACTTGAAAACTTCTGCAACCTTACAATACCGGCAATATGCATTAAGTACGCTTTCTGTACTTACAGTTTCTGTGCTTTGTTTCCTTATAAAAGATGAGATAAACTACAGGATTGCAGCATTAATCCTTTTACTCACCGTTTCGGTGGTTGCGATGCTGTTTGATATTTTACCGGTGCTTTTAGCGGCTTTTCTGAGTGCTGTTATCTGGAACTTCTTCTTCATTCCGCCCCAATTTACTTTACACATAAGCAGTACGGAAGATCTTTTGACATTTCTATCGTATTTTTTTGTGGCGTCTCTTAATGCTGTATTAACCTTTAAAATAAGACAGGCAGAACGAAAAGCCAGAGATAAAGAAGAAAAAGAACAGACCATAAAACTATACAATACGCTTTTAAACTCGTTATCTCACGAATTACGAACGCCGATTTCCACAATTTTAGGAACCGTCGATACGTTGAAAGATTCCAATTTACAGTTGAATAATGAGCAGCAATTAGATTTATTAAATGATATTGATATTGCCACCGTTCGTCTGAACAGACAAGTTGAAAATATTCTCAACATGAGCCGTATCGAAAGCGGAATTTTAAAGCCGAAATCAGATTGGTGTGATATGAATGAACTGGTGAATTCCGTTATTCAGAAAATTGAAAACTGTGATGGGCATCAATTGAATTATACCGTTAATGAAAATCTTCCGCTTTTTAAATTGGATATTGGTTTTACCGAGCAGATTTTGCTAAATCTTTTGCATAATGCCGTACAATATACACCGTCAAATTCTATTATTGAAATTAAAATTTTTCACGAATCTGAAAACTGCAAGATCATTATTTCAGACAATGGAAACGGAATTCCTGAAAGCGAACATCAACTGATTTTCGACAAATTCCGAAGACTTCCAGACAGTAAAACTGGGGGAAGCGGATTGGGGTTATCGATCGTAAAAGGCTTTACAGAAGCACAAAATGGAACAATTTTATTACAGAATAACCATCCGAACGGAACTGTTTTTAAGATAGAAATTCCTGCAGAAACCTCTTACATTAACCATCTGAAAAATGAATAAGCACGAAATTTTGGTCGTCGATGACGAAGCGCAAATCCGAAAACTGCTGCAGATTACCTTAGAAAGCAACGACTATAAAGTTCGTTTGGCAACGACGGGAAAAGAAGCGCAGATTTCTGCAGCCCATCATCCTCCCGAACTGATTATTCTCGACCTCGGATTACCCGATAAAAGCGGACATATCGTACTAAAAGAACTTCGGGAATGGTACAATAAATCGATTATTATTCTTTCGGTAATTGATAATGAGGAAGACATTGTTTCGGCTTTGGATAATGGTGCTACAGATTATTTAACAAAGCCTTTCCGTACTGCTGAACTCTTGGCGAGAATTCGTGCCGCCATCCGTAGAAACAGCACCGAAAACGACGAATCCAATATCAAAATCGGTGAACTGGAAATTGATATTATTTCCCGTACCGCAAAGAAAAATAATGAAGTCTTGAAACTTACTTCCACAGAGTTTAATTTGCTCTCACTTTTTGCCCGAAATGAAGGCCGGGTTTTAACGCATCAGTTTATTTTAAAAGAAATCTGGGGTGTCGGTTTTCAGACCGAAACTCAATATTTACGCGTCTTTGTCGGAACTTTACGCAAGAAAATTGAAGATAATCCCAATCAGCCGAAGTATATTATTACGGAAAGTGGAGTGGGGTATCGGTTTGGGAAGTGAGGTAATTGTATATATTTAAAAAATCAATGATTCTTTTACCATTTGATAGACTAAAATGGAATACCAGAAATTAAGAATGAATTTTTAACAATTTTAAATTTTGTTCCTCATTTTGAGAAACATTTTTTTGTTGATAGTTACTGAAAAAATTTACATTTTCTATTTCTATTTCAATTCTCGTCGTCAAATTAATTATACTTGCAATCTGTTTTATAATTACTGTTCTATCAATTGTGTAGATACCACCGCTCCATCCATGATTTCCCAATGTCATATTCCATGAAGAATCAGATGATTGAAATGAGTAAGAAAAATATGCTCCTGGATCTGTGGATGGATAATATTTTGGATCGTAAAATGAAAACTCAGCTTTCTCATTTTCAAAAATTATCAACATTGATTCGATTAGATCTATAGATAAAGAATTTAAAATAATCTTTTTTTTATTTTCCAAACTTAAATCTATTTTTCTCAGTTCGATTACGAGTTTTGATTCTTTTGTAGTTTGTTTTGATTTTAATATTTTATTTTTAAAAATCGATAAGAATTTCATAGGTATAATTATTATTGTTAAATATTAAAGAGGTTTTATAATATATTCATTCGAAATTTAAACTGTATTGGGAGATTGATTTAATCTAAAAATATCATTTTTCCTCAAAAATCTCATGCAATTTCTTCTGCAAAATCTTCTTATAATGAAGTTATGTTTGATATTCTGAAACCATTGTTTCTAGAATTTTTGATGAGTTCGAGAATGTCGGTGAATCTTTTATCCATTACTTTTCTAATATGAGAATTTATAAATGTAATAAATCGTTAGTTCTGTTGCAACTTCTAATTAATAAAATTGAATTCCCGATCTTTATAAAATCTTTATACAACCCCACCAAAACTTTACATTTTACCAACAGTTTTCAGTGCAATTTTGTATCTGAATTTAAATGTAAAATTTGTGAAAACAGACATCAAACAAAAAGTTACACTCGCTTCGTTGGTGGTAGCTTTGGGAATTATTTATGGTGATATCGGTACGAGTCCGTTGTACACTTTTAAAGCCATTATTGGTGAAAGAAATATCAGTGAAATTTTGGTTTTAGGTGGTGTTTCCTGCATCTTTTGGACTTTGGTCTTACAAACAACCGTTAAATACGTCTGGCTTACACTGAAAGCCGATAACCAAGGCGAAGGCGGAATTTTCTCTCTTTATTCTTTAGTGAGAAGATATGGCAGAAAAATCGTAATTCCCACGATGATTGGTGCGGCTGCATTGTTAGCTGATGGGATTATAACGCCTGCAGTTTCTGTAACTTCAGCGATTGAAGGTTTGGGAATTATTAGGGGAGTAGAGCACGTTCCCGTCGTTCCGATTGTGATCGCAGTTATTTCACTGATTTTCTTTTTACAACGCTTCGGAACTCAGAATGTCGGGCGCGCATTTGGTCCGATAATGATGGTTTGGTTTACGGTTTTACTGGTTTTAGGGTTAAGCCAGATTGTGCATTATCCATCGGTGATTAAAGCCTTAAATCCGTATTACGCTTACGAACTTTTATCGCAATATCCTAAAGGTTTCTGGCTTTTGGGAGCAGTATTTTTGTGTACCACCGGAGCGGAAGCTTTGTACTCCGATTTGGGACATTGCGGAAGAGAAAACATCAGAATTACGTGGGGATTTGTAAAAGTTTGCCTGATTGTGAATTATCTCGGACAGGCTTCGTGGCTTCTTCACCAGGGAAATCCTTTATTGGAAGGAAGAAATCCGTTTTTTGAAATGATGCCTTCATGGTTTCTGATTCCCGGCGTTATTATTTCTACTTTGGCGGCAATTGTGGCTTCCCAGGCTTTGATCAGTGGTTCGTTTACATTAATTAATGAAGCGATCAGTTTAAATTTCTGGCAAAGAGTGGCCATAAAACAGCCTACGGAAACGAAAGGTCAGATTTACATTCCAAGTGTGAACAATATTTTATGGGCGGGATGTCTGCTTGTGGTTTTGTATTTCCAGACTTCTTCAAGAATGGAAGCGGCTTACGGTTTGGCAATCACTTTAGCCATGATGATGACGACATTTTTACTATCATTCTTCTTGGTTTATAAATTAAAATGGAATAAAATTTTCGTCTTTTTATTGCTTTCGGTTTTCATAATTATTGAAATTTCATTTTTCATTGCGAATTTGGTTAAATTTCAGGAAGGTGGTTATATCACGGTTTTTGTGGGCGGAATCTTTTTTATGGTGATGTACATCAGTTATTTTGGGCGAAAAATCAACAACCGATACACGAAATTTACAGACCTTGGTAAGTTTGCGAACCAAATTGTAGAATTGAGTCACGATGAAACAATTCCAAAATATACAACGCACCTTATTTATCTGACAAAAGCAGACAGAAGAGATCAGATTGAAGAGAAAATCATCAATTCTATTTTCGATAAAAAACCGAAAAGAGCCGATGTGTATTGGTTTTTCCATATCAATAGAACCAATCATCCTTATACTTTAGATTATGAAGTTTCCGAATTGGTGGATGATAAAGTGATAAAGATTGTGTTGAATATCGGTTTCAGAATTCAGCCAAAAACCGAACTGTACTTCGAGAAAATTATTGATGATCTGATTGCCAATAAAGAACTGAATTTACATTTAAGAAACAACGGCTCTACAAAATATAATCCGACCATCGATTTTAAATTTATTCTGATCGAAAAATTTCTTTCTGTCGAAAATGAGTTTGCTTTGAAAGAAGGTGTCATTCTGAATTCTTATTTCTTCTTAAAGAATTACGCTCAAAAAGATGAAGACGCTTTCGGATTAGACCGAAATGATGTCTTGGTAGAATATGTTCCCGTTGTTTATCAGCCGATACAGGTTTTAAATTTAGAGAGAAAAGCTTAATAATCATTTAAAAAGAGTCCCGAAGGGACGATTTTCTAAAGGATAGGATGCAATCCTATTAACTTTACATATAATAATTTCAAACAAAAACTCTCAGAAAAAATCTGAGAGTTTTATTTATCTAAAGCCAACAGCAAAAACCATTAGCAAATTGCAAAAATTATTTTCCAAACATTCCACCCATTCCAGGCATATTTGGCATTTTGCTCATCATCTGCATCATTTGTTTTCCTTGTGGTCCTTGCATCATCTTCATCATTTTTCCCATTTGGTCAAACTGCTTCATTAAAGCATTTACATCTTCAATTTTTCTTCCTGCACCTTTCGCAATTCTGTTTTTTCTCTGAGTATTGATAATTGAAGGTCTTCTTCTTTCATCTGGGGTCATTGAATGAATAATTGCTTCGATATGTTTAAACGCATCATCGCTGATTTCAACGTCTTTAATGGCTTTTCCAACTCCCGGAATCATTCCCATCAAGTCTTTCATATTACCCATTTTTTTGATCTGGTTGATCTGCTTTAAGAAATCATCGAAACCAAATTCGTTTTTAGCGATTTTCTTGTGAAGTTTTTTAGCTTCTTCTTCGTCAAATTGTTCCTGAGCTCTTTCTACTAAGGAAACAACGTCTCCCATTCCCAGGATTCTGTCTGCCATCCTTTCCGGGTAGAAAAGGTCTAAAGCTTCCATTTTCTCACCTGTCGAGATGAATTTAATTGGTTTTTCAACCACAGAACGAATCGTTAAAGCAGCTCCACCACGGGTATCACCGTCTAATTTTGTTAAAACAACTCCATCAAAATTCAAAGTGTCGTTGAAAGCCTTTGCAGTATTTACTGCATCCTGACCTGTCATTGAATCGACAACGAAAAGTGTTTCGTTTGGTTTAATGGTGGTGTGAACAGTTTTAATCTCATTCATCATCTGCTCATCAATTGCCAAACGACCTGCCGTATCGACGATTACAATATCGTGACCGTTCGATTTAGCAAAATTAATCGCATTTTGGGAAATCACTGAAGGATCCATGTTTCCTTCTTCCGTGTAAACAGGAACTCCTGTCTGTCCACCTAAAACTTTAAGCTGATCAATCGCAGCAGGACGGTAAACGTCACAAGCAACCAATAATGGCTTTTTATTTCTTTTAGTTTTTAAATAATTAGCCAATTTTCCTGAGAAAGTCGTTTTACCTGAACCCTGAAGACCGGCAATCAAAATAACAGAAGGTTTGCCTGAAAGATTAATTCCTTCCTGAGAACCACCCATTAAATCTACCAATTCGTCATGAACGATTTTCGTCATCAGCTGTCCCGGAGTAAGCGAAGTAAGAACGTTTTGTCCCAACGCTTTATCCTGAACTCTTTTGGTAAGGTCTTTAGCAACTTTATAGTTAACATCGGCATCTACCAGTGCTCTACGAATTTCTTTTACGGTTTCCGCAACGTTGATTTCAGTGATTTTTCCACGTCCGGAAATATTATGGAGGGCTTTGTCTAATTTATCCTGTAA
>Ga0256786_1000209_pt1 | contig 35022 bp, 34 predicted proteins | sample MC6MC0937MT_FD_186053 | JGI IMG/M metagenome (GOLD analysis project Ga0256786, IMG submission 186053) | Metatranscriptome of enriched soil aggregate microbial communities from Iowa State University, Ames, United States - MC6-MC0937-MT... | ecosystem: Environmental > Terrestrial > Soil >...
ACTTAATACTATCGCCCCCACTTTATTCATATAAAATCGTATGCTTGTCCAAATATTCCATACAACTACAACACAAATTTTATAGTCTATTTCTATTCTTAAATCGTAATCATTATGATTTGTTATTGATTTTTTCTTTTTTATCATTTAGTATAAAACGTAATAATTACGATTTAAAGGAGAGAGATTATTTTATGAAAAAAGTACCTATCACTGTATTAAGTGGGTTTTTAGGATCTGGAAAAACCACCTTACTACATCATATTTTGACTAATAAGAACAACTTAAAAGTAGCTGTTATCGTTAATGATATGAGCGAAGTAAACATTGATGCATCGCTTATAAAAAAAGGGGGTTTTTCACGTACGGAGGAAAAACTAGTAGAAATTCAAAATGGCTGTATTTGTTGTACACTACGAGAAGATTTAATGATAGAGGTGAATCGTCTTGTTGAGAACGGTGATATTGACTATATTGTTATTGAATCTTCTGGTATAAGCGAGCCTATTCCAGTTGCTCAAACATTTACTTATACTGACGAAATTCTTAACATTGATTTAACAAAAAATTGTCGTCTCGATACGATGGTTACAGTTGTAGATGCAAATAGATTTTGGGATGATTTTGCAGATGGAGATAGCTTATTAGACCGTAAACAGGCAATTGATGAAAATGATACTCGAGAAGTTATTGATTTATTAATAGATCAAATTGAGTTTGCGAATGTAATTATTCTTAATAAGATAGATTTACTAGATAAAGAAGATGTGATAGAACTCCATCATTTGCTCCAGAAATTAAATCCCGGTGCAAAAATTATTGAGTCTTCATTTAGCAAAGTACCATTACAAGCAGTTTTAAACACGAATTTATTTAATTATGAAGAAGCAGGTCAGTCAGCTGGATGGATGCAAGAATTAAATAGCGAACATCATACACCGGAAACTGAAGAATACGGTATCGACTCCTTTGTGTACCGTCGTAAACACCCATTTCATCCTGAGCGACTTATGAATTGGCTAGAAAAATGGCCTCTAGATGTTGTAAGAGCGAAAGGCTTTTTCTGGCTCGCATCTCGTAATAATATGATAGGTCTCTTATCCCAAGCAGGTTCCTCTATTACAATTCAAGGAGCTGGTGAATGGATAGCAGCATTACCTGAAACTGAAAGAAATCAAATGATTGCAGAAGAACCAGAAGTATTAAAAAACTGGGATGAACAATATGGAGATCGAATAACTGAGATCGTATTTATCGGCATCGATATGAATCGTTCTATTATTGAACAATCATTAGATAATTGTCTGTTAACAGAACAAGAAATGAAACAAGATTGGAATACATTTGTTGATCCTATTCCTGCTTTTACTTACACTTCATAATCCAAAATAAAAAGGCTTCCGTAAAATGAAGCCTTTTTTACTTTATCGTACTCTTATTTAACAAATTTGCTTTAATAATAAATACAATTGTACTTAAAACAACTAATATAGCATATACGATACCAGCTACATCACCTATTCTTTCTAAGCCAAATGGTAATATCATTGTGGCAACTCCGACTATATAAGAAAACACACCTGAATGCTTCGCTAATTTATTTTTATCTCCAACAAACGTTTCCTCTTGATATCCTGCCAATAAAAACAATCTCTTTTTCACATGTATTTGATACCCTAAAAAAATGATAAGTAACCCAACAAATAAACAAATTAAAAACCCCTCTAGCATATTAACACCACCCCTACAATATTTTACCATATCCAAAAAAGAGATTATCGTTCTCACTAAACAATTTTATTTTCAATTAGAAATTTCAGTTTATTGATACTCCATTCTGTGATATATTGCATATTGTATCCAATATATATTTTGGAAGGAGGACTATATACCTTATGGATCCAAATCGATTAAAAGGAATTATAATGGTCATAATCGGCGCTTGTTTATGGGGGTTGTCAGGAACAGCAGCGCAACAACTTTTTCAATATGAATACGTTTCTACTGAATGGTTAGTTACGATTCGTCTGCTTATATCCGGCGTCATCTTGCTCATTATTTCATCATTCGGAACGAGAAAAAAAGAAATATTCGGCATATGGAAACAAAGATCTGATGCTACTAAAATGATATTGTTTGGCCTATTCGGTATGCTTGCTGTACAGTACACGTACTTCGCTTCTATTAAAGAAGGGAACGCTGCCGTCGCAACATTATTACAATATTTAGCTCCTATATTTATTACTGTATACTTACTTTTCAAATGGAACGTTCGTCCATCAAAAATTGATTTTATTTCCATTACCCTTTCATTAGTAGGCACTTTTCTCTTACTAACAAATGGGTCTGTTCATAACTTAGCTGTTTCTACACCAGCTATCGCTTGGGGTATTTTATCTGGATTATCTCTTGCTTTTTATAGTTTATATTCAAAGGGATTACTAGAAAGATGGTCTTCCTCTGTTATCGTTGGATGGGGCATGATTATTGGGGGTATTGGTGTAACGATTCTACACTTTATTTCTACGAAAGAATTCATTTTATTATCGACTATGAAATATGTAAAACTAAGCACCTTACCGCTCATCACATTTGTCGTCATTTTTGGGACACTTATTGCATTTTATTTATACTTAGACAGCATACGATACCTGACTCCGAAAGAAACGACATTATTCGGTTGTACTGAACCACTCGCAGCTATTATTTCTTCTGTACTTATATTACATGTACCGTTTCAATCTTTTCAGTTATTAGGGGCTTTTTGTGTCATTGTAATGGTGCTCATCTTAAGCCAAAAACCGGATGAAGGGAAACCGAAAGTACAGCTTGTTCATGAGAAAAAGGAAAATATACAATGAAAGGATTGAATTCACTATGCCTATCCCTCAAAATTATAAAAAACAAGGAAGAGTTTCGGCAAAATCACTCGTTTTAAATCAACTACAAGATTGGATTATTGAAGGTGTACTAAAGCCTGATGAGAAAGTTAATGATGGGGAATTGGCTGAAGCACTAGGAGTAAGCAGAACACCTGTAAGAGAAGCACTGCAAATATTAGAACTTTCTGGATTAGTGGAAATGGTACCTGGGCAAAAAACAAAAATTGCTCCTATTAAGTTAGAAGACATCCCTATTATTTATGAAACGATGGCTGGTCTTCACTCTATTATAGGAAAGCAAGCACTTCAAAACATTACTGACGCTGATTTGAAACTACTTTCTGAAATAAATGCTGATTTTCAGCGCTCTATAGAGAAGAAAAACGCAAAACAAGCTTTACAACTAGATATACAATTTCACAATACAATTTCTTCTATTGCTAAAAACCATTATATTGAACCCTTTCTAGAAAATATGCAACTTCACGTTTTACGCCTTGAATATTTGTTTTTCCAAAACTTTGTTCCAGCAAGTCAATCTATTGAAGAACATCACTCTATCATTCAAGCATTGCAAAAGCAGGATGAAAAACAAATAGAACAAATGATGTCTCAAAACTGGCTCCGTCCAATGAAAGAAATATCAAAAATAATTTCTACGAAATAATAATAGAGCTGGTTACACAAAATCGTAACCAGCTCACCTTTTACTAATCTATATAGTTACGCCTGAACATTTGCATATTCTTCCATATCTTCGTACTCTTTTTCCAATTCCTCTAAAGACAGCTCGTATAATTGTCGGTCGCGAATCTTAAACACACCTGCTCCAATTAACTCATCAATTAAGTGCCTCTTACGATTTTCAACAGCAAAACGGAGTTGACTACTCATCTTTTAAAAAACTCCTTTCTACAATCATTGAAAATGATAATCTTTATCAATTACCACTTTTGATTATAAAAGATGACTCTTTATAAGTAAAGTAATTTCATGAAATATTTACCTTACAAAGTATTTGTGGCCACATTATATATATGTATGCCACGCGAAAAATGTTATGACACATTTTCTTATCCTTTTTCTTTCATACTTTGCAAGTTGTCTCACCATGATTAAATTCACCATCTATTTCTACTTGAATGGTGACATGTTCTACATGAAACTTCTCCTTCAATACATCCGTAGCCTCTTTTAATACACTTTGCGTTTCATTATCTTTAATAATCAAATGGCAAGTTAATACTTGAAAATCAGATGTGACAGACCATATGTGCAAATCATGAACTTCTTTTACAACCGTAATATTTAATAATGTACTTTTTACCTCTTCAACATTTATGTGCTGCGGTGCACCTTCCATTAATATATGAACCGTATCACGTGTCACACGCCACCCACTAATAATGACTAAAATAGAAACAAGAATACTAGCAATCGCATCTGCAGCAGTCCATCCGAAAAATTTAATACATAGCGCAGCAATAATCGCTCCGACTGATCCCAATAGATCGCCTAATACGTGTAAGAAAGCACTTCTTAAATTCAAATTCCCTTTCACATCTCCGCCTCTCATTAATATCCACGCCGATAAAATATTAATAAGCAGACCAAGCACAGCAATTATGAGCATCCCATTACTAGCAATCTCAACTGGTTCTTTAAAACGGCGAATTGCTTCAATAAAAATGTATATCGAAATGACAATAAGAACGACACCGTTACATAATGCCGCTAACATTTCGACTCGCTTATACCCGTATGTTTTCGCAGCTGTTGCTGTTTTTTCTCCAAGCTTAAACGCAAGTAAACTTAACGCTAAAGATACCGCATCACTTAGCATATGCCCCGCGTCAGATAGTAGTGCTAAACTATTTGTTACAAATCCTCCAATTACTTCAGCAACCATAAAACTCGTTGTTAGTACGAAAGCAATTAGTAACGCCTTTTTATTGTTAGAATGACCGTGATCATGTGAATGTCCCATACGAATGCTCCTTTTAATGCAATATCTGTATGTTAGTATGAAACAAACTCCACACCTTTATCCCCCATTAACTGCCCATAAACGTCCGCTTCCTCTATCTACACACTTCGCTATTTTTCAAACAAGTCCTTTTTCTCAACAAAAAATAAGACTACTTCTTTTTCAGCCTCATATTGTTTACTAATGAAAGAATTTCTAAGGAGGTTACTAAAATGAAACGTTTATTTCTCTGTATGGAGCGTGAACTTGTTGTAGTGAAAGAACAATATGGTCACTTTGAAACAGCGTATCACTTACAAAATATGCAACCTACCTGTATCGCTGTTGATCCATTTCAAAAGAATCGTGTATATTGCGGAACATTTGGACGAGGTTTATGGTTAAGTGACGATGGCGGAGATTCGTGGAGACCGATTGGAGATTCATATCGTTACTTTGATTTCCCTAAAGAAGATGGTATTTTACATTCTTCGATCACCTCCATTACGATAAGCCCTAATGAACAAATTAACGGCTACGGCGTCGTTTATGTCGGCACAGAACCGAGCGCTTTATTCCGTTCAGAAAATGGCGGTGAATCGTGGACTGCACTTAAAAATATGAAATCATTATTATCTTCTTATACGTGGGCTTTCCCGCCTAGACCTTTTACCCATCACGTTCGCTGGATTACAGTTGATCCAAACACTCCAAATACAATCCACGTTTCAATTGAAGCTGGTGCTGTTATTCAAAGTAATGATAGAGGGCATACTTGGATTGATAAAAAGTTCGGTGCTCCTATCGATGCCCATCAATTACTCATGCACCCTGAAGCTCCAAATCGCCTTTATGCATCATGTGGTGACGGATTTATGAGTGGCCCTGATCGTGCTTATCTAGAAAGTTACGATAACGGTAGTAGCTGGATATCATGTAGTGAAGGAATTGAACATCATTACTTATACAGCATGGCTATTGATCCGGCCGATTGCGATACAATTCTCGTTTCTGCCGCACCAAGTGCCGATCTCGCTCATCACCGTATTCCTTATGAATCTTATATTTATCGAAAAACGAAAGATACTCCATTCCAGCAAGTACAACAAGGTCTACCATCTGCAATCGGTACAGTCATTTCAATGTTCGCTACAAACCAAGCAGAACCACATACGTTTTACACTTTAAATAACAATGGCGTGTTTCAATCCAATGATAGCGGCGAATCGTGGGAACAACTAAACATTCCTTGGAAAGATGAATATAAAACGCAGCATCCGCATGCGTTACTTGTAGCTAGTTCTTAACGAAAAAAGACTGCCTAATGGTTTTAGGCAGTCTCTCTTCTATTTCTTTAAATCAATTACGATATCATCTAGAACAATATCTTTACTCTTCGCTTCTTTTTTCGGCACTTCAATTTTCTTCTCTTTTCCATTCACATACTCCACTCCACCATGATTTTCAGGTGTATGAATTCGCAAGTGTACACGAGGTGTAACGATAAGCTTTGTTGCATTTTCGTTCAACTTTTGGAAGGTAGCACTCCAGCTACTTTTATGCGGTTCTGCTACGGTACTACTTCCGCCATTTCCTTCACCAGCATAATGATTTCCTAAATCATCTTTTATTTCTAACTCAACATCCGCACTATCCCATATGCTTCTTAATGCCTTAGATTCTACCTGATTGTAAAAAACGATAAAGGACATCGGGTTTACTTCCATTTTGTTTATATTTACTTTTATGCCTTCTTTCTCGGAAACACCATTAACCTTTACTTCCTTACTATCCATTGCCTTTAAACTAAGTGCGAAATTCCAGTTCCCCTTAATTGAATTACCTTTATAATCCATATCAATTGCTTCCATATCCCACCAAACATTTGCAACATCTAACCTTTCATTCCTATGACCACTCATTGTAGTCATACCTACGTACTTTTTCTCTCCAACTTTCGTCACTTGAGAACTACCTCCCGCACCATTAAAGCCCCTCACCTGCGGATATCCAAATATATGTGGGCTCTCACCTAAATCTTTATCACTCTCAATAGAATATGTGATTGTGATTGTTCTACCATCGAACACAGCATCATTAATTGTAACCTTAACCCCATTACTCTCCCTCGTCATATTCAATTCAGTCGAAAATTCTTTATAATTTTCATATAACCCTGTTTTACCATTATCTAAAAATCGGAATATGTCACCTACAATTGGTAATCCCCCGGCATATGTAGGAAACCCGATACCAAGCGTTGCAACTGATAATCCTAATAAAATAGATGCAGCAGCGACACCCTTTTTCCAACTTTTCATCTTTTTCTTCGTACGTAGCGATTGTTTTACATTGCGCTTCACTTTTTCTTTTTCAATTTCAGAAGCCTCAATTTCCTCAAGTTCTTTTTCATCTATATCAATGTCGTTTAATAGTTCATAAATGTCTTTCATATTGCACTACCTCCAAAACTAATATTCGTAGCATTTTGTTGTAGTTTCTTTTTTCCACGGTACACTCGATTATCGATCGCTGCCCTGGTTAATCCTAACTTGTCACCTATTTCCTCTGTCTTCATACCGAGAAGATATTTCATAATGAACACCTTTTGATCTAACGGTTCTAATTGATTAATAAGCTCCAATAATTCTTCCCTATCTTCCATAACGATTAATTCGTCTTCTGCCGATTTTTCTGTACTTATATGAAACTCATCTGAAATGATTTCTACTTTTTTAGTTGCTTTCCGGTAATAATCAATTGCTTTAAACTTTGCGATCGCCGCAATCCATTTTTTAAAATCACTCGGCTCTCCATGAAACTTATTTGCGTTATTCCAAATGGAAAGAAATATATCATTTACACATTCCTCTATTAATCCATCATTTTGAACTGGAAGAAGAACTTTGTGCGTTATCCCCTTTATGAGCGGTAAGTATGTATCGACAACAAATTCTAGCGCATCTTCTTTTTGTCGCTGTAATCTTTTTATAAAATTTTTCTCATTTGATTTCATGTAGCGATTCCCCTTATTTTTTTGTAAAAGCTTTTACACTCTATATAACGTCCAGAAAAAAGTTTTCTCTCATCTTTTTTATTATTTTTTGTATGTAATGGAATACTTTTCCTTACTTATTGTCTCATATAACTTTGAATTTGAAGAAAATTTTCTCAAGTCTACCATTTAATTCATGTAGTATACTATTTATGTAGTAACTTTTTAACTTTATGTACATTTTATTTCGTTAATCTACTATTTTAAATTAGGAGATGAGATGTGTATGTGTGGAATTACAGGTTGGGTAGATTGGAAGGAAGACCTTTCAAATCAACATGTTATTTTAGAAAAGATGGCAAATAGTATTCAGCATCGTGGTCCTGATGCTGAAGGATTTTGGTTTTCATCTCGTGCGGCTTTTGCACACCGGCGTTTAATTGTTATTGATCCAGAAGGCGGGACACAACCGAAGACATTTCGTGCTGGTGATTATACGTATGCTCTTACTTATAATGGAGAAATTTATAATTTTCGTGAACTGAGAGAACAACTTCAAAAATGTGGGCATGCCTTTGAAACTCACTCGGATACAGAAGTGTTACTACATGCTTATTTAGAATGGAAAGAAGGTTGCGTACAACGTTTAAATGGAATTTTCGCTTTCGCAATATGGGATGATCAGAAGCAACAATTGTTTTTAGCACGAGATCATTTAGGGGTAAAACCACTTTTTTATACAGAAAGAAATGACAGTATTATTTTCGGATCTGAAATAAAAGCATTATTAACTCACCCATCTGTTCCTGCTGAAATTGATGCGGATGGCATAAATGAAATATTTGGATTAGGATTATTTCGAACTCCTGGATGTGGTGTCTTTAAACATATTCAGGAAGTGCGTGCTGGACATTCTATAACATTTACACGTGATAAAAAAGTAGTTACGAAGTATTGGAATTTAGAAAGTAAGGTTCATACAGACTGTACTGAAGATACATCATCACATATTTTATCTATTTTACAAGATACAGTAAAAAGACAATTAATTGCCGATGTTCCTCTCGTTTGTATGTTATCAGGCGGATTAGATTCTAGCGGTATTACTGCACTGGCGGGTAAAGAATTTGCAGCGGAAAATAAAACACTTCATACGTATTCCATCGATTTTTTAAATAGTGCGAACGATTTCGAATTGACATTTGCTCGCACTGGTTTAGACGCTCCTTGGGTAAAACGTGTTTCCGAACATGTAGGAACATCGCATCATGACATTATTGTGAATGCTGAAGAATTAGCAAATCACTTATTCGTTCCCCTCCGTGCGAAAGATTTACCGAGTGCTGGCGAAATGGAAACTTCACTTTATTTACTATTTTGCGAAATGAAAAAAGATGCAACCGTAGCTTTATCTGGAGAATCTGCCGATGAAGTATTCGGGGGATATCCTTGGTTTCATCAAGAAGAGCTATTATATGTAGATAAGTTTCCGTGGTTAACAAACTGGAAAAACACATCTTCTCTATTATTAAGCGACGTAACAACTCAATGTAATACTGAACATTATATTAATAAACGATTCCATGAAGCTGTTCTTGAAGTCCCTACTCTTGAAGGTGAAAATAAAAAATCCGCGAAACAACGCCAAATGTTTTATTTATTTTTAACCCGATTTCTTCCGTTCTTACTCGACCGTAAAGACCGTATGAGTATGGCTGTAGGATTTGAAGTTCGTGTACCTTTTTGCGATTATAGATTAGTTGAATATTTATGGAATGTTCCTTTCAACATAAAAAGCATTGATAATATTGAAAAAGGTATTTTACGTAGAGCACTGAAACCTGCTTTACCTGACGATGTACGCAATAGAAGAAAAAGTGCTTATCCAACTTCACAAGACCCACATTATTTACAAACAATCCGTCATTTATCACTCGACATGTGCAGTAATAAAAACAATCCTATTTTCTCACTTATTAATCATTCCACATTACTTGCTATTGCCGATCAAAGTAATAAAGAAATTAACAATTTTGAAGCAAGAAGTGCTATGGAGTATATGCTACAAGTAAATGAATGGTTAAAAACGTATCATATTCATATTGCTTAACAAAAAAGAGTTCAAGGACAAAAACCCTTGAACTCTCTTTCATTTATTAATTGGCACATTGTCTATTTTCAGTATCGATGGACCATCCAATAATAGTAGCACAATCTCTACCTTTCCACTGAAGTACATTTGTTAATACAGGCTCAATCTGTAAACAAGATCCGTCGTGTAATATTTCTACTAAAGATTGATCATCATCAAACTTTAGTTTATCACACTCTAAAATACCATCCGTTGCCATTACAATGTGATTCTGACCTTTTTCTAATCCCCTTACCCCTGATGTAAAGCAAGGTGTATTCGCTGCAAAAACATTTTTTCTTCCTATATACTCATAGTTCTTACGCTTATTTAGCCTACCTTTTCCATTTTTCGTTTGCTCTGAATGGAATAAATACGCGAAGCAATCACCAACTGATAGCCAATATAAGAACTCGCCTTTTCGTAAACAAATTAAACATGCAAGTTCCTCATCATCTTGGTCACATTTCTCGATAAAGAGCTCATCTGTAAATAACGCTAATAAATACATATGTGTATGATGAAAAGCTAAATGGATTGGGTATGAAAATAACTCTTTTAGTTTTTCTTCTCTTTCTGAAATCGCTTCTATTATATAATGTATATTTTTCGTTTTATGATGTGTATCAAAAATCATAACAAATTCAAATTCTAATTTCGGATCCCACCAAGCTAGCACTGCATCTCCTCTTTCATATGCATCACTCTCTTGATTTCCTCCATATACGCCGACTGAAAGAGGACCACATTTTTCAACATGTATTTGATCTACATACATCTTTTCATGACTAATCCATTTAAATGTATTCACAGCTATCATCCTCTCTCTTGCTAAATGTATACCTTTACACATAGATTACCTTATATTTCAATAAAAATAAACTTTTTCAACATTTATTATGAAAATAACAGGATTTTAATTCTTATAAAGCGAATATATCTTATAATACGATACAAAAATTAGGGGGAATTATAATATGAAAGAAATTAATCCAAATTGGGAGACAATATACTATCACTTACGCTATGAATATGAAGACAATCTTACTCATCAAGCAATTCGTATTTTACAAATCACTTCCCGGGAGAAAGATATAACAATTGGAAAAATTGCTTCTGAACTTGGTTTATCTCATAACACAGCGTCCGAACATGTAAAACGCCTTATTCAAAAAGGGTTTATTATTAAAGAAAGAAATAAACTAGATGAACGAGTTGTGAATCTTACATTAACGACAGCAGGAATTGAAGCATTAGAAAAGCATACTTTGCTAGACAAAGAAAAGATACAAATATTAGAATCACAGTTATCAAAAGAAGAGCAACAACTAATAGAAAAAGCCTTTTCCTTATTAGCTAAGGAGGCAAAATATGCATTTCCTCGTTAAGGTCATCGTCTCCGCCTTCATTATTGGGGGTGTAACCGAATTCGCCAAATATTTTAGTACGCTTGGTGGCTTTATCGCAGCCCTTCCTCTTATTAGTTTACTTAGTTTATTTTGGATTTCTTTCGAAGGTGGGAGTAAACAGGAATTAAGTCAATTCGCTTTAGGCGTATTATATGGATTTCCTGCATCTGCACTACTATTATTTATTGTTTATATCGGTTTAAAGAACTCCTTTTCACTTAGTACATCTATACTCTTCGGCATATGTGCCTGGTGTATCGTCTTTACTTGCCAAAAAGCATTTCAAGCTTAGGGGGAATTACTATTAATAGATCAGTAGAGATATTTGGACAAACTGTAGAAGTATATATGAAAGGTAACAGTAAACACACTGTAGTCATTCAAACAGGAATGGGAGGCTCATTTTATGATTGGCTCCCTATTATAGAAAAGCTTTCACAAAAATTTACAGTCATTTCATATCATCGCCCAGGTTACGGAAAAAGTGAGCTAGGACCTAATCGACGTACAACAATGCAAGTTGTAAAAGAACTACATATGTTACTACATAAACTAGATATTTATGAGCCAATCATTTTAATCGGTCATTCCTATGGAGGTTTATGCGCACAACATTTTGCAATGTTACATGAAGATAGGCTGCAAGCACTTCTTTTAGTTGATTCTACTTCCATGAACTTACACCGATTAGATGAACTGCATTTACCGGTTTCTGATCAAACTGATTCTGATGATATGTGGCTACAAAAATATCATACTTACTCCAACATGGATACAGAAGCACTTTATAATGAACTAAAATCTATGCTCGTCAATACAACAAAACAGCATATCAAATTTTCCATATCTCCTTCTTTATATAAAGCGACAGCTTCTGAACTGTCCGAGTGGAAAAATTGTGCTCGCTCAATAAAAAAACAACATAAAACATTAGATATACCATTAATCGTTATTGGTAGAGATCCTCAATATTCTATTGCTCAATTGATTGAGGGCGGTATGCCAAAAGAAGAAGCTACACAACTTGAAGATATGTGGCAAGAACTTATTTGTGAACAATTAAATCTCTCAATAAACAGCCAATACATTTTGGCTGAACATGCTAGTCACGGGATAGAAAACGATCGCCCAGATACTATCATTGAAGCCATTCACTTATTGTAAATAAAAAAAGGAAGCAACTAAAGCTGCTTCCTTACTTATCTATTCATAGTCTTCTTCATCATCGACTTCTTCATAATACGAACTCCCATTGCTTACATATATAGGACCATTCGCAACATCAATACGTAATACCCATGCCCATGGCACAGCTAAACGTTTATGTATTGCTCTCCAAAAGTTCATTGATTTTCTTTCGTACTCCTGGAACTCCTGAAGTAACTCTTTATAGGAGGAACCGTCTAACTGAATATTTGCTTCTAATAAACGAGAATGGGCATAGTACTGTAACTCTAGTTCAGCAGCAATCTCCATTTCTTCTTCCGTTGCCATACCTATAATTGCTCCATCTGCTGGTGCGATTTCATATACGTTGTGAACTTCAATAAGCCCTTCTTTCTCTTTCTCAAACATGTAAACAGCCTCCTTTAACACATATTTTTTATGTTACAAAGTCATACTTCTACAATACCTTCTCTCTTTCCTCTTTTTTTGATAAACTTTTACAAAATATTTATCCGATGACCTGTTTTCTCTATTCTTTCAGCAGAAATGAAACGATTATTATCAAAAGTTAATTTATACACATCAGGCATATGAAGTGTTTTCCAAAACTGAAAATCATATTTCGAATCAAAATAATTCATTAGTAATACCATAATATTTCCATGAGTACCTATTACAATATTCTTACCTTTATATTTTTTTAATATACTTTGCATACATATTACAGCACGTCTTTGTGCTATATCATTTGATTCTCCGCCTTCGTATGCATAATTCCAATCTCCCCACACTTTCTCCATAGCATCATTAAAATCCTGTACCGGCTCTGTACTTAATAATCTTTCACGCAAATCTTCTTCTATTTGTATCGATATATTATATGTATTCGCAATTCCTTGTACAGTTTGCATTGCCCTTTTGTAAGGACTAGAAATCACAACATCAACATGTTTATCTTTTAATAAGTGTGTTACATGTTGCGTATCTAACAAACCTTTTTCAGATAAAGGCCTTTCCCGTTCTTCTTTTGTATATGTAGAGTGGGCATGACGAATGAAATATATTGTGGTCATAACATCCAATCCTTTCTTATTAAAGTCATTTACTGTGAACCTCTCCACCTCAATCATAGATTGCGAAGAGGGATACTCCTTCTTATTTTCGGTTCAAATTGCAACCTACTTATATGTAGACTCTTCTTAACTTTATTACTCATTATTTTCATGCTTTTTGTTTATAATGTACTATGCTTTCATTAGGGGGAATACATTGTCTTTCAATAAAAAAAATAATAAAGTTCCATTATCAAATCCCTTTAATCCCGAACATATTGGACCTACATTTCCACCTCCTTCCTTATTCCCTTTTCCTACCGGACCTTCTGGAATCTCTGGACCTTCTGGAGACACTGGACCTACCGGAATCTCCGGACCTACCTGAGACACTGGGCCGACCGGGGACACTGGACCTACTGGAACCACCGGACCTACTGGAATATCTGGGCCGACCGGAAACACTGGACCTACCGGAAACACTGGGCCGACCGGAATCTCCGGACCGACGGGGAACACTGGACCTACCTGAGACACTGGGCCGACCGGAGACACTGGACCTACTGGAATATCTGGGCCGACCGGAGACACTGGACCTACCGGAATATCTGGTTCATTTGATACAAGTACCGAAGCATATGGTCATGTTTATAGTACAACTGCTCAATCTATTGCACCTAGTGCTGATATTGAATTTGACTCCAACGGCTCATTGAAAAGTATTTTTTACACTCCTGGTACAGTATCTGTCAATGTAGACCCTACAGTAGGAGGTTCATATTTAGTTATTTTCAAAGTGTTAGTTTCATCACCGGATACAGCCACTTACGCTATCACTGTAGGTGGAGTTGCTCAAGCCAATACTTCTTACTCACAATCTACAGATGCCACTGGAAATTTATTATTATCTGGTTCTGCCGTAATCAACATTCCTGGTGGAACACCTGTAACAATACGAAATGTCGGTACTACCATTAACACTTTACCAATCATTCCCATTACAATTACTGGTGCTCCTGCTATTAATGCATCTATTCAATTAATTCGGTTAGATATCGGTTAATTCCTTTGAGTACAATTCTGATAAAACAAACAAAAAGATGCTTTAAATAAAGCATCTTTTTGTTTACATAATAAAATTATTTCATTATAATTTACTTCTAAATTCTTCATCTGTTATAGCATCTTGAATAAAATAATCTATATTATTTATCAGCTTTTGGTATGCAACTTGATCTTCTATATCGTTAAACATAATTACAGCTTCTACCTTATTACCCTTCTTATCTGTAGTATACAAACTTTTTGTCAATACGAATGCGGTAGACCCACCTTTTTGACCAGCGTATTCTAACTTACTATTATTAACTGTTCCTTTGAAAATATTCTCGATTTCTTCTTGCATTGATTTTGGGAAATACTTTCTACTATTTATCTTTTCCATTATACTCATATAATCTTTAGCGTTTGCACCCACTAATCGATCTGACCAAATTCGCTGAAATTCCATATCTATCTTTAATGGAATATCCCGTTTTTTCCATTCTTCTTCATCTTTCATCCATTCATGAATTTGTAATACATGTTTATTATACTCATCCTTTGACATGTTACGTATCATTTCTAACGATTGATTTTCTGGTTCATGAAGCTCTTTTTCTACATACCCTCTCATATATAGTGAAGCTGTATACGAAGAGAATTTATCATGACTAGTAAGCTCTAATTCTTTTAAACTATCATTTACCCTTTCTATTCCAAGCTTATCTAACAAATATGTTGTATTTGCATTAGAACTATAATGAATCATCCCTTTAGCGACTTCTTCTAAAGCGATTTGTCCATTCTTCACTAATTTTCTCTCTTTGGCATCTTCTAACCAGGCAGGATGCGCTCCACCATCAGTGTTTTTAATGTAATGTTTTTCTAGCTCCTGCAATGAAATTTGTTCATCACGGCTTATCTTTCCTTCTGAAACTTGCTTAGCAAATTCAACTGCTACTACGATTTTTGCCGTACTTGCTAATGGTAATTTTACATTTTCATTTATAGATGTTATTACTTCCCCATTTTTTCTAATTAGTAATGAACATGTTTTATCACCTTTATGTTCTTTTATATACTGTAATACGTAATTAGGATCTTCTTTTGACAAATAGTATTTCATAATAAAAAAGAAAGCTATAACGGCTACTATAATAACTCCTGCAACAATTCCTATAATCTTTAATATGTTCACAATATGCCCCCTCTATAAATTCCCTTCTATATAATAATTATAACGAATTGAATTACAAAATTATACAAATTAGAGTAACTCTTCCCAAAAAAGAAAGAGTTACTCTATTTCACATGATGTTATTTGTCCATTTAACGTAACAACTATATTTGAGTCGTCACTTTCTTTAACGCTATTTAGTCGATTTGAGTTAGGAGGACCAATTACAACTGACTCCTTAATTGGCGAGAGGTCCTTTCCTAGTTTTTCTGCACTTACACCGTATGCAGCTTGAAATACTTCTGGCGGTGTTAATCTAAGTATGTCTGATCCTTCTGCTGTTTCAAACTGATCGTTATTGAAGAACAAATGTAATTGTACTTCTTCTGTTACCGCTGTAATCCAATGCCACCATCCCATCGGAATAAAGACAGTTTGCCCCGCTTTTACATGATAATTTTGCAATTGATTCGTTTCGGGATTTAAAATGGATGTAACTGCTTCTCCTGATACTACAACATCCAACTCCCACGCATTCGGATGCCAATGCGGTTCTCGCATATGCCCTTTCGTCATAAACAAATCAACAAACGCTCCACCTATCATCGCTGGTAACTGCGTTGACGTAACTTCATATGCAACGTTTTTCTCATCCCTTTTAAAAAAGATATTTTTTCTCGAATCAAAGAAAAGGTTTGGAGTTCCTGAGCTTTTCTTTAAATTTTTATTATCTGGAACATAACCTGAACTACTCATTTTATCCCTCTTTTCCACTCCGAACATTTCCATCTTCACACTGTATCGTATGGAAAAAATGTATGAATGTGCCTAATCATTCATATAACAAAAAAACATGCCTTCATGATGAGAGCATGTTTTGTGATATCCTTCACATTGTTCAGTTAAAAAATAAACGTTTACTTACCATGATGTAACATTAAATCACTAAGTTCTTCTTCAATGTGATTTAATTTCGCAACGCCTTCTTTCCATTTATGAATATAACGTGAAACCCCGACAATAAATAAACCAATAATTGTAGAAAGAATAATACCATATACGATTGTTACAGTACTCATAGTTACACTTCCTTATAATTAGTAATGTTGTTATTAGTTATATTTTTATTATAAACCTTTTTCTTTTAAAATACTTCGATTTCAACTTTTTGTAACAAAATTGATTTTTCTAATATTTTGTTCATAAAAATGGCATATTTTTCACAAATTATACAAAACTTCACCATATGTACTATTACCATATGAGTTATATTGTTAAATAGGATAAAGTGAAATTTTAGTCAGTGAGGGGTATCTACCCCACACTGATTATTAGCCCGCACCAACCAGACTTTTACGGACCGTTACTGTGGGATAAAGGGGATGAAATACTATGACAACTTGGTTTATTGTAATGTTAGTTGTATTTGGGGCATTTAAAATTATCGTTTCTAGCCTTCCTAACTCTGTTATTGAATCCATTATTAGCAAGTACGAAACACATCCACAACTTGAAGAAGAGAATGTGACTGTTACAATCAATGGAAATAACTTAGAAGGCGAACAGAAATCCAAAATTATTCATGATTTTAACGAAGGGTTATTTTTAGATCGCTATTATGCACCACCACACAATGAGGGCACACCTTTAATTATCAATGCAAAACGTGGCAAAAAAGATTTTATCTTTTACATTTATAGTCATGAAGAGCATGTTGATGTTGTAAAGCAACATAAAAAGAAGGTAGTTGCTTATAGTTTACGCTCTAAAAACCTTCAAAATAATAATATGTTCGTGGCAACTGATTTAGCTTAATACTCGTATATAGGAAAAAGGAATCCATGGCATATGGATTCCTTTTTTACTATTCACTGAAAAATAAGCTCTGTCTTCAAACTATCTTTCGGTAACAACCATCCTTTTTGTTCTACACTCTTCATTAATAATTCTCTTTGTTCTTTTGCAATACTTTCCTCATTTGTTTTAAACGACACTTCTATTACGAAATCATCTTCTATTTTCCCTGTATTACTTAGTGGCCAAACTTCAATATTCGTTTTAATATTTTCAAATTCAGCTGTATACCTTTTCATTAATACAGGACCATAAATACGAGAATTCTTGAGCATTTCTTCTCCCCAATTCGTATACAACCATTTGTTCATTTTCCCTGGCAACTTTTCTATTAACATGTTTTGAGAAGCTCGTTCGTTTGGTAAATCAAGTACTCCATATCCTTTAGCACTGTAACTTTTCTTATTTGAAATACTTAACGTTTTCTTCGCAAATCCCCAATCTATTTCCGCCTCATAGCTATCCGTGTTACTATCAAATCCATCTTTTTTAGCTACTTTTAGTGCATCTTGAATTACCCCATTTTGAATAGGATATCTCTTTTTATATGTTAGCTCAAAATCTTTACTAAATTCTTTCTTTCGAATTCTCGCAAACCAACCTTCGTCACTTAAATTTTTATTCGCCGTATCCAAAAATTGCACTTGTATTCTTTCATAATTTGTACCAGCCTGGAAATGTTCTAGTACATCTTGCTTCATCTCTTTGTTATAACCTAATACTTGTTCCGGCTTTAATAATAACTTCACTTCAAAACTAGGTTTCATTGGACTAGCAGCAAACCCTTCCTTAACGTTATAAAGGAAACAACAAAAGAAAATGCTTACGAATACAAATACCTTTTTCATATACCTATCCCCTTTACATTTCAAATGACTTCTACACATTCCATTGCGAGTGAATATACATTTTCATATCCTGCTATGCTAAGCTTTTTCTGTAATCGATCCGTATCCTCTTTCAAAGCGTGTACTAACACCGTATGTTCTGGTAATAATGTATTTAACATTTCTTTAACATCACTTATACTTTGGTGAACCTTATACGGAACTCGCTCCACTCTACACCCTTTACTTACACGTTCTTTCATCACCTGTTCTGCAAAACTTCCTTTCGCAATATGCCCAGTAAAGATAATGGAATTTCGTTCTTCATGCCGAAGTTGTTCATAATACAACTGTGCTCGTTTCGTTTGCATATTCGCATCACTCATTACAACTATTCCGTAACTATTTTGCATACATATATCATTATCCATAACTATTATGTTTCTTTTTAAACTCTCCAGAATCCGCTCAAGTTTTTCATTATTTTTCAGCCAATCTTTATATATGAACATCTCTTCAAAACCGACCAAAATTTCTTTATCTACTATAAGCGGAAATTCTTTATATCGTTCATATAAATAAAATACTATATCTTGCGCCCTACCAAGTGGAGGCAGTGGTAGTAATGCTATTCCTTTATTTTGCGCAACCCGTTCAATTTCTGCACATAGTTTGTCTAATCTTTCAATTTGCGAAACATCATCAGTGTGATAAGCGGCATCTACAATTGCGATTTTTATATCGCTTCGTAACTTCCCAGGTAAATTAGCTCGTAGTATATTAGACTCTGCTGAATAATCGCCAGAATAAAATACGTATGTATTACACATATCCACTAAAAACCAAACAGCTCCTAATACATGCCCACTATACCCCCATTGAAACCGCAATGCAGGAGTAATTTGTATCCATTCATTCGGATTACTAATCTCATCAATACAAACATAATTTAAATCTTTAATATTTTGGTCGTTATAAGGTAAATTCCACCCTTGCGTCAGATTGTAGTTTCTCCATTTTTCAAAATAAGCTGGCAGTCGCTCCTTCGTATAACGAGTTGTCCAAATTTTTTTCTTATATCCATACTTCGTCAATAAAGGTAAACCCATCGTATGATCTTCATGAATATGTGATAAAAATACCGCATCTAAAAATGGAACAACTTCTCTCTCTATTTTTGGATAACTATCCTCATACGATCGATTAATACCACAATCGAATACGATTTTCGTCTCTTTATTTTTTACAAAATAGCAGGAACGACCGTACTCTCCTGCTCCTCCCCATACTTCTACCCTCATCATGCTACCCCTTTTCGTTTTTGCTCTATATGTTGCAGAAGTAATAAGCACATTGTTGTAAGTCCAACAGAAACAACAGCCATTGCCATTCCTATAGATACTTCTCCTTGTTCAAATTGAGCAAAAATAAACGTTGCTGATGTTTCTACTGATGGAGGTAGTACGAGAAGCGATGCTACTAACTCTCTTATCGAAATCGTAAATGTCATCGCCCATCCAGCAAGAATGCCCGGAATAATAAGAGGGAATATTATTTTTCTGAAAATATAAATATAATTTCCAGAAAAAACGCTTCCTGCCTGTACAAGAGAGTCATCAATTTGTCCAAGCGATGCTTTTACATACTGCACTGTATAAGGTAGAAAAAGAACAACATACGTTACGATAACCATGACAGGTGTATTGTAAATTGACATAGGCATATATGGTGAATTCCAAAATAAGATAAGCCCTACAACCATCACTATTCCTGGTACCATATTCGGTAACATGCCGCACATATCAAGCCATTTTTCAGAGGACTTTTTCCCCTTTCGAATCATAAGTGCCAAAAATACGCCAATAATTACAGCAACAATCGCTGTTACGAGTGAAAAAAGAAAACTGTTCCATAAAGCTTCTAATCCCGGAGAACCAATTGTAAATAATGTTTCATAATGGCTTATTGTAAAGTTATTTAAATGTAAGCCACCACCTCTTAATTTCGACAAAGAAGCAATAAGTATAGAAAAGTATGGAATTCCAATTGCTACTATTAGTAAACCAATTACATAAACCCATGCTAGAAAACGTGTAACTATAGACAAAGTATATCTTTTAGATTTCACACCTTTTCCACTAACCATTGCATATGAATACTTTCGATTTAAGACATTTTGCATATACCAAATGAGCATACATGCACTAAGTAATAAAGAAGATAATGCTGTGGCACTACTAAAATCAATTGGCCAACTCGAGATAAATTTATGAATCTCAGATGTTAACACGTGGAATCCTATTCTACGTCCGAATGTAGCCGGTGTTCCAAATTCAGCAATCGTCTTTACGAAAATGAGTAAAGCACCCATTACATAACTTGATAACAATAACGGTAGTATTATTTTTCTTAAACGATAGAAAAAACTTCCACCATGAACTGCTGCAGCTTCTTCTTTACTACTTCCAATTTGAAGTAACGTGTTTTTCAACATGAAGTAAAGGAATGGGAATAAATGCAGACTCATAATTAGAACCATGCCACCTAAACTAAAAAACGAAGATGAAATCGTCTTTAGCATCGGAAAAAACTGTTCGAAATAGCCGTTCGGTTGCATGAACAAAATCCAGCCCATCGATCCAATATACGGCGGTGTCATAAATGGAATCATAAAAATAATATCTAACTTACTATACTTTCCAACATCTGTTTTGCTCATAATGAACGCTAATGGAAATGCAAATAGGGTTGCTCCTATTACCACAAGTACGCCTAAGAGTATCGAGTTTAGAAAAATCCCAGCTAATCCACCACTCTGCATCACTTCAAAAGGCTTTAAAAAATTCCAACTACTATTTTCATATACACTAGAAAATAAAATGAGAAAAAGCGGAACGACGATTAACATCGCCACAAGTAACAACGCTACCGTCATTCCAACTTGTCTTACTGATACGAATCGATTTACCATGTAATCACCATCTTATTGAAATACTTTCTTAAATTGTTTTCCTATTTCATCTTGTTCTTTCTCAACTGTTTTCCAATCAATATTTAATACTGGAATCTCTTCTACATTCGGTCTATTTTCTGCTTTTATATCCTTTCTACCCGGTAATAAGTACGCTTTAGAAACTTGTTTTTGCACATCATCTGATAATAAATAATCAATAAACTCTTTTGCACCTTCTACATTTTTACTATCCTTCATAATACCTGCTGCTCGTGGGCTAATAACTGTTCCGCTTTTTGGATAAACAATATCAACCGGTTCACCCTTTGCTTTTGCACTGTACGTCATATAATCAACACCAGCAATGACCATGTCTTTCGCACCTGTTACTACTGGATCTAACGCTTCTTGATTTGCCCCTGCTACTGTAACTTCATTTTTCTTAAGCTGTTCAAATAAATTCCAACCATCTTTTCCATTCTTTTTCACATATCCTGTTACAAAGTCTAAAGCTGAACCTGAAAGTGCTGGATCTGGAAGGTTCACTTTTCCTTTCCATTCCCCTTTTGTTATGTCGCTCCAATCTTCAGGCGCTGTCTTCACATTTTTTGTGTTATACACAATTCCTAACGCTGAAGCACTATATCCAAAATAATGCCCTTTATCATCCGACCATTCAGAACGCAGCTTATCAGCTTGTTTCGCTTCTTTATAAGCTAACGTTTGCCCATCCTTTTTTAATCCTTCCATCGCTGGTAAAGATGCAAGTACGACAACATCAACGACTGGATTTTTCTTTTCAGCTTCCATTCGCGCTAAAATCTTACCTGTTGTTCCTTGAAACATTTCCACTTTTATACCGCTTTTCTTTTCAAAGTCCTTTTGAATTTTTTCTGCTAATCCTTTTGGCCCTGCACTATATACAACAATTTTCTTTTCATTCGTATTTTTACTTTTTGCATCTGCACTACCTGTCTTTGAACTACAACCTGTTACTATTGCAGAAAATAATAAAGTACATACAAATAAAGACTTAAACGAACTGAATTTCTTCATACGATTCTCCCCCTATATGATGAATACATTTTTTTGGTACATATAACGATACTGGTTTACCGATGCTTAATTTACTATTGTGATAAACTGTCCATATTCCAAGTGCACCCATGTTTACTTTCATTTCATACCGTTCTCCTACATATGTAACGTGCTGAATTTCACCTGTATACGTATCGCACACGTCATTTTTTGTCCAGCTCACGTGCTCTGGACGAATCATTTGTTTATTCTCTACAAGCCAATTTGCTTTGCCAACAAACTTTGCAACAAATTCATGAGATGGCTTCACATAAATGTCTTCTGGTGTTCCTTTTTGTAATACTTCACCCTGTTTCATGACAATAATTTGGTCTGACATTGACATAGCTTCTGTTTGATCATGTGTTACATACAATGCCGTTAAACCAATTGAATGAACGATGTCCATAAGTTCTAATCGCATTTCTTCTCGCAAAATGGCATCGAGTGCACTCAGCGGTTCATCAAACAAAATAAAATGCGGTTTTGTTACAATCGCTCTAGCAAATGCAACACGTTGCTGCTGTCCACCAGAGAGTTCATGCGGATACCTTTTCTCCATACCTTGCAGGCGAACTCGCTTTATCGCATCTTCTACCTTTTCTTTTAATTGATTCGTTTGCTTTGTAGCCCTTAAACCAAATGCAACATTTTCAAACACTGTCATATGCGGCCATAAAGCAAAATCTTGAAATACCATACCGATATTACGTTCATGAGGAGATGTTTTGATTTTTTTCGCACCAGAATACATGCACTTATCTCCAAAATATATTTCACCTTTATCTGGCTCTTCAAGTCCTGCAATCATTCTAAGTAAAGTCGTTTTCCCGCATCCCGAAGGTCCTAAAAGTGTGGTGAATTCACCTTGTTTCATGACAATTTGTAACGGTTTTAACGCCTGCGTTTTTCCAAACTTCTTTTCTAATCCATAAATTTTAATATCCATCGTTTCACCTCTTTCCCCTCACTCTTAACCTGCTTTCATTCTATCTGGAAGATTTATACTGAATGTTAATGTACTGTAAAGATTAAATTAAAAAACTTCTAATAAACTATTTATTTCTATAGATTTTTTCTATAGTTAAAATAAAAAAGGCGGCAGCTCATAATGAATCTCTTAAAATTAGAAATTGTAGTGCTTATTAAGAAATATAAAAAACTTACGATTGTTGCAGAAAAACTTGGTGTTAAACAACCTACTATTACATTCCATATAAAAAGCTTAGAAGAAGAACTCGGTGTGTCTTTATTTGAATTACGATCCGGAAGATATTTCCTAACAGAGGCTGGTGAGGCATTGCATCATTATGCTTGTAAAATAGATGCACTTATGAAAGAAGCTAGGCGGGTCACGCAAGAGTTTAAAGATTTTCATAAAGGAGCTATAACAATTGGTGCTAGTTATGTACCAGCGACTTATCTTTTACCAGAAATTATCCACCAATTTCAATGCGAATTTCCAAATATAAAAATAACACTTATGGTAAAAACGGCTCCTGAAATTCGAACAATGCTACAAAATCATGAAATTGATCTCGGGATAATTTCTGCAGCACCGTTTGATGAATCACTTTTAAAACAGACCAATATAATGCCTGATACACTTGTTCTTGCTTTCTCCAACGAACATCCTTTTTCTAAAAAAGAAAATATATCATTACAAGATATTGAGAAGGAGCGTATACTATTGCATCGTAACCCATCTACAACGAGAGATTTACTTACACAATGGACGGTAGCACATAACATTACATTCCAATCTGAAATTGAATTAGATTCATTAGAAACGATGAAACAAATTTTAAAATATGGTAATGGTGTCGCCTTTATTTCTAAACTTGCTATTGAACAAGAAGTACAGCGAAATGAGCTATGCTATATACCGATCCCTGATTTTGAATTTCAGCGTAATATTTATACCATTCATCATGAGGACAGGTGGAATTCTAAAATAATTTCTTTTTTACTACATAGCATTACTTCTTTTGCAGAAAAAAATTAAAAGGCTGTCGTTTTACACGACAGCCTTTTAAACTATAACTCTATTTATTTTTCTTTTCCTCAATTTTTGCTTGTGCCTCTTCAGCCTTATCTAATGCTTCTGAAACTTTTTTCTCTTTTTCTTTTACATCATCTATACTATCAACAACTTTAATTAATTTATCGATTCCTTCTTCATTTACCTTTTTTCGTTTCGCTACTCTTTCATTTACTTTCTCTTCCACATCTTTTGCTTTTTGAAGCATATTCTCTGCATTTGATGTCACAGCTTTTTCAAGTGCATCATCTTTTTTCTTTTGTAACACTTCATTTGCAATGTCTTTCGTTTCTAAATACTTACCATCTTTTAATGCTGTCGCACCGTGATCCAATAACTGAGCGACTTCTTTATATGCCTTCGCTTCATTTCCTGATTTCTCTTTTTCCGCTTTTTCAAACCACATAATCGCATCACTATATTTTTCATTTTTCAATGATTGCATACCTGTTTCAATATACGTATCATAATTGCTACATCCAGTCATTACGACTAACAGAAAAAGCATAACAAAACTTAATTTTTTCATGATGTTTTCTCCTTTTCTTTGCCTGCTCACTTTACTGTAACATACATGAAAAAGAGTTTCAAAAACTAAAATACTAATTTGGTCATTTTTATTTTGTTAAAATTTTCTTTTAAACTGAAACATCCACTTTTCTTTTCGCCATATGCTGCTTTACTCCAACTAATACAACTAACAATAATCCTCCGCCTATTGTCATCATAACAATGCTAGTAGGTAACATATCTAATAATAATCCATATACAATCATACCGAGCGGTGCGATTGCAGTAGCAATTGTTTCAAGTAGGCCGAACACACGCCCTAAATAGCTCGGGTCTGTCGTCTTTTGCATATGTACTTGCATCGGAATATTTACAATCATAATTGATATACCAGTTAACATCATAAAAGCAATATAGTAAATAAAACTTGCTACTTTCGGAATGGTAACTAACAACGGAAAGACTGTACATAAACTCAAACCCGCAAATAAAAACAGTCCACTATAAATAGAACGAAACAGATTATTCACTTCTTTACGCACTGATAAAGCAATCGCACCCATTAACATCCCGACTGCTAACATTCCCTCTACAGTACCAAGTTGCTTTGAAGATAAATGCAATGTTTGGACGATAATGTATGGAAGTGCAACGGTTAACCCACACGCAAAAAAGTTTACCCACAGTGCTATTTTCATTAAACCATATATTTCATGCTGTCGTTTTACATATGAAAAACCTTCTTTTATACTCGTCAAGAAATGCTCTTTACTCTCTGCCACTTCTTGTTTATATAAATCAAATACGATAAATAATTGCAAAATAACTGCTAAAAAGAATGTAATGCTATTTAACAAAAAGAACGACTGAATTGAAAAGAAACCAAATACAACTCCGCCAATAATCGGTCCTAAAATATTTGATAAAGAAGATGCCGTTTGATTTAAAGCACTCGCTTTTTGAATACGCCCTTCATCTACTAAATTAGGAATAGACGAAGTTAATGATACAGAATAAAAACTTGCACAAATTGATAATAATGCTGCTGAAACATAAATAAACAGAAGTGATGGCCCAAATATAGTAGCAAGAATAAACATAATAAGCATTGTTAAGCTACTTAATAAATCCGTGCCAATGACAAGCCATTTTCGATTAACACGGTCTGCTACAGCACCTGCAATTGGGCCACAGATCATCCTTGGAAGTGATCCACAAACGAGCGTAGTTGCAAACCCCATCCCTGATCCTGTTGTCTTTAATACGTACAATCCCATTGCGAACGTATAAATACCCGCTCCTAGCAAAGACGTCATCTTTCCAATCATCATTAAAATAATATTTCTCGTTGCAATCTTCATTCTTGAATCATTTTGAGCTATATTTACATCCCCCATTATGACACTCTCCCCTTAAAAGTTAAACTGTGTTAAACTTATTATATAATCACCTTTCCAATTTTTACAACAAAAAGTTTAATTGTATTTAACTTTTTGAATTATAAAGGAGCAATAATATGGCAACTCTCGGTGAAAAAATTAAAGCATTACGAAAAGAAAAAAAACTTACACAAACAAAGCTGGCAGGTTCGGAACTTACAAAAAGTATGCTTAGTCAAATTGAAAATGGAAAAGCTACACCTTCCATGAAAACATTACAATATATTGCTGAAAAACTAGAATGCGAAGCGAGTTTTTTATTAGAAGATGATGATGGAGAAATTGTAGAACTTATTACAAAAATGGAGCAACTCATAAAGGAAAACAAATGTGATGAAGTGTATGAGGCCCTACTACCTATCGTTCAAAAAGAGCTCCCTTCTACTTTAAATACGGCTCGTATATATAAACAATTCGTAACTGCCGCGGTGATTATAAAAGATTACAACATTGAATCTTACGTAGAAAAAGCTGTTTCTATTTTTGAAAAATATAAGTTATACCGCGACAGTACGGAAACAAAATTAAAATTATCTTTTGCGATATTCACACGTAAAAAGTATGCAAAATGTTTACAACTTATATCTAATATTAGAAATGATTATGCAGAGAAACATTTAGAAATGGATCTCATTATACATATTGATTTATGTTTATATGAAGCCATCATATTACTAGCATGTGGCGATTATGAAAAATGTGAAGAAACGATATTAGAGACACTCGCATTTTCAAAAAAACATCAAGTGTATTATAAAACAGATGTATTTTACCGGATTTTATCTTATCAAAAAGTCATTACAGTTGATAAAGAACAATATTTATATTACATAAAAAAATCTGAGCAATTTGCCATTTTTACAGAAGACACTCTATCCATTGCGATGATCGATATTTTAAAAGCTTACTACTACAACACGATTACTAATGAATATACAATCGCATTAAAACATGTAGAACAATTTCGAGAAAAACTAAAAGATCAGCCGATTTTTCAAGACGACGGATTGTATTATCTTGAAAAAGGAAAAGCTTTATACGGATTAAAACGTTACGAAGAAGCTTTACAAGCATTGCAACGTGCTATTATACCAGATTATATGAACCATCCGCTTGATCAATCGTGGCTTACAACAGCAGGTTCATATCGTGCACTTTGTTACGTCAAACTGAATGATAAAAAAAGAGCTCTTGAAGAAGCAACAAAAGCAAATGAAATGATACAATCGTATCCGGATTCTATTTTCTCTGCATTTATTAAAGAAACATTACAAATAATACAAAAACTTTAAGAATGTCTCGAAATGGTATATTATTCCTCCTTTTTAGCAAAGATAATAATGATGGGAGGAATATAAATGAATATTCAACGTGCAAAAGAGCTTTCTGTTTCAGCGGAGCAAGCTAATGTAAGTTTTCAAGGCATGCCTGTTATGATTCAACACGTCGACGAAAATAACGAAACCGCCCGCATATATGAAGTACAAAATCCAGGACGCGAATTAACAGTTCCAGTTAATAGCTTAGAGGAAATATAAGAAATGCCACTTCGATTTTGAAGTGGCATTTTTCTTATATTATATATTTCATCACTAGTTTTTCTTTTTTAATAAACCGTACAACCCTATACAAATTATAATGAGACCTACTATACCAAAAGCCAATTTCTCAAATAAATCCCTTGTTTCATGCCCCCTAACTTCTACTACACTTTTGTAATCATGTTCATTTTGATTTATTTCTACCCTCTCACCATAGATTAACAGCCGATATTTACTAGATGTATATGGCTCACATGTGAGTAATGTAACTCTATCTTGTCCTTTTGTTACACTCAATTTCTCAACTTGATTTGGATTAATGATTTCACGTCCACTTACTTTATAAACAAGTTGCTCTCCAAGTACATTGACATAGAATATATCGCCATCATCCAATTGATCCAGGTGCCGAAACATCTTCGCACCATGATAACCTCGATGCCCTGCCAATACAGTATGCGTATCTTTCCCACCAATTGGTAACGAAGTCCCTTCAATTTGACCTATTCCTTTACTTAAGTTTTCTTGATTTGCACCTAAGTAAATTGGCAACTCCTCATTTATTTTTGGAATTGAAATTGTACCAAACATCTCGTTTTTGTTTATAAAGTCTAACTGCTCATTATCTACTTCAGTATCATGAACAAATGGATCATTCATTTTGAAAGTAGTTTTTCCTAGCAAACGATTATATATTTCCATCTTCCGAAATTTCTCATTAACATCTTCTACTTTTAAATTATCAACCATCTTCTCGTAACGAATTACTCTCGTTTTATATACATAATTATTTATATAATTAGCAACCAATGGATATAGAAATAGAGATAACCCTGTAAGGAACAATATTAAACTTATTAAGCCCCTTCTCACACACTCACCACACAATACATATTATTTTCGTTTTTTTAAATAAATGACTAGGAGAATGATACAAATCATAACAATAGGAAAAACAATCATCCAATCTTCTAAAATGAAAGGTTTTGTAATCATTTCTTTTTCTCCAGCATCATATGGGACCCGGTGTCCTCTCACTAATAGCCTATGCGTATTTACTCCATAAGGGGTGCATGTAATCAACGTTGCATAGTCTTCTCCTTGTACAACTAATAAATCTTCCGTTTCATTTGGTAATACAACTTTTATTTGATCTACCTGATAGGCAAGTACTTTATCTAATGAATGAATATAAAATATATCTTTCTTTTCAATTTTATCTAAATGAGTAAACATGAGTGCTGAAGGTAAACCGCGATGCCCCGTTAAAACTGTGTGCGTACTTTCTCCCCCTATTGGTAATGAAGATTCGTTCAGTTGCCCTACTCCACGGGTTAGCACTTCTTCAGTCGTTCCCTGATAAATAGGAAGGTTCACATCAATTTTCGGAATTTCGACATACCCCATAACATCACCGATATTTAACATATCTACATACGAACTTTTGTTTCTATCACTATTTTCATGAAATGGGTCCGAAAATGTTTGCATCGTACTTTGAACTTTTTCATTATATTCCCGTGCTTCTTTCTCCTTACGTTCAATTTCTTCTTTTTGTAAATTCCTTACTGCTTCATCGTACGTACTTACTTCCGAATAGTGCGTTCTCGTTGCAAACCAATTACTTACAGTTGGATAGAGAAATATACTTAATCCTAGTAAAAAAATACTTCCAAAAATAATATTTCGTTTCATAACAGCCTCTTTCACTACGGATAAAATGTGGAAAAGAGGAAAGCTGATACCTTTCCTCTTTTCCATACTCAAATATTATAAACATATTAATTAAGAATTCTTTACAGGTCTCTTTCTAAAGAAAATAAACGCCGCTGTCACCATTAATAACAAACCAACTACTGTGAATAAAACTGTTCCTATACCACCTGTTTGTGGGATAATCCAACCGCTCTTATTATTCTCTACTTGTAGCTCTATTTTTTGATGTTTTTCATCAATCTTAATCTCAATCGGATCTCTTAATCTTTGATATTGCTCTACTGCGCCATCTTCATCTATATACTTTGGTGCTTCTGTTTCAACAATTTGGTATTCACCGTACGGGATTTCATTCCATGTAATAATACCATCTGCATCAGTCTTATCATCCATTTTTTTCTCTTTTACTGTTACAACTTTACCTTTACTATCTCGTAATTCAAACCTTGCACCTTTTAGCTTCAGGTTGTTATCCTTACCATCAACTTTTTCAATTTTAATACTTCCCTCTGTTGGTGTAACCACTACTTCATTAGATGGTTTTCCATCCTTTTCTGATGAAACATCGTCTTTGTTTACAAAATCAAGTACTGCTTTGTTCGGGATTTTCACTCCCGATTGAACATCACCTTTAATTTTCGCAGTAATTTGCAAGTGTAATTCTTTCCCTGTTACTTTCGAAAAATCTTCTATTGAAGCAATAACCTTTTGTCCAGCTACAATTACATTTACAATACTCTCATTTATCTTTTTACCATCAATCATTACAATCGGTGTCCCAACAACCTCTAAACGGTCATCTAAAACATCGGTAACAACATAATTTTTATACGTTTGAATATCTTCTGGAAGCAATGTTTTAATATCATACGTATACTCTGTTTCACGATTTATTCCCGCATTTTTTGAACTATCATTAATCGTTTTTTCAATTGTAGGTTCTTTATAGTTTTTTACATCTTTTTCTAACTTAACTAGTTTACCAGTTTCTTTAATAGAAAAAGGATATTCTTCTTTACTTGTTAAATAACCTTCTGGAGCCTTCTCCTCTATAAAATAATAGTTTCCATACTCTAATGACTCCACATGAATCTTACCATCTGAACCTGTTACTAGCGGATGTGGTGTTTTTACTTGTGTGTTTGTGCCATCTTCATTCTTCTTGAATAAATGGAATTCTGCACCTGGTAACACCTTGTCCTCTTCACCTTTTTTTATTAATTCTACTGAGCCACGTTTCGTTTCATTCTTTGGATAAATATGAACATCGTAGTTTAAATCTTTACCGTCTGCACTTGTCATTGGAATATCAACAATAAAAGCACTCGTATCCAATTCAATATGGTCTGGACCTTTAACAGCTTTTACTTCATAACGTCCTAATGGAAGATTATTAAAGACTGCCATTCCATTTGCATCTGTTACTTTTGTAATAACACTATCTGTTACTTTATTAATATTTTCTTTTACTACTTTCCCATCAGAAGTTTGTTCAAATGATGCGATACGTTTAATTTCAAATGTTACATCCTTTAAAGGCTTTGCTCCCTCTGGAACACTTTGTCCTTCTTTGCCATTGCCCTCTACACCAGGCTTCGCATCCTTACCTTGCTCATACTTATGAATCGTTAAAGTACCTGTACTTTTTGATTCAGCACTAACCGTCATATTCATTAATGTTGAAAAAGCTAATACAAATATTAAAAATAAACTATAAATCCTTTTCATCATTCTTCACTCCTCTATTGTGTTTACCTTTTTTGCAAACTACTACTCTATTTCACACTCTTTCTTTTTCTAAAGAAGAAGAAAGATGTAATGAACATCAACATTCCACCAATTACATAAAAAATAATTGTTCCTATGCCACCCGTTTCCGGGATAATCCATTCATTTTTATGATTTTCTATCTTTATTTTCTGTGCAGTTGTTTCTTGCGTCACATTAATTTCAATTGGCTCTTTCGAAAGCATGTACCCGTTTGGTGCTTGTACTTCTTTCAGCGTATATTTCCCTACTAATAATGAATTAGAAATCGCTATACCATCTTTATTCGTTGTTAATTCAGATACTACAGTTCCAGCTTGAGTTATCACTTGAAATACTGCACCTTCTAATTTGAGATTTTCATCCTTCGCATCTACTTTCTCAATCTCTATTTTCCCAAAAGACGGTGGTATGACAACCGCTTCATTTGACACAAAATTCTTTTGATCAAATAGTAACTCCGCTGTATTTCTTATACCACCCTTTGCAGTATAAGCTTCTAAAGCTTCCACACCTTTACTTACATCCAACTTTGATTTAATGTGCATCGTATATGCTTGATCAACTAGATACTCGTAACTGCCTTCTCGCTTCGGCAATTCGATTTCCACCTTTTTCGACTGCTCATCGATTTCTGGTATAACTTGTATCTCTTCACCATTTGCATTTACAAGTCTTACTTGTACTACTTTTAAAATATCTTCTAGATCATCTTGTAATACTATTTTTTCAACATTTGCTACGTCATTTCCAAAATTATAGTTTACATGCCATGTAAACTCTTCATTCTCACTTTGCAATGTTGCCTTTTCTACCTCTGTTTCATCTGCATCAGAAACTGTCTTTATAACCTTTGGTTCCTTCGCTTCCACTTTCGTTTTTACAGTTGGCTTTTCGGGTGGTAAATCTTCACCATCTGGCGTTTTCCCCTCCACAATCGCTATATTTTCTATTTCTTTTGTTTTTAGCGATTCCTTTGTAACTTTCACCTTGAAAGTTACAATTCTTTCTTCTGTATCAAGTACATCACCAAAGTTTACTTTAACTGTATTGTCCTCATATGATCCTGCATCTTCATCCACATTATCAGTCAATGAATTACCATTCATTTTCAAACTACCTGCTATATACTTCACTCCGCTAGGAAGCTTATCAACAATGCGAATATCTTTTATGAGTCCATTTTCAACTTTATTTTGAAGTTTAATTTTATATTCAAGTTCATCATCTACGTGTACTTTTCCATCTACTCCACCAGTTACTTCTTTTTCTGAATCTAGTTGTCCATACAACGGATCAACTGACGTTTCTACTTCTGGTTTCTCTGAATCTGGTACACTAATAGACTCTACTACTGCTATATTTTTTATTTTCTTATTTGCCATTTCCTGTTTTATAACTACTTCAAACGTAATAACTTTCTCTTCTTCACCTTTAAGGTCACCGAAATGAGAAAATATCGTTCCATCTTTTATATGTGCCTGATCATCATCTTCTACATCCGTTTGTTCCTTTCCGTCTATCTTGATCGTATTCGGAACATATTCTACACCTTCAGGAAGTTTATCTGTAATTTTCACAGATTTTAAGATAGAATTTTGTACACTGTTTTTAGCTTTAACAGTATACTCTAGTTTCTCTCCTACTTTAAGAGTTCCACCATTTATATCTCTAGCTAATTTTTCTACTTCCAATTTGCCATTTTGATCTATATCAGGTTTTCGTTCTGGTTCTGGTTCTGGTTTTACTTTCACGACTACTTTATTAGAATCATTCGCTTCAATACGACTTCCTGTTAACTCATCAATCCCTTGAACAACAGCGGTATTAGGAATTTCACTTTCTATCTTTCTTCCTTTTAATTTCGCCTTAAATTCAACAATTGTTTCAGGCGTTTTATCAGTATAAATTCCGCCTTTCGCAGCATTAGCACCTTCACCAATTCTTATTGTTAATTTTCTTGTCTTTACATCATAATCAACTTGATCATCCATCACTAAATCTGTTTGATTCCCTGCGTTCGGGCCAGAAATAATCTTCACTGATCCAGGTATAAATTTTAAACGAGGGTCTAAAACATCTTCAATTTTTGTATCAACTGAAGTTGAATTCGGCTCAATATTTTTCACATGTAAACGATATATAACCTCATCATCGGATTCATACTTTTCTTTCGGATTTAATACTTCCTTATTAATGACAAGCTCTGGCGCTGTTGCATTTACTGCGAAAGCTAGTGTATTTAATACATAATCATCACCAGATGTAGCAGCTTTTAATCGTATTTCTTTTTGTTCTGGTTTAATATACCCCGCTGGTAGCCTAATTAAATCTGCATCAATTCCTAAATTATTTTTATAATCCGGAGCAAAAGTACCTGGATACTTATCGCGCATATGCTCCTCATATTCAGAAATAGTCGAATTAAATATATTACCATTTGGATTTAATTTATCTGTAATTTCTTTCCATGCATTATCTGTATGCACAAACAGTTTATCACCTTGCCAATATCTATCTCCTTGAACAGCGAAAACAGAAACCTTTGGATCTAGATCACCAGCTTGTGAAGCGATAAAGTTTTTCACTGTGAATTCTTTTTCACCCGAACCAGTTGCTCTTTTTAATCCGCCATCATACACAGTAAACGCTTTTCTTGTTTTTGACTTATCCTTTGTGATAACTAACATGTACCATCCAGCAAAAGAATAGTATCCAGAATTATATGCAAGTTTCGTATTCGGATAAGGTATATTTGCTACAGTATAGCTTCCTCCTTTTGAATTAGAAGAATTTAAAAGGTCTGTAACATCTGCATAGTTAGAAAAATAAGTACCATCAATACCGAAACCATAAAGTAAGCCACTTCCGTAATACGTATTACTTGGTGATACTTGAAAGCTCTTCCCTATCGGAGTGGTCAACTTAACTGGTGCTACATACTGCTGTTGCGTTAATTCGTAACGTGTTGAACTCCAATATAATCCAGCCCACTCAATTTCAGCACCCTCTGGAACAGGAATATATGCCTTAGATGAATTTGTAGTTGTGGGGTCATCATCCACATCAATTAGTTCCCGTGCATAACCATTCGGTGTTGTCCCATAAATATATGTTATATCCGAATACAATGCCGTTTTCTTCTGAGCTTCAGTGGCTTTAATACCTAAATTCACATTACCGGTAGAATACATATCACCTTTATGAATAGATTGATAAGTTGGCGTATCAAAACCTTCTTCCTCTGTTATTTCTGCCTTTACCTTATCAATTGGACTCAAAAACTGTAACTGCGATAATAGTAAAAATAAACTCATAACAACTACAAATGCATTTAATATTTTTCTATTTCCTTTCATCCTATTGTGCAAAGAGTTCACCTCCTTAATTACAGTTTTTTTAGTATATTATTCGAATATACTTTATATGTATTATTCTAATATAAACCTTACTATTTGTTAACAAAATATGTGATAA
>Ga0256786_1000216_pt1 | contig 34139 bp, 37 predicted proteins | sample MC6MC0937MT_FD_186053 | JGI IMG/M metagenome (GOLD analysis project Ga0256786, IMG submission 186053) | Metatranscriptome of enriched soil aggregate microbial communities from Iowa State University, Ames, United States - MC6-MC0937-MT... | ecosystem: Environmental > Terrestrial > Soil >...
GCGGCAGACAACGCTTGCCCGGCGCGCGCGCGCACGGCTTCCAGCGGCGCGGTCTCTTCGTAGAAGCGGCGTTGCAACCGGCTCTGGCCGTTCACCAGCGGATACGCGCCGAAGTTGCGTTCGCCCACGACGATCTGCGCGTGCGCGGCGGGGGGTTCCACATCGCCGTCCGCCTCGTTGTCCAGCATGTAGCTGCGATCGGCCGCCAGCGCCAATTCCAACAAGGTGCCCACAAAGCAGGACCCCGGTGCAAATTATAAACTTAATTTTTAGATGTACAATAAGCTGGTAAGAAAAGAGGTAATGGGTATTTTGGAAAAGGAAGTGGGTTCTTTTCTTGAGAAATTTTTGACTCCGATTGAAAAAATATGGCAACCTTCAGATTTTTTACCGGATCCTTCAAGTGAGGATTTTAAATATGATTTAGACGAGATACAAACTTATGCTCGTGAGATGCCTTACGATCTTTTTGTTACTTTGATTGGTGACTGTATTACTGAAGAAGCTTTACCTTCTTACGAATCCTGGCTGATGAGTGTTGACGGAATTGATCAGGAAAAAAGCGGACCTACTTGGGCAAGCTGGATCAGATCCTGGACAGCAGAAGAAAACAGACATGGTGACTTACTTGGGAAATATCTGTATTTATGCGGAAGAGTAAACATGAGACAGATGGAAATTACAACTCAATATCTCATCAGTGACGGTTTTGATATTGGGACAAGTATGGATCCTTACAGAAATTTTATTTATACAAGTTTTCAGGAAACAGCAACCAATGTCTCGCACAGAAGAGTAGGAACTTTAGCAAAACAAACCGGAAATGGTAAACTGGCAAAAATGTGTGGCGTAATTGCTGCAGATGAAGCAAGACATGCTAAAGCTTACAAACATTTTGTGGTAAAGATATTAGAATTAGATCCTTCAGAACTGATTTTAGCATTTGAAGATATGATGCGAAAAAAAATCGTGATGCCTGCACACATGATGAGACAGTCTGGTCAGAAAGCAGGTGAACTTTGGGGACATTTTTCGGATGCGGCACAAAGATGCATGGTTTATACAGGACAGGATTATATCAACATCCTGAAAGATCTTTTAGATGAATGGAAAATCGAGCACGTTACCGGCCTTACCGAAAAGGCTGAAAAAGCTCAGGAATATCTAATGAAGCTTCCTTCAAGACTACAAAAAATTACCGACAGAATTGCAACACCCGATTTACAGTTTGAATTCTCTTGGGTAAAAAAATAATCAGATTTTAACAATAAATTATATATTGGAGTGTCGAATGTTTTTCGGCACTTTTTATTTATTTAGTATCTTTGCCCAGCTAAAAACGCAACAAAATGTTAAACAATAAGAAAATTGCTGTTGATTTTGACGGAACGATCGTAGATGATGCTTATCCGGCGATCGGAAAAGCTAAAATTTTCGCTTTCGAAACCCTTAAAAAACTTCAGGCTCAAGGTTTTAGATTGATACTTTGGACGTACAGACACGGAAAAACCTTGGATGAGGCTGTAGAATTCTGCAGACAGAATGGTATTGAGTTCTATGCCATTAATTCAAGTTTCGAAGGAGAAGTTTTTGATTCTGAAACACAGTCAAGAAAATTAGACGCAGACTGGTTTATTGATGACAGAAATTTAGGCGGTTTTCCGGGATGGGGAGAAATTTACAATATCATCAACGAAAGAATTGAATTCCGTGTTGAGGGTAGAGAGGTTTTACCTTATTCAAAATTAAAAAAAGAGAAGAAAAAAGGCTTGTTTTGGTAAAGAAACAAGATAAAAGTAAAAAGACACAAATTTGAGTTCGCAAAAATCAAAACTCAAACCTGATGAAAAAAAATGATTTACTTGAAAGAACTTTTAAGTTTGGAGTTGATTGTATAAAATTTTTAAGAAATCTTCCCAATTATCCTGAATATAAAGTGATAAGATTTCAAATATGTAAGTCAGCAACTTCACTTGGAGCAAATTATGAAGAATCACAAGCTGGTTCTTCTTTAAAAGATTTTAGAAATAAAATAAGAATATCTTTAAGGGAAACAAGAGAAACGAATTATTGGCTGAGAATTATAAAATCACTTAGCGATTTTGAATCTTCAGAATTAGATACACTCTTGCAAGAAAGTTTCGAACTAAAGAATATTTTTGGAAGTATTTTAAATAATACGAAAGATAAAGACAATAATATAAATTAAAAATAGAACCAAAAGTTAGAAAAAAGTTTCTTTTTACTTGTTTCTTGGTTCTTTATAAAAATAATGATTCATTTAAAAACGATAGACGAGCTTCGTCTTATGAAAGAAAGTGCGAGATTGGTTTCCAGAACATTAGGAATGTTGGCGAAAGAAATCAAACCCGGAATCACTACTTTACATTTAGATAAATTAGCACACGATTTTATAAAAGATCATGGTGCTGAACCAGCATTTTTAGGATACGGTGGTTTCCCGAATTCTCTTTGTATTTCACCAAACGAACAAGTTGTTCATGGTTTTCCGAATAAGGAAGAGATTAAGGAAGGTGATATTCTTTCTGTAGACTGTGGTGCAATTCTTAACGGTTACGTAGGAGATCACGCCTATACTTTCGAAATCGGTGAAGTAAAACCGGAAACTAAAAAACTGCTTAAAGTAGCCAAAGAATCTCTTTATAAAGGTATCGAGCAATGTGTAAGAGGAAAGCGTATCGGAGATATTTCCTATGCCATTCAGAATCACTGTGAGAAAGAAGGTTACGGAGTTGTAAAAGAGCTTGTTGGCCATGGTTTAGGAAAGAAAATGCACGAAGATCCACAAGTGCCGAATTACGGAAGACAGGGAAGTGGAAAAGTGATCAAAGACGGTTTGGCAATCGCTATCGAACCGATGATTAACCTTGGTACAGAAAAAGTGAAATTCCATAATGATGGTTGGACGGTTACAACACTTGATAATCAGCCTTCTGCACATTTCGAGCATGATGTTTGTGTAATTAATGGTAAACCCGTTTTGCTGTCTACTTTTGATTACATTTATGAGGCTTTAGGAATCGTAAGTGATGAAGAAAAGCCATTTCAACTGGATTTTTAATGAAAAAGCTGACTAAGTTTTTATTAAATAAAATTCCACGTCCGATGTTGATTAAAATGAGCATTTGGGCGCGGCCGATTATATACCAGTTTTTTAAAGGAGATCAGTTTTTTGATCCGATCGATGGAAGATCTTACAGGAAATTTCTTCCCTACGGATACGGAAAGCAGCGAGAAAATGCACTTTCTCCTGGAACTTTAAGCCTTGAAAGACACCGCCAAATGTATCTTTATCTTCAGAATGAAACCGATTTTTTCATCAAGAATTATAAAGTTCTTCATATTGCTCCCGAACAGGAATTTTTGAGAAAATTCAAAAGGATGAGCAACCTGAATTACATTTCTGCAGATTTATATTCGCCCATTGTTGATGTGAAAGCAGATATTTTGAGCCTGCCATTTGAAGATAATTCTTTTGACATTATTTTCTGCAACCATGTTCTGGAACATATTGAAGATGATGCCAAAGCGATGAGTGAACTCTACAGAGTAATGAAACCGGGCGGTTGGGGAATTTTACAGGTTCCGATGAAAAATTCTTTGGAGAAAACTTACGAAGATTTTACCATTACAGATCCGAAAGAACGCCAGAAACATTTTGGTCAGTACGACCATGTTCGATGGTATGGGATGGATTATTTTGATCGTCTTGAGGCAGCTGGTTTCCAAGCTCAGGCTAATTTTTATTCGCAGGAGTTCTCCGATGCTGAAATAAAAAAATACGGTTTAAGACACAACGAAATTTTACCAATTGTTTTAAAGAAATAAAAAAACGGCTTCAGAATTTGAAGCCGTTTTTGTTTATAAAATTGAGGTTTAACTCTTTATGAAAAATTCAGATTTGGAATTTTCTATACTTAAAATATATTGACCTTTTTGAAAATTTTCAGTATTAATTTTTAATGCTTTACCGGATGATAAAGTCTCATAAATTATTTTACCTGATACATCATAAATTTTCACCTTTAAATTTTTATCAATATTTTCTACAATCAAAAAGTCACTCGAAGGATTTGGATAGATTCTAAATGTTTTCTTCAAAGCATTTTCCTTAGTACCCAAAATTGAATTATTATAATAAATTATATTACCAGTAGTTGCATTGGTTATTGCAAGTATTTTTGAGCTTCCATTATTAATAATTTGATAATTAAAAATAGTTCCAACAGGAATATAACTCACGTAAAAATCACAATGTTTCTGATCAAAATCTCTAACTGCATCTTGATTTACTCCAACATATTGTGCTAATGTACATGAACCTTGATTTTTAGTAAAGCTGTTTTGCGATGATGAGAAGATTACATTATTTCCTGCCGTATTAAAATAATAAGAAATAAATACATAATCAGATCCGCTTAATGTAAATTTAGAAGATCCCAAGGGTGAAGGCAGAGGAACTGCATTTGTTGTCTGTCCGTTGTTTACAATGTGAGAAACGTACCAGTTATTATTAAAGAGTTCAGCATTCTGACCAAATAAAGAACAAGTGATAAAAAGAAAAAATAGTTTTGTTTTCATAAAATATTTTTCCCAAATATAAGAAATAATGGTCTAAAATTAATGAGAAACTGCTTTCAAACCAATTACAGAACCAATCAGAGTACAGATAAAAAATACTCTCCAAAAACTTGCAGGATCTTTAAATATAAATATTCCTACCAAAGCAGTTCCTACAGCGCCAATTCCAGTCCATACTGCATAAGCGGTTCCTATCGGCAAAGTTTCTGTGGCTTTGATGAGTAAAAGCATCGAAACAGTAAGGCAAACCAAAAAACCACCAAACCACCAATACATTTCATTTCCTGTGGTTTCCTTTACTTTTCCTAGGCATGATGCAAAAGCCACCTCAAATAATCCTGCAATGATTAAAATAATCCAATTCATTAATACATAATTTTATGCCGCAAAATTGAGATTTTCTACCGAATTAAAATTTTACAAATGTTAAAAAAGGATTTATTGTTGAATTTTAATAAGAAAACTCTCGCAGATTTAGCAGATTCTGCTGATTGAAAAAATCTGCTTAATCAGCAGAATCTGCGAGAACTTGAAATTTTGAAATCACCTAATTTCCGAACGAATTCTACTCAAACTCACCTGTGTAATTCCTAAATAAGAAGCAATATGGCCCAGCTGAACTCTTTGAAGCAAATAAGGTTTTTCTTTTATCAAATCTTTATATCGCTCTAAAGCCGTTTTATACTGCCTGGAAATGATCAATTCTTCTGTTTTCACAAGCTCTCTTTCTGCAAATTTTCTTCCCCAGTTCGCAATATGAATATCTTCATTAAAAAGATTCTTTAATTTTTCGGTTTCCAAAACATAAAAATCACAATCTTCCAAAAGCTCAATGCTTTCGTAACCAGGTTTTTCATCCACATAGCTTTTCATCGAAACAACGGGTTCTCCTTCAGTCCCGAACCAAAAAGTAATATCATTGTTTTCAGTTGATGCATAAGCCCGAACGATCCCTTTTTTCAGAAAATAAATATAGGGAATGACTTTATTAGCTTCCATCAGACAAAAACCTTTAGAGTGGCTCACTTCAGAAATATGTTGAATTAAATTTAATTTGGATAATTCCGGAAGCGGAAAAATGGTATTGATGATCTGATCGATTTCCATGAGAAAGTCAGGATTAATTATTTTTCAAAAATAGACTTTTTTAAGCATCTAATTTTAATATAGACCAAAATCCAAATTTTGTTTTAGTAACTTTGCAGATCGTAATAAAAACGATTTAATTTTTTTATATGCATAAAGCAGGATTTGTAAATATCGTTGGAAAGCCAAATGCCGGAAAATCAACCCTTCTCAATCAACTGATGGGAGAGAAGCTGGCTATTGTAACCCAAAAGGCTCAGACGACACGACATAGAATTTTTGGAATTTATAATGAAGATGATCTACAGATTGTATTTTCTGATACTCCCGGAGTTTTAGACCCAAAATACGGTTTGCAGGAAAAAATGATGGATTTTGTGAAAGATTCTTTACAGGATGCAGACGTTTTCCTTTTTATTGTTGACGTAACTGATAAAGCTGAACCTTCTGAATTTTTAATTGATAAGTTAAATAAAATTCCGGTTCCTGTTTTATTGCTACTCAATAAAGTTGATCAGACGAATCAGGAAGGTCTGGAGCAACTGGTTTCCGGTTGGCATGAGAGAATTCCTAAAGCTGAAATTCTTCCGATTTCTGCTTTAAATGCTTTTAATACAGAGATTATTCTTCCGAAACTGAAATCAATGTTACCGGAAAATCCGCCGTATTATGACAAAGATATGTACACCGATAAACCTGAACGTTTCTTTGTAAATGAAGCGATCAGAGAGAAAATACTTTTAAATTACGATAAAGAAATTCCGTATTCTGTAGAAGTGGTAACAGAAATGTTCAAAGAAAAAGAAGGAATTATTTTTATTGATTCTATTATTTATGTAGAAAGAGATACCCAGAAAGGGATCATTATCGGTCATAAAGGTGAGGCGATCAAAAAAGTAGGAACAGAAGCGAGACTTGATCTTGAAAAATTCTTTGCTAAAAAAATTCATCTCAACCTTTTCGTAAAAGTAAAAAAAGACTGGAGAAAAAACGACAGAGATTTGAAGAATTTCGGATATAGATAGACTAAAAACTCAATATCCATCGTTGTATTAAAAGATTTTTATTATCTTTAATCTAAATTTTCAATCGATGAGCTACGTAAATTCAAAGACTAATCCATTAATTTTTGATATTATTATTTTTATTGTGCGATTGTTTGTGGGATTTGCAATGCTTTCTCACGGATATCCTAAACTTCAGAATCTGATTGATGGAAATTTAGGAAAAGACCCTTTCGATTTTTTGGGTTTGGGACCTACAATTACACTGGGATTAACCGTTTTTTCTGAATTTATTTGTTCGATTTTTCTGATTTTAGGATTGTTTACAAGAGTTGCTGCTGGTTTTTTAATTTTCACCATGGCAATTGTAGCTTTCGTTAAACATGGAGCCGATGGTTTTAATGCAAGAGAATTAAGTTTACTTTATCTTTCAATTTATTTAATGATCATAGCTTTTGGAGCTGGAAAAATTTCAGTCGATTATATGATCGAAAAAAGAAAAAGAGCCAATGACTGGTAAAATAAATCCTATATAAAATTAAATCCCGAAACGAATTGTTCCGGGATTTTTTATGTGTAGAGCTAAAATTTAATAATCGAAGTATATCAAATTTCAAATGATTACGCTAATTTCTGAGAATCTGCAACAAACTGAGCCAATCCGCTGTCTGTTAATGGATGCTTCAATAAACTCAAGATTGGAGGAAGTGGTGAAGTGATCACATCTGCACCAATTTTAGCACAGTCGATAATGTGCATTGAATGACGGATGGATGCAGCCAAAATTTCAGTTTCGTACATATAATTATCAAAAATCAATCTGATTTCCTGAATTAAATTTAAACCATCTGTCGTAATATCATCTAATCTTCCCAAGAATGGAGAAACATAAGTTGCCCCAGCTTTAGCCGCTAAAAGCGCCTGTCCCGGAGAGAAAATCAAAGTACAGTTGGTTTTTATACCTTTATCTGAAAAATATTTCAACGCTTTAATTCCGTCTTTGATCATCGGAATTTTCACAACGATATTCGGGTGAATTGCAGCCAGTTCGTCTCCTTCTTTGATCATTTCTTCGTAAGTCGTAGAAAGCACTTCAGCAGAAATATCTCCATCTACGATTTCGCAGATTGTCTTATAATGATTTTTGATCGCTTCAGCTCCCTGAATTCCTTCTTTTGCCATCAATGATGGGTTGGTGGTAACACCATCCAAAATTCCAAGGTCTTTTGCTTCTTTAATTTGCTCTAAATTAGCAGTGTCAATAAAAAATTTCATTTTCTTTAATTATTTAGATTCACAAAGATAAACAATCCATTTCGAGTGCGAAATTATTTTGCGGGTTACATCAGAATATAAATATAGAATACAAAATAAAATTCCCCTCCATTGGAAATCGAGGAACGAGATTCACCAAAACAAAAATTAATTAAAAATAATGAGGCATTGGTGGCGAAAATTCGAAAGAATTTTTGACGGATTGGTTTAAAAATAAACACTTATAAAATATATTTAATCATTAATTTTAAACTTCTTAAAAACTTAAATGAAAAACCATTTCACAGCCAAACTCGAAATCATAGGAATCAATCCGTTTGTTTTCATTCCTGATGAGATTTTAAATGAAATATTTAAAACCTCGGGAAAGAATAAAAGTCCGATTCCTGTAAAAGGTGTGGTAAATGGTAAAGAATTTAAACAAAATTTAATGAGATATTCAGGAGAATGGCGGTTGTATATCAATTTAACCATGCTGAAAAATTCTCCTAAAAGAATTGGGGAAATACTTGAAATTTCAGTAGAATTTGATGATTCGGACAGAACAATTTTAATGCATCCTGATTTAGAAAAAGCAATTAAAAAAAATCCTATTGCTACGAAAAATTTTGAAAGTCTCATTCCATCAATGAGATTAGAGGTAGTTCGTTATATCAACAATCTGAAAACAGCAGAAAGCATCGAAAGAAATATTGGAAAAATAATAAGATATTTAATTGGAGAAGGAGATTTCTTCGGAAAAAGAATAAAATAAAAACTCCGGAAATTTTTCCGGAGTGTTGTTTTATGAATTTAAAGCTTGGCTCAGTTTAATTGCATCCTGATTGCTTGGATCATATTGAATAGATTTTGCAATGTGTTCTTTTGCTTTGTCCGGATTCTCTTTTTGTTCCGAGAACGCAATGAAATAATAAGCATAAGCTAAATTCTTTTTACTGGCTTCAATCTCTTCAGGTTTCACCGTTGAAATATATTTTTCATAAGCCAGTTTTGCATTCACATCATCTTTTGCAGACTGATAGGCGTAAGCCTGGCTGTAATATGATGGTGCCCAATCTGGGAGTAAAACAGATATTTTTTTCCAGGTTGCTACAGCATTTTGCCAGTCAGAAGCATCCTGATAAGCGGTTGCTAATTTTGCAAGAGATTCTGCATCTTTAGGATTGGCTTCTACCTGTTTTTTTAAATTTTCAATGACAGGATTTGTCTGAACATTTGCAGATGCCTGAACTGGCGTACTGCTTACACTATCCATTTTGGGACTTGTCTGTGCAAAAATAATTCCTGTACTTCCCAAGATCATTAAACCTGTAAATAATTGCTTGATATTCATTTTAACCGTTTTCATATTTCTACATTTTAAAATTACTATAGCTAATTTAGCAGATTCAAATTTGTTTTTTGCCCATTCTTTTAGAGCCTTTAAGCTTTTTTTGAGTTTCTTAACGGTTTTACTATGTTTTTTAGCGTAATTTTTGATTCTTACTGCGTTTGAGTTTATCTTTGTTTTAATAATTAAGCAATTTTTTATTTATGAATGTATTATTAGCATCTACTTCCACACTTTTTGGCGGAGATTATCTTGAATATTTAAAAGAAGAATTAATCGAATTATATAAAGAAATTGATGAGATCATCTTCATTCCGTTTGCAAGACCGGGCGGAATTTCACACGATGATTACACGGCAAAAGCTAAATCTTTCTTTGAAACAATAAATATCAATGTAAAAGGTTTACACGAGTTTGAAGACAAAACCGAAGCTTTACATTCAGCAAAAGGATATTTTACGGGCGGCGGAAACACTTTTTTATTGGTTAAAACGTTACACGAAGAAAATCTGATGTCTGTTTTAAAACAAAACATAGAAAACGGAAAAGCTTATTTAGGCTGTAGTGCAGGAAGTAATATTGGTGGACAAAACATGAAAACAACGAACGATATGCCGATTGTTTATCCACCAAGTTTTGATTGTATGGGATTGGTTCCGTTTAATATCAATCCGCATTATTTAGATCCAAATCCGGATTTGAAGCATAATGGTGAAACGAGAGAAACCAGAATCAAAGAATTTTTAACCCAAAATGACATCAAAGTTGTCGGTCTTCGTGAAGGAAACTGGATCCGAAAAATTGGCAAGAAAACTACGGTTGAAGGAAGCGAATTGACAAGGATTTTTGAAAAGGGAAAAGAACCTTACGAAATTGAATCTGGTTCAAATCTTTAATTTTACAGTTTGTCATTCTGAACGATAACAAAGCGAGAGTGAAGAATCTCAATGCTTATATTTTATTTATGAAAAAGTTACTTACCATATCAGTTCTTTCCACACAAATTATTTTCGCACAAAATGTCGCTCAGAAGTTAGATGATGTCACAAAAAATCTAATGAATTCTTCATTGGCCGTTTCGTCTAATCTTTCCTTTTATGTTTCTGATGAAAGCGGAAATCTGGTTTATGAATTTCAGGGAAGCAAAGGACTTTCTACGGCTTCAACGCAGAAAATTTTCACTGCCGCCGCAGCTCTCGAAACTTTAGGAAAAAACTATACTTATAAAACAACTTCATCCTATTCAGGGAATATTTCAGGTGGAAATTTAAATGGAAATCTATTTATTACCTCAAACGGTGACCCGACTTTAGGAAGTTGGCGTTATGAAGGCTATAAACCTGAAAATTTTAAACAAAAACTTATTGAAGCCGTAAAAAAATCAGGAATTACAAAGATTTCAGGAGATCTAATTATTGACGATTCTTATTTCGACCATCAGACAATTCCAGGAGGTTGGCCATGGGATGACTTAGGAAATTACTATGGAGCAGGAGTTTGGGGAATCAACTGGCGCGAAAATCAGTTCGATATGAATATGAACGGAAGCGAGATCAAAAGTTTTTCTTATCCGCTGGAAGCTGTAAAATGGCTGAATGATGTAAAAACTGGCGGAAATTCAGATCAAAGTTTAATTTTTACTGCACCGCATTCTGATGTGGCTTTAATTAACGGAACTTTACCCTCAAAAGCAGTCACTGTTTCAGGTGCTGTACCAAATCCGCCGTTACAGTTGGGAGTCGAAGTTCAAAAGTGGCTGAAAGAATCAGGAATTGAAATTTCAGGTAAAGTTTTGACCAGTTCTCAACTGGAAATCGATGGCAAAAAATCTTTGGAAGTTCCTAAAAACAATATTATTCTCACGTATGAATCGCCGACTTTAGATAAAATCGTTTATTGGTTTTTAAGAAAATCCGTTAATTTATATGGTGAAAATATCATTAAAACTTTAGGCAAAGAGAAAAAAGGAAATCCAAGTTTCAAAAGTGGAATCGCTTACCTGAAAGAATTTTGGAAATCAAAAGGAATCAATGCCAACATGATCAATTTTGCTGACGGAAGCGGACTTTCACCACAAAATTATGTGTCGGCAAAGGCAGAAGTTCAGGCTTTACTGTATGCTAAAAAACAGACTTGGTTTGATGCCTATTATGACGGATTTCCGACTCAGGACAATGGCATGAAAATGAAAAGTGGAACCATGAGAGACACAAAATCCTATGCAGGTTATCATACATCAAAAGACGGCAAGAGATATGTGTATGCAATCATTATCAATAATTATCAGGGAAGCGGAAGTACAGAGCTGCAAAAGATTTTAAATGTTTTAAAATAAATTAGATTGAAAAAAAGATCCATTTTTGCCAGGTTCAACAACTGGTTTATTTTTTCTTTAATGACTCTGGTCGTTGTATCCATCGTAATTACATCTACTTTGGTGGTCAATTACTTAAAGAAAGAAGAAGTAAAAAGGGTTGATATTTTGGTAAGAGCTCTGAAATTTCAGCAGGATGTCACTCCTAGTTTGGAGGTTCAGGAATTGCTTTTGGCGATTTACAGCTCAAACACAACCATTCCTATGATTATTTTAGATAAAAATGATCAGATCATAGAATACAAACATTTATCAAAAGAAATAGGAGAAGACCCTCAGAAGATCATTGCTGAAGCAAACAGGATGGAGAAGAAATATCCGGCTATCGAAATAAAAGTTCAGGGTGGAAATGATCAGTTTGTGTATTACGATAATTCTGAAATTCTCAATAACCTTCAGTATTTTCCGTTTCTTCTGGGCTTCTTTGTCTTATGTTATTTTTTATTTTCATTCTGGTTTTTAAGAACGGTTAAAAAAACCGACGAAGGTTATCTTTGGGCAGGTTTAGCAAAGGAAACCGCACATCAGATCGGAACTCCGCTATCTTCCATGATGGGTTGGATGGAAATCATGAAAATGGAAAATCCGGATTCGGATGGCGTTATTGAAATTGAAAAAGACATCAGCCGACTGAGAACAATCTCGGAAAGGTTTTCGAAAATAGGTTCCGTTCCTGAACTGAATGATATGAATTTTAATGAAACCATTCAGGAAAATTTTGATTACCTGAAAACAAGGATTTCAAAAAAAATAAAATTCACCCTTTTGCTTCCTACTTACAATATTCTGGTTCCGCATAATAAAATTCTGATGAGCTGGGTAATAGAAAATCTCGTGAAAAACGCGGTAGATGCGATGAAAGGGGAAGGAATTCTGCAAATGTCTGTTTTTGAAAGGAATAAAAACATTCTGGTAGAAGTAAAAGACAACGGAAGCGGAATGACAAAATATCAGGCTCAGAATGCTTTCAAGCCTGGATATTCTACAAAAAAACGCGGTTGGGGATTAGGGTTGAGTTTAGCTAAAAGAGTAGTGCAGGAATATCATAACGGTGATATTAAAATTTCTCAGACTGAAGTCGGAAAAGGCACAACTTTTAGAATTTTAATCCGGAAAGAAAAATAACAATAAAAATTGCAGTAAACGCTAAATGCTAAAAGCAGGAAGCAAAAATTTCACTATTTTTGAAGCATGATTAAAGCAAGAAACATCCATAAATCTTATGGAAATCTGGAAGTATTGAAAGGAGTTGATATTCACATCAAAGCAGGTGAAGTAGTTTCTATCGTCGGGGAATCCGGCGCAGGAAAATCTACACTTCTTCAGATTTTAGGGACTTTAGACACCCCTTCAAATCCTCAAAAATACGACACCGAAATTTTCTTGAACGATCAGCCGTTTATTTACATGAGCGACAAACAGATCTCGAAATTCAGAAATCAGAATATTGGTTTTGTATTTCAGTTTCACCAGTTGCTTCCCGAATTTACAGCGCTGGAAAATGTTTTATTACCGACAAAAATTGCAGGAGCCAACGAAAAAGAAATGCTGGAAAAAGCATATGATCTGTTTGAAGATCTTAAAATTGCACAGAGAATTCATCACAAACCCAATCAGTTATCGGGTGGGGAAGCGCAAAGAGTTGCGGTTGCAAGAGCTTTAATCAACTCTCCGAAGATTATTTATGCAGATGAACCGACAGGAAATTTGGATTCAAAAAATGCTGATGATCTTCACCGTTTATTTTTTGATTTAAGAGACAAATACAACCAGACTTTCGTGATTGTAACACACAATCCGCAGTTAGCCGAAATTACCGACCGCAAATTGGTGATGAAAGACGGATTAATCATTGAATAATTTTTCCAAATGAGATCTTTACTTTTATTACTATTGTTTTTTATTTCCTGCAGCGAGTCAAAAGCACAGGAAAATGCAGAAATATTACCAAAAGAGAAGATTTCGGAGTTGAAAAATTTTATTAAAAATAAAAACTATAATCAGGATCTGGCAGTTTTTATTAATTTTAAAATACATTCCGGAAAATATAGGTATTTTGTATATGATCTCAAAAATAACAGAATCATTCAGAGAGCAATAGTTTCTCATGGTTCAGGATCTATTATTCCAAAATCGAATACTTTAAAATTTTCCAATATTGAAGGCTCTTATCAATCATCTTTAGGGAAATACGAAATAAAAGAAAGTTATGTCGGTCAGTTCGGAAAAGCGTATCGTTTAAACGGTTTAGATTCCACCAACAGCAACGCAATGCAACGTGCCATTGTACTGCATTCTTTAGGATGTGTTCCTGATAAAGAATCTCAGAATTTAGCCTGTTTAAGTTTAGGTTGTCCGATGCTTTCTTCAAAAGCTTTTAATGAGACTGCAAAACATCTCGATCAGTCAAAAAAGAGCGTCATTTTATATGCTTTTTATTAACTTTAAAAAGTTTTAGTTTAAATCTGATCCCATGTCCATAAAATTTTTAGCCGAAGACGACAGACCAAGAGAAAAGTTTTTATTGAAAGGTAAAAATTCGCTTTCTGATTCTGAACTTTTAGCCATCATTATGGGTAGTGGAAGCAGGGACGAAACTGCTGTGGAACTGGCAAGAAAAATTTTAGCTTCGGTGAATAACAATTGGCATCAGCTGAGTTTACTAACGATAAAAGATTTAATGAAATTTAAAGGCGTCGGTGAAGTGAAAGCCATTTCTATTGCAACTGCTCTGGAAATCGGAAAACGAAGAGCAGCTCAAGAAATTCCGGAAAAACCACAGATTTCAAGCAGCAGAAATGCTTATGATCTTTTGAAATTACATTTGGCGGATCTTAGAACTGAAGAATTTTGGGCATTGTTTCTCAATCAGAACAATAAAGTAATTCATATTGCCCAACTCACTCAGGGCGGAATCAATCAGTCGATTGTAGACATCAGAATACTTTTCAAAACGGCTTTAGAACATTTTTCTACGGGAATTATCATTTCGCATAATCACCCGTCAGGAAATCTGAAACCAAGTTCTGAAGATATTGCCATTACCAAAAAAGTAAAGGAAGCCGGAGATTTGATGAGCATTCAGCTTCTGGATCATTTGATTATTACCCAAAACTCGTATCTGAGTTTCGCAGACGAAGGATTATTATGATTAAACGATTACAATACCATGAAATTGATTTTGAAAAATATACGCTCTGTCTCGAAAATTCTGCACAGCGAAAGTATTCTGCTACAAAAACGTTTCTAGATATTACATCAGATAAAAAATGGGAACTGCTTGTTTACAACGATTATGAAGCAGTAATGCCTGTTCCGTATGTTTTCAAATCGGGTGTGAAAATTGTTCACAATCCTATGCTTTGTCAGCAATTGGGGATTTTTTCGAAAGAAGATCAAGTCGAAATCAATGAAGTTTTTCTGAAATTTTTAGAGAAAAATTACCTGATCAGAATTTACGCTTTTAATGAATTTAATCAGTTTAAAACATCATTAAAATCCAAAAAAAACTTCCTTATACTTCCGGAAAAATATGAAACTGTTTATGCCAAATATTCTCCGAAAAGAAAAAGAAAATTAAGACTTGACGAAGAGGTCGTAAACAATTCCGAAACCAAAGATATCAATTTCGAACAGGCTGAAAGCTTTATTAAAGAAAATTTTTTGGGAGCCAGTAAAGAAGAAGATATTGATTCTTTCATAATGATTTTCAAAAAAATGGCGGAAGCTGGTTGCCTTACATTTTCTGCATTTTACTTGAATAAAAGAATCATTAATGTGATCGTTACTTATTTTGATAAACATACGGTGGCGCTTTTAGGAACATTTAACGATAAAGATTTTGTGAAGATTTCCGGAGCTTCTGTTTTGATCGATTCCTGTTTAAAACAAAATATTGAGTCTAAAATTTTTGATTTTGAAGGAAGTGAAATTCCCAATGTAGAAGAGTTTTTCAGAGGTTTCAGACCGGAACTTCGACCTTATCATTTGATTGAATATTCTAAAAAAGATATTATTAAAAAATTACTGAGCTTGAAATTTATCATGAAATTTTAATTTAATCACGCTATTTAGATTAGTTCTGAATATATTTCATACATTTATACAGGTATTACAAACTAATAGCAATGCTAAAGAAGATACGCAATTACAAATTGCCTTACATGATTTATAATTTTTTCAACCGAAAAAAATTACAGCATAATATCCCGCTCTACAAAAAATACGGTCTCAATAAATCTTATTTCTCAAGCATTTCAAGTAAAGATTTTGCACATTTACCTGAGAACGAAAGAAAATTTGATTCTGAAAAGCTTTTCAATACAGATTTTTACAGGAGTCTTTCAGAAGAAAACAAGCTGAGTGCTCAAGGCTTTGATGACAATGGTTATTTAATTTTAAGGAATTATTTGAAGCCTGAAACAGCAGACCAGATCAATAACGAGATCGAAAAACTGATGGAAGAGGGAATTATAAAATTTCGGTATGGCGGAAAGCTGATGTTTGTTATTCATCATTCGGAAATCATCAAAAACATCGGAAATGACAAAAATTTACTCGAATTTTTATCGGTTTTGATTGATGGAGATGCCAAATTGTTTCAAAGTATCAATTTCATCAACGGAAGTCAGCAGAAAACCCATTCAGACAGCATTCATATGACGACGTATCCTTTGGGAGGTCTTCTCGGAGTCTGGATTGCTCTTGAAGATATTGACGAAAACAATGGAGCTTTACATTACATTCCGGGAAGTCACAAGCTCCCGTATTTCCTTAATTCCGATTATGATAATGAAGGAACGGCTTTTAAAATCGGCAAAAAAAGTTATCTTGCCTACGAAGAATTCCTGGAAAATAAAGTGAAGGAATTAGGTTTAAAAAAAGAAATTTTCAGAGCCAAAAAAGGAGATCTCCTGATTTGGCACGCCAATATTCTTCACGGCGGAGAACCACATTTAGATAAAACAAGAACCAGAAAAAGCTTGGTGTATCATTATTTTGATGAAAAAAGCATCTGTTATCACGAGGTAACGCAAAGACCTGCATTATTCGAACTTTAAAATGGTAAAACGTTTTGATATTTTATTGAAAATCTTTTTTTCAGTATATCTGTGCATTATGTCGTATTATCTTTATACGCATCAGTATTACAATGTCGATATGGAAGCATATATGGGATTGTTGTACAAGACGGAATATCCCGATATGAAAATTGAAGATAATCATCAGAAAGTTTTCACGGAACTTAATGAGAAAAGACCGGGAATGTTTGAGTCTGATCTTTCACATGAAGAAACAGCAAAGGGTGAAAATACTTATTACAAAACCATTTCCGAGAATCCCAAGATTTTTGAAGAAGAACTGCAGCTTTTTTCGGTAAAACCCTTTTATAATTTTACCAATCTTTTATTTTTTAAAGCAGGTTTCGAGGCGTCAACTTCTACTTTTTTGATTTCAATATTATCTTATGTATTAATTCTTGGGTTTATATTTTTGTTTTTAAGCAAAATCCTGAAAAATCATAGTCTGGCAATTTTTTTGACTTTTTTATTCTCGATTTTTAAGCCATTATTAGAATCAGCGAGGCATGCTTCACCAGATACTTTATCTTGTTTACTTTTAATAGTTAGCTTTTATTTTTTCCTTGTTAAAAGAAGCTTTTTTGTCGCAACATTTTTTGCGATGCTGTGTATTTTAACCAGACCTGAATATTTTATCTTCTATTCGTTTTTGTATGCATTAATTTTCATTAAACGGAAAAAATTCAATGTAGAAAACTTCGAATTGACTTTTTCATTCTTATATCTGTTTCTTTCATTTGGTTTAGTACAGTATTTTAACCAAATCTCCTGGTCGGTTTTGTTTATGAATCAGTTTACAAAAGTTCAGTTGTACCCAATTTCAAACCCGGATCATTTCAATTTCCAGGAATATCTTGGTTATATTAAATCTAAATTATTATTTGAATTTAATTCATCCTATTTCCTTGTACTGTTAATTTTTGTTGTGATCATTGTTTATCATAAGTTTCCTCAGATTAAGAAAAACCGGATACCGTATTTGTTTTTCGGGGTTATTTATTTGTCTGTTTTTATCAGATTTCTTGTTTTTCCGACATTGGTCAACAGAATGATGATCGGCTTTTACCTTCTGATTATCTTAGGTTTGATCTATATTCAGTCTTCAAAAGAAGATTTATTTAAAAAACTTTCCTAAGACCCAATTTATTAGTAATTTTGCTACCTCAAATTATGGCAGATTTTTCAGACTATTTACCTTATGCAGCCGCATTAGTTATCGCAATTCCTTTTTTGGTTTTGCTGAGACAATTTGTATATACCTACATCAACTTAAAGAATCAGGAGATCAAGCTTCTGTCTGTAAAATCTAACTCTGAAAACAAGACCCATTCTTACGAAAGAATGACGCTTTTTTTAGAAAGGATAAAGCCATCTAATCTGGTTCAGAAATTCGATAAGGATCTTGCCGTGCATGAGTTTATATTTCTTACAGAAAGAACCATCAACGAAGAATTTGAGTACAATGCTTCGCAACAGCTTTATTTAACGAAAAATTCATGGCAGAATATCGTTGATTCTAAAAATGCTGTAATAGATTTGCTGCACAAAACTTACGAAAGCCTTAATAACAATCCGAATCTTAATGACTATAAAACTATTTTCATTATGAATTACATGAATGATAATGATTATATCGGAGCGACGATTGAAGACTTGAGAAGAGAAATTTTAATAATAGCATAATTAAATAATAAATATAAATAATGATTCCAAATTTTAAAGCACATCCGTGGCATGGGATTTCTGCAGGAGAAGATGCGCCAAACGTTGTAAACGTATTCGTGGAAATAGTTCCTTCAGACACCATTAAATATGAAATAGATAAAGAAACCGGTTATCTTAAAGTAGACAGACCGCAGAAATTCTCAAACATCATTCCGGCATTGTATGGTTTTGTTCCAAGAACATACTGCCATAATGAGGTAATGAAATTGGCGATCGAAAGTGGAGCAAATGATGTTACCATGGGAGATCACGATCCGTTGGACATTTGTGTATTAAGCTCACACAACATTCACGCTGGAGGACTTTTGATGGAAGCTATTCCGATCGGAGGTTTTAAAATGATTGATGGAGGTGAAGCTGATGATAAAATCGTTGCAGTAATGATCAACGATCACGCATTTGGTCATTTCAGAGATATTTCTGAATTGCCTGAAGCTGAAATCAAAAGGTTGATGCACTACTTCCTTACTTACAAAAACTTACCGGATGAGCCTGCAAAATGTAGAATCCAAGAGGTTTACGGAGCAGAACATGCAAGAAAAGTAATTGTTGCTTCACAGAAAGATTATTCTGAGAAATTCGGAGGATAATTCTTCAAAAACTTTAAAAATATACAAAGCAGATGAATTTTCATCTGCTTTTTTTGTTACTAAATTTATCTAAATTTCACAAAAACTTTTATAAGTCATAATTTTTTAAACAGTATAATGGAAATTATTAAGTATATTTAATATTCTATTACCAAAAAAATATTAAACTATGGACTTATTTGTTTTAGTGCCAATTTTTGGCGTTATTGCCCTCGTCTACACTTTTCTGCAAAGTAACTGGGTAAGCAGACAAAACGCCGGAAATGAAAAAATGAAAGTTATCAGCGGACATATCGCTGACGGTGCAATGGCTTTTCTCAAGGCCGAGTACAAAATTCTCACCTACTTCGTAATTATTGTAGCCATTCTATTAGCCGTAATGGGAATGACCAATTCCCATTCACATTGGAGTATCGGAATTTCCTTTGTTATAGGCGCAGTGCTTTCTGCCTTAGCCGGATTTATCGGAATGAAAATCGCAACAAAAGCGAATGTAAGAACTGCGGAAGCAGCAAAAACTTCATTATCCAAAGCCTTAAAAGTATCTTTCACAGGAGGCTCGGTTATGGGAATGGGAGTTGCCGGATTGGCAGTTTTGGGTTTGGGAGCTCTTTATTTAATTATTAAACAGATTTTTGCACCCGATGCAACTGTAGATTCTCATGAAATGGAAAGAACCATCGAAATTCTTACAGGTTTTTCTTTAGGTGCAGAATCTATTGCATTATTTGCGAGAGTAGGTGGAGGAATTTACACAAAAGCCGCAGACGTTGGAGCTGATTTGGTAGGAAAAGTGGAAGCCGGAATTCCCGAAGATGATCCCAGAAATCCTGCAACAATCGCTGACAATGTTGGTGATAACGTAGGAGATGTGGCAGGAATGGGAGCCGATTTATTCGGATCTTATGTGGCAACGGTTTTAGCAACAATGGTTTTAGGCAGAGAAACAATTTCTCAAGATTCTTTTGGCGGATTTGCTCCGATTCTTTTACCAATGCTGATTGCAGGAACAGGAATTATCTTTTCTATGATCGGAACTTTATTTGTTAAAATCAATGATAATGATGGCTCGTCGACTTCGAACGTTCAGAATGCTTTAAACTTAGGAAACTGGGGAAGCATCGTAATTACTGCAATTGCTTCTTATTTCTTGGTAACCTATCTGTTACCGGAGAAAATGGTTTTAAGAGGTCATGAGTTTACCAAAATGGGAGTTTTCGGAGCAATCATGGTTGGTTTAGTGGTAGGAACTTTAATGAGTATCATCACAGAATTTTACACAGCCATGGGAAAAAGACCCGTTTCTAGCATTGTGAGGCAGTCTTCAACAGGGCATGCAACAAATATTATTGGTGGGCTTTCCGTAGGAATGGAATCTACGCTTTTACCAATTTTAGTTTTGGCAGGTGGAATTTACGGTTCTTTTTTATGCGCCGGATTATATGGTGTTGCCATTGCAGCAGCCGGAATGATGGCTACAACAGCAATGCAGTTGGCTATTGATGCTTTCGGACCTATTGCAGACAACGCAGGAGGAATTGCAGAAATGAGTGAATTACCCAAAGAAGTACGTGAAAAAACAGACATTTTAGATGCCGTTGGAAATACTACCGCTGCAACTGGGAAAGGCTTTGCAATTGCATCTGCTGCCTTAACAGCTTTAGCTTTATTTGCCGCTTTCGTAGGAATTGCAGGAATCGACGGAATTGATATTTACAGAGCCGACGTTTTAGCAGGATTATTTGTCGGTGGAATGATTCCGTTTATTTTCTCTTCGTTGGCGATTACGGCAGTTGGACAGGCTGCGATGGCGATGGTGGAAGAAGTGAGAAGACAATTCCGGGAAATCCCGGGAATTCTGGAAGGAAAAGCCGAACCCGAATATCAAAAATGTGTTGCCATTTCTACTGACGCATCCATCAAAAAAATGATGCTTCCCGGAGCAATTGCTATTATCTCTCCTTTATTAATAGGATTTATTTTCGGTCCAGAAGTTTTAGGAGGTTTTTTGGCAGGAGCAACCGTTTGCGGAGTTTTAATGGGGATTTTTCAAAATAACGCAGGAGGAGCATGGGATAATGCAAAAAAGTCTTTTGAAAAAGGGGTAGATATCAACGGACAAACTTATTATAAAGGTTCAGAGCCTCATAAAGCTTCGATAACCGGAGATACGGTTGGTGATCCGTTTAAAGATACTTCAGGGCCATCGATGAATATTTTGATTAAATTAATGTCTATTGTTTCATTAGTCATTGCTCCGACTTTAGCCGTTTTGCATAAAGATAAAATAGAAGCAAACAGAAAAGCAAAAATTGAAAGCTTGACCGGAATGACAGGGATTCATACAGAAAAGCAAGCAGCTCAAGAAGGAAATACTATTATTGAACCTTTGGAAATTAATGGTCAGCTAAATGAAAACGGGGATTTCGTTTATACAACAGGAGATATTCAGGAAATAAAATTAGACGGAGGTAAGAAAATTTCTCTCGGAAATCAAAGTCAATTGTACTTCTTGTATAATGATGTTAAAAATAAAGACAAAGCTGCTTTAAATCCTGATAAATGGTACACCATTGAAAATCTGTATTTTGAAACAGGTTCGAGTGATTTAAAGACAGGCTCAGAAGCCCAACTTGCCAATCTTGCTGAATTAATGAATGCTTATCCTGATTTAAAGATAAAATTAGGTGGCTATACAGATAATACGGGAAGTGAGGAAACCAATCTGAAGCTTTCAAATCTGAGAGCTCAGACTGCCAAATTAAAACTACTCGAGATGGGAATTGCAGGAGATAGGGTAGAAGCCGAAGGATACGGTTCACAGCATCCTGTTTGTCCGGAAAATGACACCGAAGAATGTAAGGCAATAAACCGCAGAATAGATATCAGAGTTTTAGCGTTATAATTTCTTACTGATACATATAAAAAAACACTGCATCTTGCAGTGTTTTTTGTTATAAATTGTTTTTTAAGTGTTCCATTGCCTGTATAATCACTTCATCTTTTTTTACAAAGCTGAATCGTATATAGTCCGAATCCTGTTTAGAATGGTAAAATGCTGAAAGCGGTAAACACGAAACTTTTTTTTCTATAGTAAGCCATTTTGAAAATTCAACATCCGTCATTGTTTTATTGATTTCTCTGAAATTAACAAGCTGAAAAAAACCACCCTGAGATTTATCTTCCACTTTTAAAGGAGTGTGACTGATCATCTCATTAAAAATATCACGTTTACTCTGCATAATATTTCTATTCCCTGTAGGGTCAAAAACCTCCAGATATTTAGCAATCGCATATTGGCACGGAGAATTAGAGCTGTACGAAATATATTGCTGATGATTTCTGAAATTTTGCAATAAATCTTCATCTGCTAAGAGATAGCTAACCTTCCAACCTGTAGAATGAAACATTTTACCGAAAGAAAAAATACAAAACGTTCTTTTTTTAAGCTCGGGATGTATGAAAGAACTGTAATGCTCTTGATTATCGTAACAATAGATATCATAAATTTCTTCTGATATAAGATAAATTTCCTGATCTTTAATCAAATCATACAACTGATTCCAATCCTCTTTGCTCCACATTTTACCGGTAGGATTTTGCGGAGAATTTACAATGATGGCTTTCGTTTTAGCGGTAATGCAACTCTTTAATTTTTCCCAGTTTATTTTAAAATCAAAATCAAGATCGTAGTAAACAGGAATGCCACCGTTGAGCACAATTGATGGCGCATAAGTATAATAAGATGGTTGAATAACAATAACTTCATCACCATTATTTAAAATTGACTTTAAGGATGTATATAACCCGAATGTAGAACAGGGAACAATATTTACTTCTTCTCTTTTTAACTGTAAGCTATTTTTTCTATTGCCATTAAACTTTATAATCTGATCAATTAATAGAGAATTTCCGGCTAAAGATTCATAACTATGGCTGATCACATCGGCTGATTCCTTTAGATAGTATCTTAAACGCGGATCAATTTCAAAATCTGGAAGACCTAACGATAAATCATAGCTGTTGTATCTCGAAGCAAGCTCCGACATTTCTGTGAAAAACGTATAATCATTAAATCCGTAGTTTTTTTGCATAGGCTTTATCAAATATATTAAAAATTTGTTATCAAATTAAGGTTGAGATATTTTTGCTATTTTTAGGGAAATTATCAGTTCATGAAAAAGATATTTCTTCCTGTATTTTCAGCTATTATTCTTCTGAGTTGCAATACAGCAAATGTTTCGAGCGATCGAATAGATTCAATTAATGCTAAAAGTGAGAAAGTCTTTAATAAAGCATATCAGCAAATTAAGCTTAATGATTTAAAGAAAAATTTACACATTATTGCATCCGATGAAATGGAAGGAAGAGATACGGGAAGTCCCGGCCAGAAAAAAGCGGGCGAATATATTGTACAATTTTATAAAGAATTAGGCATCTCATTTCCAAAAAAAATGGGCTCATATTACCAGAAAGTTCCATCATCATTTATGAAAAAAAGAGGTGGTGGAAATCTTCCTGATTCAGAAAATATTATTGCATTTATTGAAGGAAACGAAAAACCTGAAGAAACCATTGTTGTTTCTGCTCATTATGATCATGTCGGAACTAAAAATGGAGTAGTCTATAACGGAGCAGATGACGACGGAAGCGGAACGGTCGCAGTGATGCAGATCGCCAAAGCTTTTCAGTCGGCGAAAAAGAAAGGAAAAGGTCCGAAACGATCTCTTTTGTTTTTACATGCTACTGGTGAAGAACATGGTCTTTTTGGCTCATCTTACTATTCTGAAAATTCTGTTTTTCCTTTAGCCAATACAGTTGCAGACTTGAATATTGATATGATCGGAAGAGATGATCCCGCAAATAGAGGGAAAAATTATGTCTACGTGATTGGTTCTGAAATGCTGAGTTCAGAATTAAAAATAATTAATGAAGCTGCCAATAAAAAAACTCATAATCTTGAGCTGAATTATAAATACGATGATCCGAAAGATCCTGACAGACTGTATTATCGTTCCGATCATTATAATTTTGCAAAACACGGCATTCCTGTAGCATTCTATTTCGACGGAATTCACGAAGATTATCATCAGCCGACTGATGATGTGGAAAAAATTGACTTTAATCTACTTCAGAAAAGAACACAGCTGATCTTCACCACAGCCTGGGAACTGGCGAACCGTGAAAATAGAATTGTGGTTGATAAAAAATAAATTTTCAGATATGGTTATTCGTGCAGCGAAAATAGAAGACATTCCGCAAATTCAGATCGTAAGAAATTCGGTAAAAGAAAACATGCTTTCTAATCCCAATCTTGTAACAGATGATGATTGTAAAGAGTTTTTAACTGAAAGAGGCAAAGGCTGGGTTTGTGAGATCGATGGGAGGATAACAGGTTTTTCTATCGTTGATCTAAAAGAAAATAATATTTGGGCATTGTTTGTTGATCCCGATTTTGAAAAGAAAGGAATCGGAAAGAAGCTCCATGATATTATGCTGGATTGGTATTTCAATCAAACCCGGGAAAATGTATGGCTCGGAACATCACCGAATACCAGAGCCGAAATATTCTACACAAAAAACGGTTGGAACTACATCGGAATGCATGGAAAAAATGAGATAAAATTTGAAATGACTTATAATCATTGGATTAATAAAAAACAATATGAATCAGAAAATTAAATCACTAAGACCATTTATTGGCTCGAAAGATTTTGCTGAGAGCAGAGCATTTTACACAGATTTAGGATTTGAAGAAAACATTCTCGAACCAAAGCTTTCGGTTTTTAAGAAAGGCGAATTTGCCTTTTATCTTCAGGATTATTATGCTAAAGAATGGGTAGAAAACACAATGCTTTTTCTTGAAGTTGAAAACACTGATCTTTTTTGGGATGAGCTTGTTAGTTTAAAATTAAACGAAAAGTATGATTCCATTAAATTGGTTCCCACCAGAACAATGGATTGGGGTAAAGAATGCTTCATGATCGATCCTGCCGGAATTTTGTGGCATTTTGGTGAATTTTTCAATAAATAAAATGATCTACGCATTCGATACTTATTACTACGATGGTTTTGCCAAAACAATCTGCATCGCTTTCAAAAACTGGGATTCTGAAAATGAAGAAGCAATCTATTCTGAAAATACAGCCATCACTTCCGAGTATGAAAGTGGGGCATTCTATAAACGTGAATTACCGTGTATTCTCAGTTTATTGAAAAAGATTGATTTAAAAGAAAGTGACATCATTATTGTTGATGGCTACGTTACTCTTGATAATGATGGTAAAATTGGTTTGGGTGGCTATCTTTACAATGCACTCGACAATAAGATTCCTGTCATCGGAATCGCAAAAAATGGTTTTGCAGCAGAAGACAGCAAAAGACGTGAAGTTTTTCGCGGCGAAAGCAAAACTCCATTGTTTGTAACTTCGCAGGGAATTGATGTTGATGAGATAAAAATAGCTGTTGAAAATATGAGCGGATCTTATAGAATTCCGACTTTGCTCAAAAAACTTGATCAGTTGACCAGAGAAAAATGAGATTAAGTGAATAAACTGATAAAAGTCAGTATAATTATTATTTGTATTTATTCTAAATAAATATAAATTTGCTTGTCTTTTAGAAACGATTCTAAAAACATCAAATAGTTCATATCCATATTAATTTTTCATTTTTCAAGAACCGATAAGTTTTGCTTATCGGTTTTTTTATTTTAAATCCAAAATTAAATTCAAAATCTATATTTTTGAAAGAAATAAACACTTTTAAAATGAAAAAAATTATTCACCTTATCGCCATTATTTCTTCTCTTCAACTGGTCTCACAAAGACATTATACCAAGATAAGCAGCTCGAAAGTTAGTAATGAAAGGATTGATGTAAGCGAAAATTTCATTAAAGAATTCTACAGAAAATGCAACAATAAAGATTATTCTCAATTTAGCAGTTTTATTTTAGATAAAAGGTTAGAAAGAAAACTAAATAATGATTATGAAAAAATATGCGAAATAATAAATAAGAATGGAAAAATTACTTCTCTAAAATTCAGATCTGCTTATATTAAAGATTACACGAAAAATAGTGATCCAATAGAATTGATGACTTTTGATGCCGGTTTTGAAAACTCAAAAGAGTTGCACTTTATAAATGTATGGATCTATCGTGATCAAAACGTCATCAACAACATCTTAACTTCAAAAGAAAAACCTTTTTCAAAGCCTAAAAAAAAAGAATCCGCTCTTTAGAAGCGGACTCAGTAGATAAATACATCTCATTTTTTTAATTAGACAACAACAAAAAAGCACAGCCGACGATGCTGTGCTTAAATTTTTATTTCAAATTTAATTGCAATTTCGTAATCGAAAAAGGCAAGAAAAAGATTCATTTCATTTTTATTACATAGTAAAAGTAGGAATATATTTTTGATAAACAATGAATTAAATGTTAAAATTCACAAGTTATCCACATTTTTTTGTGGATAAAATCAGACGCTCTTTTTTCATTGTATCCATTTTTAAATTTGACAAATTTAATATCTTTATTAAATCAAAATCTTCTTTTAATATTACCCTAATTAATCAGCCGAATTTCAAATGGCTTGATTCGCAAAGACTCAACTTCCTGAGTCTTAAATCTTCATTTCAACAATTAATGCTAACTACAGATGAATAGTTAGCCAACTTTAAACATTTATAAAAAATGAATACACATATAATTGCCGTAATTGGTGGAACAGGAAAATCGGGTAAATATCTTGTTCAGAGTTTACTAGAAAAAAAATATTCAATTAAGCTTTTAATAAGAAATCCTGAAAATTTCCAGCTTCAGAATCCTTTAATTGAAGTTGTACAAGGAGATGCCCGAGATTATCATTCAGTTTTAAAATTACTGGAAAACTGTAACGTTCTTTTAAGCACTTTGGGACAGCCAAAAGGAGAAAGAACAATCTTCAGTGATGCAACTAAAAATGTTGTCAGTGCAATGAATTACCAAAAAATCAAACGATATATTGTAACAACAGGTTTGAGCGTAAATACACCTTTTGATAATAAAAATGAGACTGTGAAAATGGCTACGGACTGGATGTACCAAAACTATCCTGAAACAACGGTTGACAAACAAAAAGAATACGAGCTGCTTACTCAGAGTAATCTTGACTGGACTTTGGTAAGACTTCCTTTAATCAATTTAACCGATGACAGTTTTAAAACGGAAACAAGTCTGGAAGATTGTAGAGGCAAAAATATCTCAGCAACAGATTTAGGGGAATTTCTGGTTTCTCAAATTGATGATGAGGCTTTTATTAAAAAGAGTCCGTTTTTGTATAGTGTTTAAACACAAATTGCACTATTTTTCTTCACAAATGATACTAATCTTGATATCAATAATAATTCAAAATATCAAATTGTGAAAATTAGTGAAAACATTTGCGTCATTAGTGTTTAAGCTAAAAAAGAGAGTCTTTGTGACTCTCTTTCTATTTAATTTTCAAGCTTCTCTTTAATGTATTTCGCTGTATGCGATTTTTTATTTTTAGCTAGATCTTCAGGAGTTCCTGCAAAAACAACTTCTCCTCCGTATTTTCCGGCTTCCGGACCGATGTCGATGATATGATCGGCGCATTTCATAATATCAGGTTGATGTTCAATGACGATCACAGAATGTCCGAGATCGATCAATGCCTGCAAAGATTTTAATAATTTTTGAATATCATGGAAATGCAATCCGGTTGAAGGTTCATCAAAAACAAATAAAGTTTTATCCGTTGTTACCCCTTTTACCAGGAAAGATGCCAGTTTCACACGTTGTGCTTCACCTCCCGAAAGTGTAGAAGAGCTTTGCCCGAGCTGTAAATATCCCAAACCGACGTCCTGAAGCGGAGTAAGTTTTGTAACGATTTTATCCTCTTTATTCTCTCTGAAAAATTCTAATGCTTCATCAACGGTCATATGAAGAATATCCGAAATATTTTTTTCGTCGAATCTTATTTCAAGAATTTCATTTTTAAAACGGGTTCCCTTACAGGTTTCACACTCAAGCTCTATGTCTGCCATAAACTGCATCGAAACATTGATCACGCCTTCACCCTTACATTCATCACATCTTCCGCCATCAACGTTAAATGAAAAATGTTTGGGCTTGTAACCCATCATTTTGGCACTTTTCTGCTTCGAAAACAAATCACGAATATCGTCATAAGCTTTCAGATACGTTACAGGATTCGAACGGGAAGATTTTCCGATAGGATTCTGGTCGATTAATTCTATATGCTTAATGAGCTTTTTAGGAAATTCCACAGAGTCATAATCTCCCTTTTTACCGCCCATTCCTAATTGAATCTGAATATCATTGGTCAGAATTTCTTTCATCAAAGTTGATTTCCCACTTCCTGAAACTCCTGAAATAACAACTAAACTTTCCAATGGAACATCAACATCGATATTCTTCAGATTATTTGATCTTGCGCCTTTTATATGAATGAATTCCTTTGCTTGTCTGCGCTTTTCAGGAACTTTTATTTCTAATTTTCCGGTCAGATATTTTGAAGTAAGCGTATCGGCACTTTTCAGTTCTTTAAAATCACCTGCGAAAACCAGCTCGCCACCCAAATATCCTGCTTCAGGACCGATATCAATAATATAATCTGCCGCTCTCATCACATCTTCGTCATGCTCTACAACGATGACCGTGTTTCCGATGTCACGAAGATTTTTTAAAACTTCAATTAAGTTTTCAGTATCTCTTGAGTGCAAACCAATCGATGGTTCATCCAAAATATAAATAGATCCTACCAAAGAGCTCCCTAAACTTGTTGCCAGATTAATTCTTTGACTTTCACCTCCGGAAAGTGTATTAGAAGTACGGTTTAAAGTTAAATATCCTAATCCGACTTTTAGTAAAAATTCTAGACGGGTTGTAATTTCATACAGCAATCTTTTTGCAACTTCCTTATCATGCTCTGAAAGTTTTAAACCTTGAATTAAAGGTAAAAGTTCATCCAAAGGAAGCTCAATCATCGACTGGATATTGTGTCCGTCAATTTTCACCCAGCTTGTTTCTTCACGCAAACGTAAACCTTCACAAGTAGGGCAAAGTGTTTTCCCTCTGTAACGGGAAAGCATTACACGATACTGAATTTTGTATAAATTTTCCTCAAGCATTTTGAAGAAATTATTCAGCGAAGGGAAGGTGCTTTTTCCGTCGCCCTTCCACAGATAATTTTTCTGTTCTTTGGTTAGTTGATGATAAGGCTTATGAATAGGGAAGTCCTTTGCTTTCTTGATGAAATCTTTTTTCCATTCGCTCATGGTTTCACCTTTCCAGGAAGCAACGGCATCTTCAAAAACCGACAAAGCTTTGTTTGGAATTACCAAATCTTCATCAATTCCTATAACTTTTCCGTAGCCTTCACAAGTCGGACAAGCGCCGAAAGGATTATTAAAGCTGAAAAAATGAACATTTGGCTCAAGAAATTCTATTCCGTCGAGCTCAAACTTATTGGAAAACTCTTTTACAGTTCCTGTTTCAGTATTTTTTAATGAACAATATCCTCGTCCTTCATAAAACGCCATCTGAATAGAATCTGCCAAACGCTGAAGAAAACTTTCATCTTCTTCGTAAGAAAAGCGGTCGATTACAAGATTGATTTCCATACCTTTTTCAGGAGTGAAACCAAAACTTTCTAAATCTTCAATACCGGCAACATTTCCGTTGATTTCTAATCTTGTGAAACCTGCAAGCTTTAAAATATTTAAAGTTTCCGTGAAATTTTCAAGATCAAAATCTAAAGGAGCCGTCAGTAAAAACGGAATGTCTTTTTTAGAATTTTTAATATAATCTACAACATCCGTTACCGAATCTTTTTTCACTTCATTACCTGAAACCGGAGAAAACGTTTTCCCGATTCTTGCAAAAAGAAGCTTCATGTAATCGTAAATTTCTGTAGAAGTTCCGACTGTAGAACGCGGATTCGATGAAATTACTTTCTGCTGAATTGCAATGGAAGGTGCCAAACCTTTAATATCATCAACTTTCGGTTTTTCAAGTTTGCCCAAAAACTGCCGTGCATAAGAGCTCAGACTCTCCACATATCTTCTCTGTCCTTCTGCATAAATCGTATCAAAAGCCAAAGAAGATTTCCCGCTTCCGGAAACTCCTGTGATAACGATCAATTTGTTTTTCGGTATTAAAACATCAATGTGTTTCAGGTTGTTAAGGTGCGCGTTTTTAACGAAGACCTGTTTTTTTATATCTATATCTGTTGTTGAAGCCATAGTAAATTTAAGACTAACAAAAATACGAATTTTTGACGGATTCTTTTTATTAAAAACAATCAAAAACAAGTAATTCAGGTTTTTAAAAAAAATAAATGAAGCAGTTTTTAATACTTGTTTTATTAATTATTTTCATGTAAAATTGCACTTTAAATACGTGATAAAAATGAGAAAGCTTTTCAGCCATTTTATTGCACATTTAATGAGAAAAAGATAATTTAAAAGTATTTACAATCCACTAAGATGCATTTTATGATGCATCTTTTTTTATGATATGTATCATTTTTTGGTTTTGGTAAAGTCTCCTAATTTTGGAAGCTTCAAATAAAAACTAAAAGTAATATGAATAAGAAACTCGGAACTGTGATTTTCCTTGCTGCACTTTGTTCGACAAATGCACAGGTAAAAACTACGGATATAGATTCGGTAGAAATTCAGGGAAAATTTGTCGCAACAACTTATAAAAACGCCAATCAGAATATTTCTGTGATTACGAGAGAAGATATTCTGAATTCTCCGGCTGCAAGTATTGATGAGATTCTACAGCAGATCCCGGGAATGGACATCAGAAGGAGAGGAGCAAACGGAGTACAGAGCGATGTAGGTTTCAGAGGAAGTTCTTTTGAGCAGGTTTTAATCCTAATCAACGGAATCAGAATGAATGATTCACAGACGGGTCATAATTCTTTAAACGTTCCTGTTGATTTGGATAATGTTGAAAGAATAGAGGTCATTAAAGGTCCTGCAGCAAGAAGATTTGGGCAGAATGCTTATGCAGGAGCGATCAATATTATTACTAAAGCACAGATCGGTAAAAATGTAAAAATCAGCGCAAATGCAGGAGATTATGAGACGTATGGTTTTGGGCTAAGTGCAAATATTGGTAATGAAAAATTTTCACAATTATTGCAGGCAAACTCAAACTCATCGCAAGGCTACAGACACAACACCGATTTTGACATCAGAAATGTGTACTATCAAAATCAGTTGAAAATAAAAAACGGAGACATCCGATTACAAGCCGGTTTTTCTGAGAAAAAATTCGGAGCAAACGGTTTTTATTCATCACCTCTAGCTACAGAACAATATGAAGAACTGCAGGCTTCGATCATAAGTCTTGCTCATCAGCAGACTTTTGGGAAATTTAAGCTTAATTCTAATGTGTATTGGAGAAGAGGGCAGGATATGTACCTTTTTAACAGAGAAAAACCTGAGATCTACAGAAATATGCACATCGGAAATAACGTTGGAGGAGAGGTGAACTCAAGTTATACTTCAAGCTTAGGAACGACTGGTTTAGGAGTAGAATTGAGAAAAGAGTTTCTGGCAAGTAATAATCTGGGTGACAGAGAAAGATTTGTAACGCAGGTTTTCTTTGAGCATCATTTTTCATTCTTCGATAAGAAATTGAACATCAGTCCGGGAGCCTCTTGGGCAAATTATTCTACTAACGGAAATTTCTTTTATCCCGGTTTAGATGTGGGTTACACATTTTTTCAAAACCATAAAGTGTATGGGAATATTTCAAAAGTACACAGAGTTCCTACCTTCACAGACTTATATTATGTAAGCAAAACGGAACAGGGAAATCCTGATCTTTTACCTGAGAATGCAGTTTATACTGAAGTAGGTTACCAATTTCAGAATAAAAATATTTTAGCAAAGTTGAGCGGGTTTTACAGAAGTTCAGAAAATTCGATCGACTGGGTGAAAAAATCTTTAACAGATCCTGTTTGGTATTCAAGAAATATCGGAGATACTGAAATTAAGGGTATTGAAGCAGAAATTGATCATCAGGTTTTTGACTGGTTGAAATATACGGTAGGCTACACGTATCTTGATAATAAGCTTAAAGACATCAACGAATTAAACTCACGTTATGCCCTTGATAATCTGAAACATCAATTTGTAGCAAAACTTAACACAAAATTTCTAAAATATTTTACCAACGAACTGGTTTACAGATATAATGACAGAATGAATTTCGGAAGTTATAATGTATTGGATGAAAAGCTAAGCTTTAATAAGAAAGATTTTTCGGTCTATGTATTGGTGAATAATGTTACCGATTCAGAATATACCGAAACTTTTGGTGTACCGATGCCTCAAAGATGGTTTCACATTGGGTTTTCCTACAATATTAATATTAAGTAAACTTAATATTACCGAATAGTTAAATAATATACATTTGCAAAAATTTTTTTGGATGAAACTTTTTTTAAGTCTTGGTTTACTTTTAAGTGTAAGTATTTTCAAAGCGCAGGAACATATTTCCTCATTTAATGCACTGACGATTACTTACAAGTTTCATCCAAAATTTTTCCTTTATGCTGAAGGACAATCCAGAGGAATCGAAGAATATACCTATCCCGATTATTACGAAATAAAAGGAGGTTTAGGATATAATCTCACCAAAAATCATAAACCATTTATCGGTTTAGGTCGATATGCAACCTATAAAGATCACGCTATTAACAAAGAAGAATTTCGTGTTTGGCTACAGGATGTGATCGATTTCAAAAAAGGAATTGTAAAGTTTGAAAACAGGTTTCGTGCTGAAAAATCATGGTTTTATGAGCCTCAAACCGACACAAGATCGGAAAGAATGCGCTACCGTTACCGTTTGAATGTTTCAGTTCCATTAAATGCTAAAAAAATCGCACCGGGAACATTATTTGCGAATGTTTATGATGAGATTTTTGTAGTTTCTCCTAATAAACCTTCATTTGCAAGAAACAGGGTTTATGGTGGTTTCGGATATCAGATTGACGAAAACTTCGGAGTTTTGGGCGGTTATCTTTGGCAGCGAGAATTTGAAGCGAAAGGTAACAAAAATGTTCATTTTGTATATCTAGCTCTGAATATCAACATCGACGACACCGATAACGATACCAAAACGTATCATTTCCCGGGCGCCGATTAATTTAATATTTCTCGGATAAATATCGGTAAGCTTTCAGATACTTATTAAATCGGTGAATGTCTTTTTGAGTTAATTCCCGGTTTACTCTTCTCAAATCCATGTTATCACGAAGATCGTTCAGCTTTACGGCCACAGCAAGAGGTGATCTTTCTGTTCTTTTAACGAAATCATCGTAATTTTCTTCCGGATCAAATTTAGTAAGACAGCTCACTGCGAAAAGAATATATTCAGGAAAACCTTCAGATCGTAGATATTCAAAACTGAATTCTTCAGGATGATCTTCAACGACATCATGCAAAACTCCCACTATTTTTTCGTCCATTGTTTTGCCATATTCCATTACACGCATCACATGAGCAATGTACGGAGCGTGATATTTATCTTTTTGCCCTTTATGTGCTTTATCAGCAATTTTGATGGCTTTATTCAGCAATTCTTCTTTTGTCATTCTTTTTTGAAAAATAGAATACAAAAATATAAAACGTCTGAGATAAACTCAACGATTTTACATAAAATTTATCAACAATTTTCCTCTTCAACAGTTGCTATTTAAATGCCAGTTTATGTCGTTTTGCTGCATCCAAAATATTTGGTATTTTATGCAATGTAGAGTCTTTTTTCGGAGCTTTTAAACTTGAGTAAAGTTCAGGATTTTTTGGTTTAGCTACCGGCATTTTGTATAATTTAGCAATAGCCGTGTCAAACTTTGAAACATCCGAAGGTGTTTTGATAATTGATTTTTCAATCTTCGGAAGCTTGGTAGAATCAATTATCAAAGGTTTTCTGGGAGAAATCTGTGCTGAAAAAGATGCTGAAGACAGTATAAGTGCAACAATGTAAATTTTCATAATATTTATTTTAAACATCTAAAAGTTTA
>Ga0256786_1000228_pt1 | contig 33195 bp, 33 predicted proteins | sample MC6MC0937MT_FD_186053 | JGI IMG/M metagenome (GOLD analysis project Ga0256786, IMG submission 186053) | Metatranscriptome of enriched soil aggregate microbial communities from Iowa State University, Ames, United States - MC6-MC0937-MT... | ecosystem: Environmental > Terrestrial > Soil >...
CAACCTTTAGGGTGGTTTTAGCGGTGGGGCTCACCTGTTCCCATTCCGAACACAGAAGTTAAGCCCACCAGCGCCGATGGTACTGCGAAAGCGGGAGAGTAGGTCGCCGCCAGTTTTTTTTTAGTCCTCAATCGTAAGATTAGAGGACTTTTTTTATGCTAAAGTCTCATACATGTATTTGTATGAGACTTTTTTCGTTTATAACAGAATATTCAAAATTCGAGATTCGAGATTTAAGATTTGGTATTCAACAATTAAAATTCAGTACTTAAAGCTCAATATCCAGTATTAAAAAATCTAAATCATTGATTTGATATTTAATATTTCAAATACAAATGAATGTGCCGCTCCTACGGAGCGGTACTTTTGTAGGAAAATGTGCGCAGTAAGAATCATGCGCTCCGTAGGAGCGAAACAACTGTGTATGTTTAATAATGATTATACTACTCAATTTATAGATAGCCATAGAACCGGTTACCCCAGTAGGCATTGGAAAAATAAAAATTACCTACAAAAAAGCATTGGAGCGAGAAATAAAAGCGCATAGCCGGTAAGAACTCCTAAATCTAAATTAAAATTGTTTATATTTCACTGATGGTAAAAACTATTCTGCTGTTGTATGTTGCAGCTGGAACTGTTACTGAAACTCCGCTTAATTGTAGCTGAATTGGAATATTTGAATAACTGGCTAAAGTAGCAATTGCAACAATCCTAAATAGTTCTACATCTGCTAATCCTATTGGCTGATAAGTTGTTCCTCCGGATATTGAGCACAATACACAAACTGTAGTACCATCTCCCGTTCTTCTCGCGTTTAATATTAAACTTGAATTCCATGTTGGGTTGGCTTCATAGTGAACGGACACTTTTCCGCTACCTAATAAAAGAGGAACACTTGCAGTTAGTAGGATTTGATTGGCTGCACTTTCATAAGTTCCTGCATAGTTTGTTCCAGCTTCTGTGATAGAAGGAATGGGAACTGTCCAGTTGTTTCCGCCTACTGTTAACGTTCTTTGTGCTTTAGCTTGTGATAGTGATATTGAGAGCATCAAAACAATGATACTGAAAAAAAAATTATTTTTAAATGACTCGTTATAATCTTCCATAATTCTTTATTCTGTTATTGTGTAAGTAATGACTACCGGTGTATTTGTTCTTGCGGATAAATTTGCATAGGTATTTGCCGACAAAGTTAGCGTTAAGCGATGACCATTATTTGCTCCATTTCCTGTATAAGCTCCTCTTATTCCGCTGATGATCGTTTGTGCTGTTGTGTTTAATGTTAACTGGGCAGAAGGCGTACCCAAAACTCCACCACCGGAACCTGACGCAGCTGCTGCCTGAATTTTAATGTCAATCCCGGGAATTATTTGGTTGATAGAAGCTGTAATTCTCCTCGGAAGACCTGCTGCAGCAACTGCAGATGTATAATTTAACCATTTTGATGTATTGGAAACAGGCGCAATAACTGGATTGCCAGCTTCAGTAGGTGCCGAAAAATTAAAGCTGATATTTCCTGGTGGTTCTATATCCATCAAAGTAACTACAGGTAATGTAACGCCTACTGCGCGGTTTCCTGTTGTTTGTGCTAAAAATGTGCAGGAGAATATCATAAGAACCGGAAAAAATATTCTAAAATTACTCATTTTTGCTTTTTATTTTCGTTATAGGTTACTTTAATGGTTTCCTGTTGATATTTTATTTCTGATGATTGTTTAATTACATTAAAAACTATATTTTTTGTTTCTGAAGGTTTTAGATATAAATCATAATGATCAATGGGAATCTTAAATTTTTTGTCTAAACCGTTCCTGTAAATTTTCACTTTCCAGTCTCCGGGACGCAGATAGGTAAAATCAAAATGTTCTCCAGTCATTACAATTTTTCTGAATGTTTGTTTTCCGTTTGTAGCTTCAATGACAAGATTCTCTTTTTTCTTTTTTGATTTCTGTGTGCTGAGTTGGGCATACGCCAATTTATTTTCTGTTTCGTTATATTCTATTTTTCCCTGAATATTTGCTGCAGTTGTCAGACCAAAGTTGAAAAAGTTTTCCTGTTTATTTAAAATTAAAGAAGCAGGCAGGTTTATATCTGTAATATCATTCAATGCAGTTGTTGACCGGTCTATTTCCAAAACATATTCACCAGGAATCACGTTTTTAAAAATATAATTCCCTCTTTTATCTGTAACTGAAAGATGATTTCCCATAATCAAACGGATACCCTCTGTTTTGTTGACTCCAAGATTTTTGATATTCCCAGATAATGTAGTGTATTCGGCAACTTTTTGAGAAGGAAGATTCATCCTTACAGTATAGCGCAGCGAAAAAATAAAATCTTTATTTCCCAGTTCACCACGTTGAAGATTATATCTTGCTGAAAGGTCGAATTCATGTCCGCGAAAAATTTGCTGATGAAAGATGAGCTCAAAAAGATTTCGGTCAGAATAATATTCTTCAGGCATGTAATTATTCTGATAAAATAAGCTGAAATATGTTTTGTCCGAAAATCTACTTAATATCCTTGCTCCATAATAAAACTGTTCCTGGTTTTGTAATTGATAACGTGAAGTAAGTGCATAGCTTCCATAGATATTGAAGGAAGTTTTAAATTTCTCAAATCCAATATTTACCGTATAAAAACTAGAGTTGCCGGAAAATCCTGTAAGGTAGTTATCTGTTTTACCAAATTGCGTTTCAAGATTGATCTGAAAAATATCGATTTGCTGATCTATCGACATTCTGAAATATTTTTCCCTATAATCGAATTCTCTTGGCATCAGACGATCCTGATATCTTTGCGAACCATTGAAGAGCATTAAATTTCCATTTTTAGCATATTTAAATTGAATTCCGTACTGCAGAAATTTTCGGTATGGAGCGGCAAGAAATAAAGTATCACGCTGAAAATTTTTGGCATCCTGAACATAATTTCCTATCACATTGATTTTCTTCGTGAGCTGATATTGCGCATTTCCGTTGAAAGTGCTTGTGTTGTTAAAATATCCTGCATATTCCGGACTTGCCCTCATGTACAAAGCATTTCCTTTGAACTTTTCGAAATTTGCAACGGTTTGCAGCATAAAAGCTGTTCCTTCTGTTTTTTCGGTTTTGCTATAAGATGTTTCTCCGGAAATTTCAAGATTTTTATTGAGTTTAAATTTTCCTGCGAGATAAGGTAAATGTGCATTAGAATCTAATCTTAAATTTGTAAAACTGAAATCTGTAGTTTCTGTTCTCGGGATTTTAAGTAAATATCCAGCCGTAATTTCAGACTCTTTTGCAATTTTTAGTTTTGAATACACGTTAAATTCATCTTTAATATCTCTGAAAAATCTCGGATGATTATAAAAACCACCCACACTTATTTTGTTTAAATCAATCTCAATTTCTGCGCCACGACCATATCTTGCATATTCTGTTAAAAAAGATGATGAATAATTTTTGTCTCCGAGATGTAGCCACAAATTTTCACGTTTATAGTTTACAAAATATTCTTCATATCGGGTAAATGAATTAAATGCTACGGGATTTTTGGTAATAGCTCTGAACTCAATAAGATTTTTATTTTCATGATCTAAACTTCCTTTCCCATGAAATTCACCCTGAAAACCATCTTCATAACTTCCACGGTTTTCCATACCTACAAATAAAAGCGATGCCGAAACAGGCAATCTGTGATAAATGTCATCTTCAACAGGTTTTACCGAAATTATTTTTGTACTGGTATATGCTGTCTGATTTTGACTAAACTTTCCTTCAGAATGTACGGTTAGATTTAAATTTTGATATTCATTTTTACCAAGCTCAATATTAGTTTTTTTTGAAACGGAGATTATTTTGCTTTCTCCCGGCTGTAAAAGTATTTTTGACGGATGATCAACTACCGCATTTTTACTTTCCAAAATTAATTTCTCAGAAATATTGCCATTATTTTTTAAAAGAAATGTTGATTTTATTTTTTCTCCGGCTTTTACAAATTCAGGATAATCTAATGTGGTAAGTGAAATTTCTCTGCTCCCGGTAACGATAAACTCAGATGTCAGGTTAAATTTTTCTTTCGTGCTGTTGTCAATTCCGGTCAGGAAAACCGAATATTTACCTTGTGGAGCTTCAAGAGCAATTTTTAACGGAACAATATAAATTTTATTTTCATTCGGAGCGATTGAGATGCTTCCTGTTTTTAAGATTGGTGCAATAGATGGGTTTGAAGATTCTGCAGTAAGATCATAATTTTTAGCCTCAGAGGTTCTGTTCTCTATTGTAAATGAAATAGAAGTTGTTGTTCCCGGCTTTAGGCTGTCTTTTTTTTGAGAAAAAAATAAAACCGGGAGGAGGAGGGTAAAATAGATAATCTGTTTTTTAATCATTTTTTACTTCCAATTCCACATTGAGTGCAAATGCATTTTCGTCTTCATCAGTTGCAATAATTACGGCATTGTATTGATCGGGAGGCATTTTGGTGATATCAATATGAAAAGATTTTGAGGTTTGTGGTAATAATCCCATTGGCAGACTGCTGAGAGTTTCGATTTTCTGACCGTTTTTTTTGTTGTAAATCTCTATTGATGCAGTTGGTTTGCAATAAAGATTTCCTTCATTGGCGATAGCTATTTTTAGTATTCTTTTTTCTTGTTCGATTTTTATTCCTTCGAATTTTAAATTGGGCTTTGCCTTTTCGGAATCTACATCGGTGATGATCTGAATAGCATACCGTACAATTGAGGTAATATTAATCCCCTGCTTTTCATTGCTGGCTTTTATATTTTCGACAGGTTCTACAATAATTACGCTCCAATAGCTTCCTGCGTCATTCGTTTGTGAAGGTATTTTGATTTCATAAAAAACGTCTGTTTTTTCTTTTGGTTTTAAGCTGATCAGATTGGTGTTGAGCTGAATCCATTCTGCATTGGTTTTTGGGTTGGTTTTTGGGATGGTATAATTTATTGAACCATCTGCCTGATAAGTGAAATCCTGTAAAAACAGTTTCACATCCTGAGTCTGATTACCTGTATTTTCTATAGAAATTTTGCCTTTGTACACTCTGCCATTCTCTACTTTATAAGTGTGTGAAAGACCGTTGAGTACCACAATATTTGCCTTTGAAAAAGAAAATGGAAGGATCAGAATTATAAATAAGAGTATCCGCTTTATCATTTTAAATGTAAAGTTTTAGTTTGTTTTAAGACAATAGTAAAGCTGGGAGAAATTTTATCTAAATTTCTCCTTGATCACAAGTCAGATTTTTTTGTGAATTCTTAGTTGTCAGAAATTGTGTAGGTCACCGTAGCAACCGTAGTTGCGGTAGCTTGCAAATCTGCATAGTTGGCAACACTTCCGCCTGCTGCTAAAGCATAAGTTAGATTATGGCCATTGTTTGCTCCGTTTCCGGTATAAGCACTGCCGATTCCTGAAATAATAGTTTGGTCAGCTGCGCTTAATGTCAATTGAGCGGAAGGAGTTCCCAAAGTTCCTCCTCCTGCACCGGTTGCGGCTGCGGCAGTAACATTGATATCAATTCCCGGAATCACAGCATTTAGGCTTACAGAAACATTACGGGTAGGATCGGCAACAGATTTTATGGAAGAGTAGTTCAACCAAAGGGTGTTGTTGCTGCCACTAGAAACGATAGGAAGACCTGCTTCTGTAGGAGGTGTGAAGCCTAAAGTGATGTTTTTGGTTGCAGAGGGTTCAATGTCTACAATTGCAACTTCGGGAACAGTAATCGTAATCGTGTGATCGTCTTTGTTAGTGTCTTGCGCTTTTAGATTTGTTGAGAAAGCAAGCGCTGCTAAAGACATAGCTAAACTAAATGTTGTTTTCGTCATGGTGTTAATGTTTTGAAAAGTGAAGTTAGTCAAAAATTCATTACAATATGAAATATTTAATGATAAAATTTTATGTTTATGTATTCATTATCAACTGTTTAATGTTATTAATCGATAATTTTTTACATAGTTATTAATTTTTCGTGGTAAAATTTTATGACTATAATCAATGTATAGGGAAATTATACATCTAAAATTGCATTAGTGTATTTTATTTTTCAGAATGGGTTGATTGCGAATTTGATAGGTGTTTAATGTTCTGTTCTCCCGGCAAAATGCCAACTGTTGTTTTCAGTTTTTATTTTAATATCGTACCAGCCTTTAGTATTCTCTAAATTAATAACTGTATCATACTTTGAAGAAGCAGATTTAATCTCTTTCTTGGTTTTTTCGTACAAATTTTCGAGACTGATGGTATAATTTTCGTCCGGAATATTATGCAATTCAATCTTTATTTCGTCCTTGGATGAAGTATTGGTTAAAATTACTTCTATTTCAGGTTTTTTTTTACCCTTAAATTTTCTTACAAAACCATTAATGCCTATTATTTCATAGCTGTACGTTCCAAAACTGATTGGATGGGTAAGCTTATCATTCGAATGAAGTTTGTAAGAGAAGTAATAATTTTTTGTATTAAATGCGTTTTTGTCGTAAACAATTAAATCAACTTCACTGTTTTTGAAGTTCATCATACTGATCTCGTTATTTTCTATATTAACAAGATAGTGGTGTGTCTGAAGAATAGGTGGTTTCATGTCTCTTCGGAATTCAATTAGTTTTTTTGAATGTTTTTTTCAGAGAACATTTTGGGACTTGGTAGGGATGATTATTTATATAACCATGATGTCATTAAGTTTTACATGACAAGTTTAGCACATGTATATTACCGGTTCTTTAACTTTTTTTTGTTAAGACTTGGCAAATATTAGCATCGAAAATAATAAAAAAAATTAACATAATGAGGTGTTAAATGTTAATATTTTCTTAAAATCTGCTTAAGATTCCCCAGTGGATTTTTATGTCGTTAAACTTAAAAGGATTTCCAAATTCATTACCATTAGAAAGTTGGAAGCTCATCAAACCAATCGGAATAAAGAAATTAAAACCAAGACCAACACTATACAGTTTAGGTTTTACATTTAAAGATTTATTGTTGAGCTGCCCATATTGCCCGAAAACATCAAAAAATGCCTGATTTCCTATGAGATACCGATATTCCACACCGGCGTAATAATAGAAATCGGCGGCGAGTGAGCTTTCATTGAAACCGCGGAGGGAATTCCAGCCACCAAAACGGTACAATTCGTTGGCCGAGAAATCTATTTTAGAATCCATCATGGCGCCTTCACCTTTTATATTAAGAAAGTGATTTCCGTTGATATGATAATTGTATTCCCCGAAAAAGTAGAACTGGTTTTGATTAGCTTTAATGTTTTCTCCGGTGTAATTGGTTGCTAAAAAGTCATAACCTACATTCAGTTTAGACTTATAAAGGAAAAGGTCAATATCGGTAGGTTCTGTCATGTCGAAGAAAATACCGATCCCTTTTTTGTTGTAATCTTTTCCCTGAATATAAAGACTGTCAATGATGGTTGAGTTTTCAAAAGTGCCTCGTAAACCTATTTTCTGTCGGCTGTTGAGATGATAATAGAACGCAGGTAACGCTTTTACATTGGCAAAAGTAGAATCCTGTCTGAAGATATTCACTTTCATATTCATCCCAATATTCGAATTGAATAAATACGGAATATCAGTCTGTAAATCGAAAGTCTGTCCTTTATCTGGGTTTCTTTGCCAGTATAAATTCACAGTTTCAAAACCATTGAACATATTTTTAAAATTCACATTTAAGGTTCCGTTCAGGGTAAATTTATCTGTTTTATCATTTCCAAAACCAATAACACCGTCGAAAGTGTTGGTCTTTTTCTTTTCCATGAAAAGATAAATCTGTGTAGAATCTTTCGTGAAAAGTGTTTGCGGTTGCCGTTCAAGTGTGATGAAAGGATGGCTCTGGAAATTTTTATTGATGGCAATCAGGTTTTTGTCATCGTATGTTTTTCCTTTAAATTCTTTCTCTAAATTTTTAATAAATCTTTTCGGAACCCTTGTATAGCCTTTTGCTACAAAACCATCGATGGTTCGTTTATTATTTTTATTAATATCGAGCTCTACAACGGGATAGCCATTTTTCTTTCCTTTAAACTGAGACTTAATTCTGCTGAAAGCAAATCCGTCATCAATATATTTTTTGTTGATGTTTTTTTTAATAGAATCTAAATTTTTAGTGAAAAATTCTTTCTCCAATTTAAATCGGTCAACTATAGAATCGGAAAGATTAACGTAAGTTTCGTTGAAATTTTTTCCTTTATCATAAAAAATTTCGGTACTGTCGCCTTTTATTTTTACATCTTTCAGTTCGGTGAAAAAGTAATTACTTTGAGCCAGAGAATCGAGAAATTTTGCAGCTGAAAGTGAATCTTTTACTTTTTTCTTAACTTTCGTTTCTGTATCGATCAGGAAATAATGTTTCTTCTGCGCTTGTATAAAAACGCAAAACAGCACAAAAAATATTTTCAGAAATAACTTCAATTAATACAAAGTTTAAAATCTTGTTGTTTGTCATTCCGTAGGAATCTCAGCAAAGAATTTAACGTAAATCGTTTAGATTCCTACGGAATGACAAAAAGGGATTTTATTATTAAAATAAACTTAATAATTTTAACTGAATCTAAGCCAGTTTATTATACTTCTTCATTAAATTCTCGTAAGTTCCCTGCGGTAAAATCCATTTCAAAGGAACACCGATTTTTTGTCCGAATTTACCAAAATAATAGTGAGCTTTCCATTTATTTTTGCTTAAAAGTACATCAATATACTCAGCAACTTCCAAAGGTTCTGTTCCGTCGCCTACGTGAGAATTCATCAAAGCATAAACTTTGTCAAACACATTTTTGTAAGGCTCAGAGACTTTTGTTTTCACTCTGTTTTCTGCAATATTTGTTTTGATGTCTCCTAAATGAAGCGAACAAACATTCACATTCCAAGGGTAAACTTCGTATCTCATCGCTTCGGTAACTTTATCCAAAGCCGATTTTGAAGCTGAATAAAACCCACGAAAAGGCAATCCCATTTCACTCCCGATACTGGAAACATTGATGATTTGTCCGAATTTACTTTCACGCATTTTCGGCATTACGGCACTCATCATTTGAACGGCTCCGACAAGATTTAGATTAAATAATTTTAAAATATCTTCCTTTGAAGAATCTTCCACAGAACCCACCATTCCCATTCCGGCATTGTTGATGAGAACATCAATTTTTGTTTCTGTTTTCAGAACTTCTGCAATTGCATTCTGCACTGCTGCATTATCTGTAACATCGGTTGGAATAGATGTGAAATACTGGCTTTCAGTGTGTTTTCTGCTCAAGCCATAGACTTTATGACCTTTCTTTCCGAAATATTCTGCCAATACGAAACCAATTCCTGATGAAGTTCCTGTGATAATTATAGTTTTATTCAATTTTTTTAGTTTAAAATGTTAAGCCGATATCTTCTCTTTCAATCATTCCTGTTTCTTCAAGATTGCAGATACAGCCTTTTACCGTTTTATAGTTTCCTTTGATTCTGGTTTCTTTTCCCTTGCTGTCTTTAATGACAATTCCTGCCGAATAATCGTTTCCTTCGGAATGATAAGTTCTGAAAATCACATATTCAAATCCATTATTTGTAAATAAAAGATTGTCTATTTCCATTGCGGCATTATCGATTCCGCCACCTCTGAAATAAGAATTATAATGAAATTTTTTCCAGCTTTCCTTTGTTCGCTCTTTGGGAAATTCCATTTCAATTTTATTTGCTGTTCCGAAACGATATTGAATGTATTGGTTATTTTTATCTTTTACCAAAGTCATTTTTTTTCCATTTTTGGTTTCAAATGAATAAATTACTTCTTCATTAGGCAAAAGATATTGAGCCCAAAATGTCACAGGAATCAAAAATGTTAAAATGAATATAAGCTTTTTCATCTTTAACTATTTTACTAAAATGGTTTTTAAATCCTCCCAAAACATCGGATAAGACTTTTCTACCACATTTTCATCTTCAATATTTAATTCTTTAATGAGGCAAAACGGGGCAAAACTCATTGCCATTCTGTGATCCTGATAGGTCGCAATCGAAATGTTTTCCTCAGGCTCATTAAAGTTGATAGATTTTATCGTTAAATCTGTAAATTCTGTTTCAGTACCCAGTTTTTTGAGTTCATTATGTAAAGCCAGCAATCGGTCGGTTTCTTTCACTCGTAAAGTTCCCAATCCTGAAATTTCAAAAGGGATTTTTAAAGCTGAAGCTGTTACACAAAGGGTTTGAGCAATATCAGGACAATTGTTCATGTCTAAAACAATCTTTTCAGGGAACTCGAAACCTTCAATCGGTTCAAGTTTTAATTGATGTTCTTCTTCTTTGAAAGTTGTTTTAATTCCGAAAAACTCTTCGTAAATTTTTGCAATCGCAGAATCTCCCTGAGTGGATTCTTTATAAAAACTTTTCAGATGAATTGTTTTTCTTCCCAAAGCGACAAAAGAGTAGAAGTAGGATGCGGAACTCCAGTCGCTTTCCACTTCATAGTTGATAGTTGATAGTTGATGGTTGATGGTTGATTCTACTTTTATGATGTTACCGATGAAACTGTTTTTAATTCCGAATTTGGTTAAAATATCCAAAGTCATCTCAATATATGATCTTGAAGTCACTTCACCAACCAAATTGATTTCCAATCCGTTTTCCAATTTTCCGGCAATGAGTAGAAGTGAAGTGATAAACTGACTTGAAATATTCGCAGGAACATCTACTTTTGTTTCTGTGATTTTTCTTCCTATAATTTTTAAAGGTGGAAAACCTTCGTTTTCTAAATACTCAATTTCGACACCGAGATTTTGTAAAGCGGTCACCAGATTTTTAATCGGTCTTTCCTTCATCCTTTTCGAGCCTGTCAAAATAGTTGTTTTTCCATCCTGAATGGAATAATATGATGTAAGGAAACGCATCGCCGTTCCTGCATGATGAATGTCTACAATTTCAGTATTCTCAGACAATGCTTTTTTCAGCAATTGGGTATCCTGAGAATTCGACAGATTCCTGATTTTTATGTTTGCAAACAGGCTTTCCAAAATCAACAAACGATTCGAAATACTTTTCGAACCGCTGATTTGTATGGTTGTGTTTTCTTTTAATTTTGATTTTTCTAACTTCATATTCTTTAGATAGAAGCTGGAAATAAGAGCTGGGTGTTCAAGTATTATACTAAACTTCCGGCTTCCATCATCCATCTTCCTGCATTATTTCAATTTCTCATTATTCTGATGACGATCTTTATCGCGATCAGTTTTTATCTTCATTTTTTTGTCGAAAGCTTCCTGCAAATTGACTCCGGTTTGGTTGGCTAAACATAATGTAACAAATAAAACATCTGCCAATTCTTCGCCCAGATCTTTGCTCTTATCGCTTTCTTTTTCGCTCTGTTCACCGTATCTTCTCGCAATAATTCTTGCAACTTCACCTACTTCTTCTGTCAACATTGCCATATTGGTCAGTTCATTAAAATAACGAACGCCAATTGTTTTTATCCATTCGTCAACTTGCTGCTGCAGATTTGTAATTTCCATAATTTTTTAAGAGCCAAGGCAAAAGTTAAAAGAGCCAACTGTAAATTAATTTAAAATTTAGGCTTAATATCAAATATCAAATATCAAATATCAAATATCAAATATCTTACTGATAAGCACCCAATGTGGGATTTGAAGTTCTGTCAGCGCCCACAATATCAGTAGGAACAGAATTGGCAACCGTAAGATCACCTTTTCCTCTTGCCGGAGAATCTGATTTCACTCTAAGATTCATTTGTGCAGCAAAGTAGTTGATAAACTTTGGCTCTTGGTTTTTGATACTTCCCGTAACATTCGAATTGGTATCAAAATCAAATCCTGCAGCACTTGTTCCTGAATATTTCAGCAAACAGTTCTGTATGGAAAAATTAAGCAGTTGTCCTGGTGTTTGCTCCAAAGAAAGAGCATTATCACGATCAGAATAAACAATACTGTTTCTTATGTTGAAGTGCAGAGAGCCTTGTTCGGTTTGTCCGTTTTCATTTTGATATTCATTGGCTGCAAAAATTCCGTTGCGGTTGAATTGATGAAGCAGTTCAGAATAATTGACAATGGTAGAGTGTACAAAATCGTACATTCCTCCTTTGAAAATTCCGATACATGATTCACCGCAATTGTTCATTACCAGATTGTTTGCATTAATATTAGATCTCACAGAATAAATTCCATATTCCTGGAAGGTATGGATAAATGAATTGCTGATGGTTGCGTTGGTTTCCGTCATTTCCAGACCTCTTGTTCCGCCGAACAGCCTCGCATGATTCATGATCAGGTTTGAGTTTTTCTCCATTCTGATCGAGTTCCAGTTTCTCGGGATGGTGTCATAATAAGTGTCATTTCGGTCTCCGCGAAGAATTACCTGCTCATCTTTTGTTCCGTTGATATTCAGGGTTGCTCCTGTGGAAACTTTCATTCCGCTGTTTTTATGAAAATAAACTTTCGTTCCGGGCTGAATGTTCAGATGTACTCCCGGATCAAGCGTAAGATCACCGTAAATAATTTTTGCTTTATTACTAGACCACGTTGCGTCTGAAGCAATTATATTCGGATTCGAAGGGGTTTTAATAAAAAATTCAGCATCCTGAACCACCGAAAATAAAGTGACATGTTGTTGCCCTGCTCCCGTTGTAAATAAAATGCGGTCTTCAGCGATCGCTTCCGGACCTGAAGCTTGCGGAGCAATTTCAACAAAAATATACAAACTGTCTTTTTTTCTTAAAGGAACATTCTGAAAATCGTGTCCCGGTTTTCCGTCAACATTGATTCTGTATAAAGATGCAGCTCCTTTTTCAAGGCTGATTCTTGGGATCATTACATCCTTATCTTCATTATTAAATACTTTTACAGCATATGTTTCTGAACGAACCTGATGATAAACAGTGTCACAGAAAACAGTGTCTTTTGAGAATCTGAGCTCCTGAGAAGGCGCATCAAACGTAATATCGTCCTTGTTACAAGAAACAGCTAAAAGCAACATCCAGAAAGATAAAAAGAGTAATGATTTGAGTTTCATCAAAATTAAAGTTTATATAAGTTTCAAATTTAACGAAAATACTTTAAAATTCTTATCTTTTAAAAAATGTTGATCAGGTATTTGTATATTTTAAAAATTATTGTATTTTTGCAACCTAAAATTTAGCAGAAGAAATACCATTACTATTTCGAAAGCAAAACTTTAATTTTTTAAAAATTTATTATGAAAAACGGAATTCACCCAGAAAATTATAGACTTGTTGTTTTCAAAGATATGAGTAACGACGAAGTATTTTTATGCAAATCTACTGCAGATACAAAAGACACAATCGAGTTTGAAGGAACTGAGTACCCATTGATCAAAATGGAAATCTCTTCTACTTCTCACCCTTTCTACACAGGAAAAACTAAATTGGTTGATACTGCAGGTAGAGTAGACAAGTTCATGAACAAATACAAAAAATTCGCGAAGTAATTTTTTGATTTTACAATATTTTAAAGTCTTTCGATTTTTTCGAAAGACTTTTTTTGTGCACTTTAACCAGAATTGAAACTTGAATAGCACAACTTCTCCCAATGATTCGTATTTTTGTCAATAAGCAGATTTTGGAAATAAACAGTGAGATTGTAAACATCCGGCTTCCATCATCCAGCTTCCAACCTTAAAAACTTTTACAGAAATGCAACTCGTATTTTCCGATGCACAATATTGGGAAGATTTTCTTCCGCTTACTTTTACCCGTCCAGTCGCAGAAATGCGTTGCGGAATTCTTACTTTCTCCGAAAGATGGCAGAAAATTTTAGATTCTGCCGAAATTTCATGGTTTACGGAAATGTATCTGCAGCAAAAATTCAGGGAACCGGAAAAAAAAGAAAGTCTGTTTTTGGTGACTAATTTTTTGCCGACGGAAACGGTTATTCAACAGATAAAAGATTTGAAACAAGGCGAAGCTTTGGTGTATGAAGATGAATTGGTGGCTGCAAAAATCAATATGGACGGTTTTTCTTTAAACCAGATCGAAAAAATGACGGATATCAGGGAAGAGCTTATTTTCTTTAAAAAACCAACCGATCTTTTTACGTATAATAAAGAAGCCATTGATTTTGATTTTGAATTACTGACAAAAGGAAAAACTTCACAGGAATTATCTTCAACCAACGGATTTTTAGGAAATAAAGAAGATTTATTTATCGAGGAAGGCGCAGAAGTTGAATTTTCAACCATCAATACCAAAACGGGAAAAATTTATATCGGGAAAAATGCAGAAGTAATGGAAGGCTGTAATCTTCGTGGTCCGATTGCGCTTTGTGAAGGTTCGAAGTTTAATTTGGGGGCAAAAATTTATGGTGCAACTACGATTGGCCCACATTCAAAAGTGGGTGGTGAAGTCAGCAATATCATTATTTTCGGGTATTCAAATAAAGGTCATGACGGTTTTGTCGGAAATTCCGTGATCGGGGAATGGTGTAATTTGGGAGCCGATACCAATTCATCCAACTTAAAGAATAATTACGGAAATGTAAAACTTTGGAATTACAGAACGAAAGATTTCCAGGACACAGGATTACAATTTGCCGGTTTAATTATGGGGGATCATTCTAAAACGGCCATTAATACACAACTGAATACAGGAACTGTGATCGGAGTTGCTTCCAATATTTTTAAAGAAGGTTTTCCACCGAATCTTATTGAAAATTTTTCGTGGGGTGGTTTTAAAGATGATGAACGTTTTAAATTAGATAAAGCTTACGAAGTTGCCGAAAAAGTAATGGCGAGAAGAAAAATGCCATTGACTGATCATGATAAAGCAATCTTTAAACATATTTTTGATAATTATTAAAAATATCTGAACCATTAAGTTTAAATTAAGTTGTTAAGTTTTTTAAGGTAAACATCTGAAGATATTCATTAAGCATGCGTCTTAAAGCAAAGCTCAACTTAAAAAATTTAAAATTCTCAAATGCCTTAATGGTTCATATATAAGCTGTTTTTCAGCAATAAAAATTAAAACTTCAATCTTTTTTGAAGTTTTTTTTAATTTTAGTGTAATATATTTCAATTTCAGGTTGTCTTACTAATAGAAACAAACTTATGACTCAGGAAACTTTTAAGAATACGGTATTTATTCTCAGAGATGAGATGTTCCGTTTTGCGAAAAGGTTTGTCATGAGCAGCGATGAAGCGGAAGATGTAGTACAGGATCTGATGATAAAATTCTGGCAAAAGAAAGACGAATTGGAGCAGTTTGGAAATTTTAAATCCTATGCTTTGAAATCAGTCAGGAATGAATGCCTCAACAGGCTGAAGCATCACGACGTAAAATTAGGTTTTGCCGATTTACAGCTACACCGTTCGGAACTCTACAGTATGGATGTAAATAATATGAAAGAACAAATCATCGGATTTATCAATCAGCTTCCTGAGAAACAGAAAATGGTCATCCATTTGAAGGATGTAGAAGAGTATGAAGTGTCGGAAATTTCTGAAATGTTGGAAATGGAAGAAAACGCAGTAAGAGTAAATCTGATGCGCGCCAGACAAAAAGTAAAAGAACAAATCTCACAATTGATGAGCTATGAGCAACGACAAATTTCAAGATAAATATAACGAAGTCTTCCAAAGTTTAAAGGAAGAAAAAATGAACTGGGATTTTGAGGATTTCCTGAAAAAAACAGAAGGAAAGAATGATGAGATTTCATCAAACGAAACTCCGGTCATTCCAATTGAAACTAAAAAGCCTTCGTTTCCGAAATGGTTCTGGATGGCTGCAAGTGTGGTCTTGCTTTTCGGTCTTGGTTTTATATTTAATTATAATCAAACAGATGCTGTAAACAATCAGGCGAAATTGGTAGAAAATGAAATCCAGAAGCAGAAAACTGATTTCATTAATGAAAATCATAATCATGACTCGCAGGTTGCTGTGCATACAACAGATTCGGCTTCAGGAGCAAAAAAAGATTCTATTTTTATAGAAAATTCTATTGCGGAGAAAGATGTTTTGGATGAAATTTTATCTAAAAAAAGCAGGATTAAAAAAGAATCGAAACCGAGATATGTTTACAATTCTCAAGGCAATCTCAGTCAGAAAGATTCAACAGGATATAAAGATTCTTATGTTATCGTCAACGGAAAACGTATCGAAAGCATGGAAGAAGCGATAAACGTAACCAAATATTCATTTCAGGTGGTTGCCAATAATGTCAATCAGGCATTGGCTCCGAAAGTGATGGATAATGTAGATTATTAACAACAGATTATGCAACTGATCAGGCTTATAATCAATTAATTTAAACTGAACTTATGAAAAAAATACTCATTATATGTACTCTTGTGCTGTCTCATTTCTTTAATGTGTACGGACAAAAAAACAAGCTGGATCAGCTTTTTGAAAAATATCAGGAAGTTGAGGGAGTAACCTCCATTAAGATTGCCAAACCTATGTTTGGAATGCTTAGCAATCTGAATATCGCAGACGAAGAACTCGATCAGATAAAACCTCTTCTTTCAAAGATTGACGGATTGAAAGTTTTAATCACAGAAAACACCAAAGGAGAATTGGCGAATGTGAATAAAGAAATTTCGTCTTATCTGAGTAATTTGAATTACAATGAGATTATGTCTGTAAAGAATGCAGGAAGTAGAATTAAATTTCTTTCATCCGATGCAAAAAATGACGGAACGCTGGATAATATGCTCTTGAGTATTGATAGCGGAGGCGGAGAAAATATTCTGGTGATGCTCGACGGAAGACTTTCGATGGATGACGTGAATAAAATTATTAATTCTGCTGAAACAAAAACAAATACAACGAGATCAACAATTACAAGCAGTTTTGTATCGGATAATTCTGCATCTTATCTAAATGGTGAAAACAGAAATGTAGGACAGTTCTCAGGAATTGACATGAGCACAGGAGTAAAAGTGGTCTTTAAGCAGGAAAACAATACAAGTGTGAAGGTTTTTGCAGATTCAGATAAACTTCAGAATGTCATTACAAGAGTTGAAAACGGAGTTTTGAAAGTGTATATTGATAATAAAGGGACGAGAAATTTAAAATTTAAAAATCTGAGCATCAATGTTTCTTCGCCATCAATTGATAAGATTAAAGCTTCATCCGGCTCAAACTTTACGGCAGTAAACGAAATCCGCGCAAAAGATATGATCGTTGATGCATCTTCAGGATCGGCGGTTGTGGCAAAGTTTCAGATTTCAGGGACTTCAAATTTTGAAGCGAGTTCAGGATCTAATGTAAAATCGACGGTGAGCGCAAATAAAGTTTTAGTAAAAAGTTCAAGCGGCTCAAGCGTTACTCTGGAAGGAAATACGGATTATGTAGCCATCGATGCAAGCAGCGGATCTTCATGCAAAGCCGATCAGCTACGAGCAAATGTAGGTACGGTAGAATCTACTTCAGGAAGCAGTGCTTCGGTGAATGCTAAAGATCAATTGACTGTAAAAGCTTCTTCGGCAGGATCTGTGAAATATAAAGGAAGCCCGAGAATTGATGCTAATATCAGTAAATCTTCTGCAGGAAGTTTAAACCAAATCAACTAATAATTAAAAACCATGAAAACAATTAGAACCATTTTCTTCGTTTGCTGTACTTTATTTTTAATGCAGTCGTGTATTGTTTCTCATAAACCGAATATGGCATTTTTCTCAAATTCTGACTATGATTATGAGGATGCTCAATTTGCGAGTATTAATGTACCTATGTTTTTAGCGAAGCCTTATATCAAAAAAGCTTTGAGAGAAGATGGCGAAAGTGAAGAAGCCATCGCCATGGTAAAAAAAGTTTCGAAGATAAAAATGATGACTGTTGCCAACGGAAGTGAGAAGCTGATGAAAGATTATGCCAATTATCTGAAAAATGAAAATTACGAAGAATGGGCTACCATAAAACATGATGGTGAAAACGTAAATATCCGTGTAAAGCAACAAGGCGACATGATAAAAAATATGCTGATTACCGTAAATTCTAAGAAAGATTTGGTCTTTGTAGATGTAAAAGGGAGTTTTACAGCAGATGATATTTCAAAAATGATCAATTTCGCATCCGATAAATAACTTCATATTCAACCATATTTAATTTTGTAAAGTCACTGTTCACGGTGGCTTTTTTTGATTTATAATATGAATTGTTAAGTTTTATTTAAACTATTTTAAGCTATTTTCGTATGTCATTTAAAAAGCTTAATTTTGCAAGAAAGTAAAGATGTCTATTCATAACAAAATTGTAGAGACAGCCATCACTTTCGATGACGTGCTTCTAGTTCCTTCTTATTCTGAAGTTTTACCTAACCAGGTTTCATTAAAATCAAGACTTACCGACAAAATTACGCTTAATGTTCCTATCGTTTCCGCTGCAATGGATACCGTTACAGAGGCTGAATTGGCGATTGCTTTGGCAAGAGTTGGTGGTTTGGGCTTCATTCATAAAAATATGACAATTGCCGAACAGGCGGCTCAGGTAAATAGAGTAAAACGTTCTGAAAACGGAATGATCTCTGATCCTGTTACACTTTCTAAAGACCATACTTTGGCAGAGGCTAAAGAAACAATGGCCAAATATAAGATCTCCGGTCTACCTGTAGTTGACGCTGAAAATACCTTGATCGGCATCATCACAAACAGAGACGTGAAATATCAGGAAAACCTTGATATGAAGGTTGAGGAGATTATGACGAAAGAAAATCTTATCACTTCCGATAAAGATACCAATCTTGAGAAAGCCAAAGAAATTCTTTTGAAAAGTAGAGTTGAAAAGCTCCCTATCGTTGATGCAAACAATAAATTAGTAGGTTTAATTACCATTAAAGATATTGATAATCAGCTGGAATACCCCAATGCCAATAAAGATCAAAACGGTAGATTAATCGTTGGAGCCGGAGTTGGAGTTGGTGAAGATACCTTAGATAGAATTGAAGCTCTTGTAAAAGCAGGTGTTGATATTATAGGTATCGATTCTGCTCACGGGCATTCTATTGGTGTTTTGAATAAAATTAAAGAAATCAGACAGGCATATCCTGATTTGGATATTGTTGGAGGAAATATCGTAACTGCTGAAGCAGCTAAAGATCTGATCGAGGCCGGAGCAAATGTTTTGAAAGTAGGTGTTGGTCCTGGTTCTATCTGTACAACGAGAGTTGTTGCGGGAGTTGGGGTTCCTCAATTATCGGCAATTTATAACGTTTACGAATACGCACAAACCAAAAATGTTGCAGTCATTGCTGATGGTGGAATTAAGCTTTCAGGAGATATTGTAAAAGCAATCGCAAGTGGAGCAGGAGCTGTAATGTTGGGCTCTCTTTTAGCCGGAACTGATGAAGCTCCAGGTGAAGAAATCATCTTCCAGGGAAGAAAATTCAAGACTTATCAGGGAATGGGAAGTCTTTCTGCAATGAAAAGAGGAGGAAAAGAAAGATATTTCCAAAGTGAGGCTAAAAAATTCGTTCCGGAAGGAATTGAAGGAAGAGTTCCAAGTAAAGGATCTTTAGAAGAAGTAATTTTCCAGTTAGTAGGAGGTTTAAGAGCAGGAATGGGATATTGCGGAGCAAAAGACGTTACTGCTTTACAAACTGAAACCAAAATGGTAATGATCACAGGAAGCGGATTGAAAGAATCTCATCCTCATGATGTAATTATTACTCAGGAAGCTCCTAATTATTCTTTGTAATAAAGAAACATTTAGAATAAAATAAATGCCTCTGAGATTTCAGAGGCATTTTTTAATGCCGAAACCGGCATCACGAAATTTTTTTTCAATTACTAAAGTTTCCTTTAGTAACTTCTTTTTGTGTTTTTTAAAATAATAGTTATATAGAGTTTTAGTTCCTCTTTTTCTACGATGTAAAATTAGAAATGTTTAGCAATACTATCATCACAAATCTTGTAGATATTTTACTACGAGATTATAGAAGTTTATCTACAACTTGAAGATTTTCAGGGTTTTAATTTGTCTTTAAAATCATCAATCCGGAAGTCTGTTAAAGCATTTCCTTTTTCTATTTTTTCTTTGGAGTAGAGCCTGAAATCATTTTCAGTCTTTTCCAACAGATAATCATAAGGTCCCACCGAAGAAATTAGTTTAACCAAAACCGGTGAAATTTCGAGACAGATAAAAAGCCCCATAATAAAAGCTGCAGCTGTTGCAATAATCGCTGAATTCTTACCCAATTCATCCAATGCCTGAAGTCTGGCTGCGAATCCGTTGAACTTATCTTCAAAAGTTTCTGTAGATTTTCTTTCGGTTTCAAGATTGGTGTAAACTTTTGAAATTTCTTTGTCAAGATAATCTAATCTTGGTGCAACCTGTTTCTGGTAGTTTTCCAGATCCTGTCTGCGTTGCTCTTTCAGTTCCTGCTTACGTTTTGCATTGGGTCCGAAACCTTCTTTTCCGCTGGTAAGGTTGGTTTGTTTTCCTAAAATTTCCTTTTCCAGCTCGACAGCAGCCGAATCATAAGATTTCTGATATTGCGCAGTTTTTTCTGAGATTTGCTTCTTTTCTGTTTCAAACGGTCCGCTCTGCTGAAGAATTCTGCCGTTCATTTGTTTTTGCAGGTCGGTTTTGTTTCGTTGAATAATTGTGTTTAACTGTTTGTTAACTTCCTTCTCAAAAATTTTAAGCTCTAAAGGTTTAGAAATAATAATTCCTAAAAAAGTTGCCAAAATCAATCTTGGAATCGACATGAGAATCTGATTCCACCACGTTCCTGTTTTTTTAATGGATGAAACAATGTAGCGGTCAAGATTGAAGATCATTAGTCCCCAAAGAATTCCAAACCCGATGGATGCCCAAATGTCATCAAAAATAGTATACATTGCATAAGCAGCAGATAATGTTGCAAATACGGCTGTAAAAAGAACGATTCCTCCGATTCCTGCAAACTTATTCCATTCACTCGGTGTTTTCCTTAGGATATGAATATTTCCACCGGAGCAGACGAGCAGAAACTTCTGAAACCAGTTTATTTTATGATTGGTTTGAGATATAGTCGATTGTGGGTTTTTCATTATTGAAATTTTCTACAAAATTAGTATTAAAAAATATACCATTGTTACAAATAGTAATATGTTTTACCAAGTAATTTTAAAATAAGTCAAAATAGCTTCTGTTTATGGCTTAATTTCTGTTATTAAAAATATCTATCTTTAATCTATTCAAATAAATATAGTATGAAAAATTTATCAAGAATCTCTTTAGCCATGGTTGTTTTGACATTATCATCTTGTAAGAAAGAAGATATTGTAGACAAAGAATTAAAGGAAGCCGCAGCCAACATGAATAAAATGACTCCTCAATTGTTGAGTGAAGGTGTGAGATTAGACAGTGTTTCGGCAGGAGAAAGTAAGACTTTGAAATACTGCTATACTTTAACAGATGATGTAAAAGAAGACCTGAAACCTGAAGAAATTAATGGCTATAAATCTGCTTCAAAGAAGGAAGCTTTAAAAAGCATTAAAAATTCTCCGGATATGAAGAACTTCAGAGATAACAATGTTACGCTTAAATATATTTATTATGACAAAAACGGTAAACCGACAACCGATTTTTCAGTTTCGCCTTCGGAATACAAAGAAAAGTAATCGTTGAATTATTTCAGGCGATCGGGATTTTGCTTCAAAAAGCTTTCCCAACCGGAATAAGATTTTGTGTCTGCAAGCGTTCCCGAATTGAAATGATGGCATACAGCGACCGCCAATCCGTCGGAAGCATCAAGATATTTTGTTGGGAATTCTTTCAGTTTTAAAAGATTCTGAAGCATTCCTGCGACCTGTTCTTTACTGGCATTCCCGTTTCCGGTGATTGCCATTTTTATTTTTTTTGGAGAATATTCGGTGATGGGAATATTTCTGTACAAACTTGCTGCCATTGCAACACCTTGGGCTCTTCCGAGTTTGAGCATTGATTGTACATTCTTACCAAAGAAAGGTGCTTCAAGCGCAACTTCATCCGGATGAAACTCGTCAATTAAAGCCAAAGTTTTATCGAAAATATATTTAAGCTTGGTTTCGTGATTAGGATATTTTTTTAAAATCAGTTCGTGAATGGAAATCATTTCCATTTTACCTTTTTTAACCGATATTAGACCAAATCCCATCACGGCTGTTCCGGGGTCAATTCCTAAAATTATTTTCTCTGCTGAAACCATCACGACAAAGATACGGCTTTCTTTATTTTAGATTTTAATTTATTCTTGCGACAGTTTATTTTCATCAATCGGAATCCATTTTCCGTCATGTCTAAGAAGTGAAATTTTATCAACGATAAATTTAGTTTTATAGGTTTTGTCTTTGTAAATTTCCCAGGCTTTCAGAAAGTTTTCATAAGAAAGATTTCTATACCCCACTGTCATATGGGGATTGAATGAATAACTTCCAAAACTAAATTTTTCTTTTACATTAAGGTAAAGTTGCTTCAGGTTTTCATTTTCTTCCGGTTGTATAAACAAAACAGGATTTTTAGGATTGGGAAAGCTTCCGAAACCATTCAATATAATTTCAAAAGGAGAAATTTTTGTATTGACTTTCTGAAAAGCAATGTGGATGTCTTCTTCCAATTCGATTTCTCTTTCAAACGGAGGGAATAATGTGATATGCGCGTCATTATTCAACGCTTTAGTATTGCCAAAGTTTATAGCTAAATCTTCTTTAAAAGCTCTCACCTCATCAATGATTTTCTGTTCGGGATAAACAGCTATGAAATACATTTTTTTCATAAAGCGAAATTAAGTTTTTAAAATTTATTCTAATACATAAGAAAATTATGCATAAGTTTGTAAGGTATTAAATCGACGGATGAAAAAAAACAGTCTCTATAAAGGAACACTCCAAAACATCATCTTAAAGTTACTTTCTAAAGAAGTAAAGATGTATGGTTATCAGATCACACAGCGTGCAAAAGAATTAACAGAAGGTGAACTTGAAATGACGGAAGGCGCACTTTATCCGCTTTTACATAAGCTGGAAGCAGATGGAATTATTACTTCTGAAATTCAGGAAATCAATGGAAGAAGCAGAAAATATTATTTGCTTAGCGAAAAGGGCAAAAAACAACAGGCAGTTCAGGAAGATGAGATGAGATCCTATTTATTTAATCTAAAAACAATTTTTGATATATGATTTCAGCAAAACAAAAATTAGAGATTGAAAAGTATCTGATCTCTAAGAATTTACCTTTGGATATTTTGCTTGAAGTGAAAGATCATTTTTTGAATCAGATCGATAATCTACAAATTGAAAATAAAGAATCTTTTGATGCCGCATTTGAAAATACCAAAGAAAAATGGAGCGAAGATTTAAAGCAAGCGAAGTATTATAAAGGGAGATCAATTGCATTAATTGCAAAGAATATTAAAGATAAAGCTGTAAATAAAATTTTGCTTAAGCTTTATTATCTGTGTTTATAATGCTTTTACTTTTATTTTCACTAAGTAAGCTAATTGATAAAAATGATTTTAGTGAATTTTTGAGGTATGCAATCATTATTTTTTTTAGTCTGCCTGGAATTTTTGTAATGCGGTATATTAAACTGTATCATCTATCATTTAAAAACAAGAAAATTAGACTTAATATATATCAGGGTTATGAGGGGCTTTGTATGTATTTTGGATTTTTCTTTCCGTTTATATACAGCTATTATACAAATACTGGAGAAAGGATATTAAATTTTTTTTATAACTCAAGTGAAAATTTTGCAGATATAATTATACTAATGATTACTTCAGGTACATATTTTTTTACAATCTTTATGCAGGTTTCATTTATAAAAAGTGTGAAAAAAATTAAAAATAGTATTCAAGAACTTAGAGAATTATAATACTATGGAAAAAGAAAACTTAAAACAGATAGAGCAGTATCTTAAAAGTAAAAATTTGAGTTCTGCTATATTTACTGAAGTGTATGATCATTTTGTCATGCAGATTTCAGATTTTATGCTTAAAAAAGAAGTTGGTTTTCAGGAAGCCTTCGTTCATACAACAATCAATTGGCAGAGCGAACTGAAAATGGTAAGAGCAGATATTTTTTCATTCAGAAGAATTGCAAAAATTGAGAAGAATCTTTTGCAGATGAGGTTCAGAAAAATGATGTTGTTTGCTTTTTTGTTTTGTTTGCTTTCAGGGATGATGTTCTATCTTAATGAAGATTTATATTTAATTATTCAGGGATGCTTTATTATTTTACATCTGTTATTTCTTCTCTATAGTTTCATATTTGGGAAACTCAGTTTTTCAGATTATCAGAGAATATCTTTTCATCCTTTATTGCTGAGAAGTTTATTGTTGATTTTAATTATTGTCCCTATTTTAAATATTGCCTTTAAAACGCATGACCATATTTGGGAATTTCCTTTAAACCATATGGCGCTCACTTTTTCGGTTGTGCTTCAGACCCAATTGCTTTATTACAGAATTAAAAAAGTAAATATTTTGCTTTCATGACAACAGAACAAAAACAGGAAATAAGAACTTTTCTTTTAAATAAAAATCTTCCGATCGATATCATAATGGAAGTTGAAGATCATTTTGTAAGCCAAATCAATGAGCTGCAATCAGAGAAAGACTTGCCTTTTGATGATGCATTTAATGTCGCTATTATTTCTTGGTACGACGACTTAAGGCTTTTCCGGGATGGTAGCTGGAGTACAGAAAAAACATCTCTTTTGATAAAAAAATCCTCAAGACAAAAGCTTTTTTCAATCCTGAAAAAATCAGCAGTAATTGTGGCAATCAGTTATTTTTTAGTTGTATTATGTTATTTTTTGATTCCGTTTTCTGTTTTTAGAATAAGTTTGGGTGTCTTTGTAGGTCTTGTTATGGTATTTCCATTAATTATTTACATCAAAGAAAAAAAATATTTTGATCTGCCTAAAAAATATAAAAACATCCGGCTTTCTGCTCATCAGAATCTTGTCAGTGTGTTTTTTATTCTTCCGATGTCTTCAGGCTGGTTTCTTCGTTACGTTATTGAAATGAATGATAACTTTTTAGATTCTAATCAGCTCAAAGGAATTGTTTTTAATTCTTTATTGCTTTTCTTTTTCTTTTTTGAAGCAGCAATTATAGTATCCCAGCAAAAGTATCTTGAAATGATAAAAAAAATCACTCCTTATCTGGAAGAAAATTTTAAAATTTCTAATTAATAATTTTCCAATACATCTGAAATTTGCTTAATTTTCAAATGAGGTTGGAAAGATGCAGTTTTGCCTTTTTCTTCATCGGCAATATTAGATAGGATAATAACTGAAGTTTTGGTTTTGGGATAATAAATGTTGAGGGAAGGTGCACCTTTTACATATCCGCTGTGAAAATAAGAAACCGGCTTATTGTCATTCATCATAATTCCTAAGCCGTAACCCATCGTTCCGAGAACAGGATGTTGTCTTTCGGTGCTTTTGGCCATGAATTTTTTCAGAGTTTCGGTTTTAATGATTTTTCCGCTGTATAAAGCATTATTCCAGATGTGAAGATCATCAATGGTGGACAAAACTCCGCCTGCAGGAATGCCAATTTCTTTGTTGCCTAATCTTTTTGGCATATTGTCAACAGCTTTCTGGCTTTTCGAATTTCCTACGTATGTTTTAGCAAAATTTTCTCCATCAAATGAAGTTCCGGTTGATGAATTTTTCATTCCAGCCTTTCTGAATAATTCCAGCATATTTTCATCAAAAGATCTTCCTGAAACATTTTCTACAATTTTTCCTAAAGCATTATATCCGTCGTTGGAATAATTAAATCCGCTTCCACTTTTGAACATTAATCTTTCCCCGAAATTATTAAGTCCCGAACTGTGATTTAGAAGCTGCTGAATGGTGATGTTTTCGTATTCCTTTTTCTGGAAATCTTTGAAATATTTTGAGGCTTTATCATCAAGATTCAATTTTCCCCCTTCCATTTGAAGTAAGATCAGAACAGCGGTAAACTGCTTGCTTATCGAGGCAATTGAAAATACTGTAGCGTTGTTGATTTCAGTTTTATTTTCAAAATTCGAGAATCCATTATTTCTTCGGTAAAGTTCAGTGCTATCTTTAAAAACACCGACACTTGCGTTAAAATGATAAGCATTAAAAACCGAATCTATTTGCGCTTTATATAATTTTTGCTGAAATGCAGTAACTGCAGAATCAATAATTACCTTTTTATCAACAGGCTTGGAGATTTCAACTTTTTGACAGGAAAATAAAAGTAAGAAGACAGAAATAATCGTTACTAAAAACTTCATGATGTGCTTTTGATTTATCTAAAATAAGAAAAAAAGATTTTTAATCAAAGTTTAAGGTTACGAACTGTGTGAAACTAAAACTATTCTAAATCAAATCATAAAATAAGAGAACGTACTATTTAATTTATTCATTATTGTTGAATGTGAAAAAGTTGAAAAAGCTATCAGTAAAGAATTTTATTTTATAAAAACAATGTAAATGTCATGAATGTTTTCTTTTGGAGTGAAGAATTTCACAAACTCTTTAGGAATGTAATGAACCTCATATTTATTGGAATATAAGGAGTAACTTTTATTAAATATTTTATAGTCTAATTTTTTTCCTTCAACAATTATAAGAGATTTTTCTGTAGCTAAAGGTGGACCGTATGAAATTTCACCATACATTTTATCTAAACCATTATATTCTAACTTTATCAGTTGTTTTTTACTAAGATTTTGAATGGTATAAATAACCATTTTTTTGTCATAGGCATAGTCGTTAGGAGTAAACTCCAGTAGGCTTTCGTATTTAAGAATATCTTTCGGTATTTCGAGATGATAGTAGCCGTTTTTATCTGTTCTTGTGGTATAAACTTTCAAAGCAGTAATAAAGCTAATCTCTGAAGGAATCGGCTTTGTGTTTTCAGAATCAACTATTCTTCCGGAGATCACAAAATTGCCGTTATCTTTTCGAGGTTCTTCGTTTTCGATTTTTATATTTGAATCGGCTGAGACAACTATTTCGTTTGAATGTGCAACAGTGGTTTGTGAAGGATAAGTATTTACCATACTGGCTGTTAAAGCCAATCCGGCGGCTACTTTTGAAAACGTGATTTTTCTTGGGGAAGTGTTTGAAGGAATTTTTTCTTCTTGTAAAGATCGGTTTAATTGATTTTTGAATAAGATTCCACAGAATTTTTCACCTTTGTTTTGTTGAAGAATTTTTAAGATCTCAGTATTATTTAAGTCAGATAAGTCCAATACTTTTTTAGAACATAGCTCACAATGTTTTCCTCCGGTAATATCGTACATATTTTCCAAAGGTTCTTCACACGGTTTTTCAATTCTCAGATGGGGTCTCATTGATTAGTTTAAAGCAAAACGAAAATTTTAGATTATTATTTCTAAATCAAATCACAAAACCAGAAAACATATTCTCCACCTTCATCATTATCATCAGTTTTCGGTTTTGGATAGGTCTTCTTTACAATCTCACCAATTTTAAAATCTATAGGATTTTTAAAAATGGGACCGTCAAAAGTAAAGGTATGGAATTCTCCGTTTTCTCCGCAGGGATCTACATTTTCAGGTAAATCATTAATGAAATCTTGATCAATAATTCTTCCTGCAAAGCTTTTATCGAGATATGTTTCGTTGACGCAAGCGATAATTGTTTTAAAACCAAGATCTAAAAATTCATGGATGAGGTCAGTTGTATCAATTTTCCAAAGTGGAAAAACCGCTTCCATTCCAATATTATTAAGTTGATCTTCTCTATACTTTCTCAAATCCTCTAAAAAAATATCTCCGAAAATAGAATGAGTGACGTCTTGAGATTGTATCTCATTCATCGTTCTGGTCATAATTTCTTGATATTCTTCCATTGTCGGTTCCTTCGGGATTTCCATTTTAATTAAAGGAAATCCTAAACTTTCCGCCTGTTTTTCTAACAAAGAAACATGAACACCATGCATCGAGATTCTTTGAAATTCCTGATTAATGCTTGTCAGCAAAGAAGTGACTTCAAATTGATTTTCTTTTAAAATTTTGTATAAAGCTAATGCAGAATCTTTTCCGCTGCTCCAGTTGAATATGGCTTTGGGTTTCATTTTGTAAAAAATAAATATAAACCGTCCTTTGAAACATCATTGTATAAAGCTTTTGCTGTTTTTCCATAAAAATGAAAAGCTTCGAAATTACTTACACCTAATTTATAGAGTTCTTCTTCTTCAATTTCCTCACCATCCAGCAGAATAGTTGGTTCTAATTTTCTTGAAGAAATACCACCTGTCATAACCACCATTTCATCAATTTCATAGCTTTCAAAAGTAAATTCTTTATTTTTTAGTTCTTCTTTAGTAAGAAGATATTCCTTGTCATTGTAGCTGCCGAATTCAAAATGCAAAACATTATTATCTTTTTGAACGTAGAAATCAGGAACAGTTATTTTATATATTCCATCCTTATTAGTTTTCACTTTAAAAATTTTTTCTATTGTTATAAAAGTGACTTCAACATTTGGTAAAGGTTTACCTGTCTCAGAGTTGGAAAGCTTTCCGGAAATGATAAAATCATTGTCGGACATTTTTTTTCTGTCTAAATCTCTTTCTCCTGAATTTTGATTTTCTGAAATTTGAATTAAAGGTTTTTCAAAATTTATAGCCTGGGTTTGAATTCCTGCTAAACTTGCTGCAATTGCCAATCCTGCAACCAGTTGAGAATATCCGTTTCTTTTTTCTTTACTAATAACTACTTTTTCAGGAGGTAAAAAGTTTCTATTTGATTGATGTCTGAAAATCCGGCCACAGATTTCTCCATTTGATTCATCTAAAATTCTGAGTATTTCCTGATCTGATTTTTGGGTTAAATCTAGTACGGTTTTAGAACATAAATCACAAAATTTCCCTTCGGAAATATGATGCATTTTGTCCCACAATTCTTCACAAGGCTTTTTAATCTGAATAATTTTCATCAAAGTTTTATTTAAATCTAAAATACAAAAAAAACTCAAAGAAAAATTCCTTGAGGTTTTAATTTATAATTTTTGAAACAGTTTGTAGTCAAAAATCGTTTGCCATATACGGGCCGGACTACATATTTCTTCTGTATTTACCGCCTACTTCAAACAAAGCATTGGTAATCTGCCCAAGAGAGCAATATTTCACGGCATCCATCATGACATTAAATAAATTCTGCTGATTGATGGCAGCGTGTTGTAATGTTTTCAAAGCGGCTTCGGACTTATCTTCATTAGCCTGTTGGAAATTATGAAGCATTTCGATCTGGAACTGCTTTTCTTCCTCAGTCGAACGGATAACTTCTCCCGGACGAACTGTTGGTGAACCGTCTTTTCCTAAGAAAGTATTCACTCCGATAATCGGATATTCTCCGGTATGTTTAAGCCATTCGTAATGCATTGATTCTTCCTGAATTTTTGAACGTTGATACATCGTTTCCATTGCGCCCAAAACACCACCTCTTTCTGTAATTCTGTCGAATTCTGCATAAACAGCTTCTTCCACAAGATCCGTTAATTCTTCAATAATAAATGAACCTTGAAGCGGATTTTCGTTTTTCGCTAATCCTAATTCTTTATTAATAATCAACTGAATCGCCATCGCTCTTCTTACAGACTGCTCAGTCGGAGTTGTAATTGCCTCGTCATAAGCGTTTGTGTGGAGTGAATTACAGTTATCATAGATGGCATAAAGCGCCTGAAGCGTCGTTCTGATATCGTTAAAATCAATTTCCTGAGCGTGAAGCGAACGTCCTGAAGTTTGGATATGGTATTTCAACATCTGGCTTCTTTCATCCGCACCATATTTCAGTTTCATGGCTTTTGCCCAGATTCTTCTCGCCACACGTCCGATTACTGAATATTCAGGGTCGATACCGTTGGAAAAGAAGAAAGATAGGTTTGGTGCAAAATCATTGATGTCCATTCCTCTTGACAAATAATATTCAACATACGTGAAACCATTTGCTAAGGTAAATGCCAACTGAGAAACCGGATTCGCACCCGCTTCTGCAATGTGATATCCTGAAATTGAAACAGAGTAGAAGTTTCTAACTTTTTCTGTGATGAAATATTCCTGAACGTCACCCATCAATCTCAAGGCAAATTCAGTAGAGAAAATACAGGTATTTTGAGCCTGATCTTCTTTTAAAATATCAGCCTGAACGGTTCCACGAACGGTCGCGATTGTTTTAGCCTTAATTTCAGCATAAGCCTCAGCAGGAATCACTTCATCTCCCGTTAAGCCTAATAATTTTAATCCTAAACCATTATTGGAAGGAGGCAATTCTCCGTTATATTTTGGTCTTTCTAAACCTTTGTCGTCGAATTTTGCTTTTAAAGCTTTCTCAACATTAGCTTCAAGCTTATGTTCAGCAATATATTTTTCAACATTCTGATCAATCGCCGCATTCATAAAGAAAGCCAGCAACATCGGCGCAGGTCCGTTGATCGTCATTGAAACTGAAGTCATTGCATTCACCAAATCAAATCCGGAATACAATTTTTTCGCATCATCTAATGTTGCGATAGAAACTCCCGCATTTCCGATCTTACCATAAATATCCGGTGGTAGGGCAGGATCCTGTCCGTATAACGTCACAGAGTCAAACGCTGTAGACAAACGTTTTGCATCCATTTCCGCAGAAACGTAGTGGAATCTTCTGTTGGTTCTTTCCGGTCCGCCTTCTCCGGCGAACATTCTTGTTGGGTCTTCTCCTGTTCTTTTAAAAGGATAAATTCCGGCGGTGTAAGGAAATCCTCCCGGAAGATTTTCCTGACCTTTCCATTTAATTAAATCACCCCAATCGTTATATTTTGGTAAAGCGATTTTTGGAATTCTTAAATGAGATAAAGATTCTGTTGAGGTTTCAACTTTAATTTCTTTTCCTCTTACGAAATAGGAGTAAAATTCTTCATGGAAAGCCTTTTTCGTATCATCCCAAGTTTTTAGGAAGTCGATATTTTCCTGTTGAAGTTCTTTCTCTGCCTTTTGATATTCAGCGTCTAAAGTTTCGTTGGAAAGGAAATTTCTAACGCCTTCAATATGATACATTTTTCTTGCAAGCTCAGCTTGTTTTTCGATGTTTGCATCATAAATTCTGTTGTTCTCAACAATTTCAGATAAATAACGAACTCTTTTTGGAGGAATAATCGTCACTTCGTCTGTAATTTCCTGCTCAACAAAACCTTGTAAGTTTAAATCAGCAAATTTATCATTGACTTTAGAAACTAGTCTATTATATAATTCGGTTGTTCCGTGGTCATTGAACTGAGATGCTTTTGTTGCATAAACAGGCATTTCATCCAATGGCTGTTCCCACAGCAAATGGTTTCTCTGGAACTGCTTTCTTACCGCTTGAAGTGCATCTAAAGCACCACGTTTGTCAGATTTATTTAAAGCAACCAAATCTGCATAGTCCAACATGTCGATTTTTTCCAACTGTGTCGAAGCTCCATATTCAGGAGTCATCACGTACATGGAAACATCAGCAAAATCAGATACTTCCGAACCTGATTGTCCGATACCTGAAGTTTCCAGAATAATAACATCAGGATGAGCTAATTTCAACACATTTAAAGCTGAATGAATGAACGGAGAAACGGAAACGTTGTTTTCTCTTGTCGCCATCGAACGCATATAAACTCGTGGGTCATTGATCGCGTTCATACGAATTCTATCTCCCAACAATGCACCTCCGGTTTTCTTTTTCGAAGGGTCAATCGAGATGATCGCAATTTTTTTATCTGTATTGGAACGTAAGAAACGTCTTACCAATTCATCTGTCAATGAAGATTTTCCGGCCCCACCAGTACCTGTGATACCGATGATTGGAATATTTAAATCTTTTGATTTTTCGTCAATGGCCTTTACCAATTCAGGTTTTTCGTCTGAAAAGTTTTCGACCGCAGAAATGATTTTAGCAATACTTGTAGAATTTTCAAAACTAATTGAATCTAAGTCATTTGCCGTCACATCTTTTCCTGTTGCGAAATCTGATCTTTTTACCAGATCGTCGATCATTCCCTGTAAACCAAGCTCACGGCCGTCGTCCGGAGAATAAATTCTGTCGATTCCGTAAGACATGATGTCTTCGATTTCTTCAGGCAGAATTACACCGCCGCCGCCGCCAAATATTTTGATTTGCGGAGAGTTTTTTTCTCTTAAAAGATCGTAAATGTATTTAAAATATTCGTTGTGACCGCCTTGGTAAGAGGTCAGTGCAATGGCGTTGGCATCTTCCTGAATAGCAGTGTTCACCACTTCTTCAGCAGATTTGTCGTGACCAAGGTGGATAACTTCGCATCCCGTTCCCTGAATGACACGACGCATGATATTAATCGCAGCATCATGACCGTCGAATAACGATGCAGCTGTTACGATTCTTACTTTATTTGTTGGAGTATATTTTTGGGTTTCCATAAAAAACTAGAAAATTTCTGAATTTCCAAATATAATAATAAAATAAGAACCGCTGATTTGTAGTCATTTAATTGATTTTTAAAGCTTTGTATGTTTTGTCAGTGTGATTTTTGTACCTGAACTAACATTCGTTCAGGTGTTTGCAAGGTTATTCTTTCATTTTGAGTTTTTCGGAATTAAATTTTTATTTTTGCACATAGAATTTTAGGAATGAAAAGAGCGTTAATCTATTTTGCATTGGGAACGGTATTGAGTTTTTTAATCAATTATCTATTTATAGATGGTGAACATATCGGTCTGGAAATATATTATGCAATCGCTTTCGGACTTGCTTGGGGAATGGCGTATTCTCTCGATAATCCTAAATTTTCTCTTGTTCAGAAAATGGGTTCTTCATTTGGAGTAATGGCTCTTCTGGTTGCGGTAGGTGCTGTTATTTTCAATCTTGAACTGGCAATTCCGTCTATTTTGAAGTTTTCTACTGTTTTTGTGGCTTATTATTTAATAGCAAGTTTCCGAGGGAGTAAATCTTTACGCAATTAAAAATTATTCTCAATATTCAATCTTTAAACTAAAGATTTTCAATTTTCAGATTTTATTTATCGTTTTTCGACTTTACAAAAGTTGAGATTTTGATTTCTTCAGATGTGATAACTTACTTAATATCACTATTTTCAATACTTTAATTCAAAATATATTTTCAGATTAGAAAAATATGTGTACCTTTGCACACCCTTTTAAGGGAAAATTATGTTTAATCTTTAACTAAAACGTGTGAATACATTAAGTTACAAAACTGTTTCAGCGAACAAAGCTACTGCTAATAAAGAATGGGTTGTGGTAGACGCTGAAGGACAGCCGTTAGGA
>Ga0256786_1000235_pt1 | contig 32244 bp, 36 predicted proteins | sample MC6MC0937MT_FD_186053 | JGI IMG/M metagenome (GOLD analysis project Ga0256786, IMG submission 186053) | Metatranscriptome of enriched soil aggregate microbial communities from Iowa State University, Ames, United States - MC6-MC0937-MT... | ecosystem: Environmental > Terrestrial > Soil >...
AATATCCAGATGGTTATTCATTTAATAGTATTTTTGAAGCATAAATATTACTGAGATAAAGGTATCATTAACTACAACAATCTTCATTCTCACTATCGTGAATCTATTTAGGGAATTCCTGATTTACAATCCTATTTAAAGGCAAATGATTTTGCTTCTGCGAATTGTTTGGATGTTTGTTCGGAGTAGGTTTTATTTTTAATTATGATTAATCTTTTTACACCTTCTTTCTTTCCTAAATCATATCTTTTTCAAATCAAACCAGAAAGTGTTGGGTTTTAAAACCTAAGAATCTTAAGCTAATCATAAGATAAATAATGTTTTTACTTTTTTTTTTAATAATTGTTTTATTTTTATATGCTGATACTCAAAAATAATTAATTAATTAAAACTTTATATTGTTAAAATATTTAACTTTATACTATTGAAATTAAATTATTTGTCACATGAAAAAAATTCTATTTCTTTTCGTTGCTGCCGGTATTATTGCCGGTTGTAGTAAAGACGACGAAAGTAATTCACCTGATCGCGGTAATAATTCCCAAAAGAGGTTTCTGGTAAGCAAAATTTTCGATTATAACAATAATTTACGCGCAGTATATACCTATAACGATAACAACCAGCTTCTTAAGAGAGAAACTAAAGATGATGCGAATAACCCCAGTTCTGATTATCAGATTGAGTATGAGAACGGTAAAGCTAAAAACATTAAGTACATCGATTATAAGTACCCGCAGTTCAACCATAATATAGTTTTAATTTATAGCACTGACGGTAAAATTATTCGTGATGAAACGTATCAGTACGGAAACCTTATTGGTTTTAAAAATTATGCGTACTATTCAAACGGTAAATTAAAGGCAATGGTAGATCAGGCAGGTCTTGAATGGTATTCTGTTGACTATAACAATACAGTTAATGCCATGCAGACCAAAATACTTATGGAAGACGATGGTGACCTTGGCAATACAGCAACTGCATACCGTGAAATTTTCCGTGATTTCCGTTACGACGATAAAAAGAAACCGAACTTTGGTTTGGGAGACGTTTTCCAGATTGAACCCTTACCTTATTTTGGAGATGAAGCGTTGTTCGAAAAAAATATATCCCACAATAATATGACTACTTTTATTGGCAGTGGCACCCAGTGGATTTATGAGTACAATGATGATGGTTTACCAATAACGATAGAAACCCGATGGAAAGATATTGATACAGACGAACCAATGATGCTGCGTTTGGAATATACGGAATATAAATAGCCTGCCGAACCGCGATCAGGGAGCTTCAAAAGTTGAATTCGACCGCTTAAAAGCTTGACCGCAAAAAAAGATCTTTAGTACTTTTTGTCTAAAAAGTATAAGGCCTTAAAGAAATCGGTATCGGTAACATCAGAAAGCAGGGTTGTAATTGTAATCTCACTATTATTCACTTCTGAAATGATCTATTCGGTAAAAAACAATAAAAAAGCCTTCGTCTCGTGATAAACAGCCTGCCATGATCCCGGAGCTGTACATGCTATAGATTCCAGATTCAATATTTTACCTTCATTCCATGCGATCATTACCCTTACAAATGTTTGGTAAGTATAATGGTCTACGAAATATTTAAATCAACAATATCCTGTATCAATACAGATGCCATCGTTCAGGGTAATGTTTACCGTTGTTGTTGCGGTAGTATTTTTGAGCTTGCACACTGTTTGTTCCAAATAAAATTGCTCCGAAAGTTAAGGCTGCGATTACGATTTGTTTTTCACGATAGTAATATTTTATTGTTATTCTAGTATAATTGCTCTCTCTTGAACATGACAAATCTACTTCGGCGGTAAAAGTTTCTTTGTAATTGAAAATGTAAGTTTATTTAGTAAAGTAAATACAGCGATTATCCGGTTGTTGAAATAGAAAACCCTCGACACTTGGAAGGTGTCGAGGGTTTGTATAAAATTACTGTCTATTTATATTATAAAGCGGTGGCAGTGTAAGTTACGGTCTGCGTATAAGTCCCTGCCGGTTTACCTAAAATATCAGACGATGATGATTTCGACGCTGGAATGGTGTAGTCAAGGTTCAGTGTTAATGCGCTTCCAAGTGGAGCGTTTGAAACTAAAGTCTGATCGCTTGAAGATAAAACAACAGCGTTCTTTGTTCCGCCCATTGTTCCAGAAGCTGTTGCAGCTTTGATCGTTAAAACGCTTACAGGGATTAAGTTGGTTCCATTCACAAAACTAGCACCTCCTGCTTTTACTTTTACATTAAAGTTCTTCGTTGATGTAACTTTTAAAGAGTTCGCTTTGGTTATGGTCTGGTCAGAGTTGTAATCTGCTGCAGTCGCATAATTAAAGTCAACGGTATTACCAATTGCGGTACTTCCTGCATCAATAGAGATTACATCGTTCAGGGTAATGTTTACGGTTGTTGTTGCAGTATTTTGAGCCTGCGCATGGTTGGTCCCAAATAAGATTGCTCCGAAAGTTAAGGCTACGATTAAGATTTGTTTTTTCATGATAGTAATATTTTATTGTTATTTATTTCTGTTGAATTGTTCTCTCTTGAACATTACAAATCTACGGCGGCAGTAAAAGTTTCTCTGTAGTGGAAAATGGAACTTCATGTAGTAAAATAACTACACAAATTATCCATTAGTTTAAATAGAAAAACCCTCAACATTTGCAAGATGTTGAGGGTTTTTAATGTTTGTTTGTTTTATTTTTGAAAAAGGTATTAAATAATGGGCAGAGAGAAAATGTCTATCATTTTAAAAATTATAGAGGGAATAAGCAACGAATCGTTTATTCCCATTATCAAAAATATCTGCTTTAAAAAAAATCGTTTAAATCAAATACAGATCTACAGTGAATGGTTTAACACATATCGTCCTCTTGCTTTTCCTTCTAATAGCATTCTAAGATAAAAACAAGTAATTAAGCAATTAATTTTACAAAAGGTTCATTTCTTTTTGCAACGGCAAATATTCTTAAAACAATTTTGTTTGCAACAGCATTTAAAGCTGTAAGCTTGTGCTTTCCTTTTTCTAATTTTTGTTCGTAATATTTTTTTAGTTGAGGATCGTGCTGAATGGCACTTCCTGCGGCTTTAAATAAAATGGACTTTAGAGTTTTATCCCTCAAAAAGTGTGTTTTTGTCCGGCCTTTGATACTACTGCCTGACTGATAAGGAAATGGAGCTAAGCCGCAATGACAATTAAATTTACGGGCATCTGTAAAGCGAGTAAAATTATCAGTTTCTATTATGCATTTAATTGACGTAATGGTACCGACACCTATAACAGACGATATTTTTGTATAGGTGGTGTTTAGATCTTGACTTGATTTCACTATTTCCATCATTTGTTTTTCTAAATCTTGTATCGTGTTTTTGATGGATTTTAATTGTTTTTGCTCAAGCTTTATCAATTGTTTCAATGCTACTTTTTCACTTAGTATCATTTCTGCTTTTAAGCTATTTTGTATTTGTACTGACATTTTTACGTATCGTTCACGTGCCGTCATTAGTGCTTTTAATTTTCTTAATGATTCACAAGGCAATTTAAAAGGTGATAGTTTATGATGACTTGTTATAATATAATCAGCAATTCTATAGGCGTCCACTATATCAGATTTTCCAAGCTGTAGCCCTAATGACCGCTGAAGGTCTAATGGATTGATCAAATAGTAAGTAAAGAGTTGTTCTTCTAATAGCCAAGATAGTAGTGCTCCGTAATGTCCTGTATGCTCTAGGGCAACAACTACATTCTCTTTGTCTATATTTTTCAGCCAAGTAAGAATCTCTTTTTCTTTATTCGCAATCACACCTTGTTGGAGTTTTCTACGGCTGTCTTTTTCCAACATACAGAAATCAAGTGTATCTTTAGAAACATCAATACCAATGATAAAATTTTTCATAAATTTGAATTTAGGAAAACAAATCTGACACAACCCAATTGGTTCAATTACTAACGCTATTAATAAGCCTTTAAGCATAACATTCTAAATGGTACTTAAAACCAAAGAGGAGAATAGGACTAATGCTCACTATAAACCACTACGTTTAAGAGTCGAACTAGTTCACCTATTCCTTCTGGTTGTTCAGAAATTATCTTCATTAATAATAACTGAATTTACTAAATACAAATCTAATAGCCTGTCGAAGTGTCGAAGCATGGTTGTGTGCACGGGTTGATTTTAATGGATCAAATATCTTTTCAGTATTTCTTATTTAATTGCAACTTTAATTTTGTCAATTTCAATTTTTCTAGGAAATAACATACTGTACATAAACATAAAAGGATGAACCTTTTTCATAATTAAAACTTCAGGATTTTTTATTGATATTTTCAGTTTTGATGCTTTTAACAGATCAAATTCAAATGCCTGAACAGCTTTTTCACCGCCAATATAATCTTGCTTGCGTAAACCAACAAAGTCTTTGGCTTTTAGATTTATTTTTTTCTTTGTTTCTAAATTTATAAGTTCTATGTCTAATTCTTCAAGGTTCTTAATGTACCAGCTACCATTGAAAAATATATGATAGCTTCCATAACCTAAATCTAAATCAATTGATTTGTCTTTTAAATAAAATTGTGTCATTTTGTAGTTTTGTTGGTAATTCCTCCCGTTTAAGATTGAAGAATTCATTTTCCTTGTCCCAATTTTTTTGGTCAACTTCTTCAAATTCTAGCCAGAGTTTAAAATTAAATTCGGAAAATTTTCTATTCATAAATTTTCGCACCTTTAAAAATGTCAGCAAATGTTGACCATTCTGGTCTGTCAGCATTTATGTTTAGTTTCATATTGTCATAATAACCTTGAATGTCTTCCGTGTACGCACTTAATGCTTCTAAAAAGTCAGGAATTGTTTTACTTTCCCAACTTTCACGATTCTCCAAAAAGTCTTGGCGTAATAAGTCAAGAAAGTTAATGAAGGCTTGTCTGTCTGTAACTTTAAGATTGTTAACTTTTTCGTTCATAAAATACTATAAATTTTCGGGGGCATAGTGAAAATCTGCGCTAATAAACTTAGTTCTGCTAAATTAATTTTTCCTTAGCTGAAAATTCATATGAAGCATTAACACGATTACCAAAAACACAAAACCAACGCTAGTTTAATTATTTTTAAAAAATGATTTGAAGACCTCTTCCTTCTTCTTGGAAAACAAATCTTCTAAACTTGCAATTCTTTTGTTTTTAAAAATTATTCTCTTCCTAGTTTCTACTCTGTCATATATATACCCATAAAACACTCCATCACTATTTCTTTCCAAGTAGTCGAATTGATATTTTTGGTGAAAATAAATGTTTCCTTCTAAGCTTTTTGAAATATACAATAAAACAGTATCATATTCTACAAAACCAGGACTACCGTAATGGTCATAAGCAACAAAGTCTATTGTATCAATTTTTGGGTCGTTAAATACATTTTTTATTATTTCGTACTTACATCTAAAACCAACGTCCATTATGTACGATTTCTTAATTATGGTGTCACCACTTATTGTGTCATAAACTTTTTCGCCAGTTTCTTCTGCATTTGGATCAAACTCAACTACCGATATTTTTCTACCAACGAAAGCAAATAAATTCACTTCTTTATTTTCACTGCAAAAATTATCGTTAAGTTTCTTTGGAGTTGCGCATCCAAATAATGAGATTAGAAATAATGTAAAAATATAATGTCTCATAATACACAGGGCGTAGTTTGCACGGGTTGATTTTAATTGATCAAATATAGATAAAGTTTGATAAAATTGATAGATCAATTAATAGAGAAAGGCAGCATTTATTTTCTAGTAAGATTAATGTTTCATTGATTTTCTAATTGTTTTTTAACGTTTTTCAATGCAGTCTTTGTGCAAAATGTCTGATATGGAATAGAAAAAATCGATCCGACTAATCTAGTTAAAATATTTCCCGGTTTAGAATAAGTATGAACTTTAAAAATAAGTTTGTTATCAAACTGTTCAACTGTAAAAGTCGAAATTCCTTTTTCAACGTGTCCTTCAAGAGTTTCATAACTGAATCCTTTTTTATCTGGTAGGTCAATGATTTCGCTGACTCTTACACCAAAAATTATTTTTTGCGAAAATACCTTGGTTGGTGGAATATATACTTGTTGAGCGATTGTGTCTCCAATTCTCATTCTTCTGTTCTCATCTGTCCATTGACATTTAAAGATCATAATGTAGTCTGGAAATATTTTGTAGTCAAACAGAAAGTTAAGATTTAGTTGTTTAAGGTTCTTTGTTGTGTTTATTTCAATAGTTGTTATTTTTTCTGTTAAACTAGGCTTCTCATAGTACATAATTTCCCTTGTCTTTAACAATTCAAGGTGTTGTTTAAACTTATTTTTCTGGTCTGCTAGATAAATCTTCATTCTGTGTTGTTGTCTTTAGGTAAGGCATAACGCTTCTGGATTTTACCTTGTTGGGCATTTATAATCCGAAACGTTCAACTAAAATACAAATTTCTACCGAAGTACAAAACGGTTATACCATCTGCGAAGCAATCATCGCAATCATTAAAAACAATAAATAACGATGAGATAAAACCTTGTTCGTTACCTGCGTTTATTATTCTATTGGTCGTTCCGTTTCAAATATTTTACAGGTACATTTTCAGTCAGCCAAACACCATTGTCAGAAATGAAAAACTGGAAATTGTCGGTATACATTTGTTCAGCAAGTACTTTAAATACAAAAGGTTTCCCATGTCTTTGTCCAACCTTAATTGCTGTTTCAATGTCGCTACTTAAATGAACATGCTGTCTGCTTTGTTTTTCAAGTCCTTTGTCAATTATTGATTGTACTGATTTTTCGCTTGTTCCATGATATAAAATTTCAGGTGGTTTCTGGCTCTCGTAGCCTAATTCAATTTCTATTGAATGTCCTTGACTTGCTCTTATTTTGTCAAGCGTTTCATTAAAAGCAAATCTCTTTTTTGCATTTGTCTCAACAATATGGTTAAGAGTATCTCGGTCCAAATTTATACCATTGTCATTTGCTTTTTCAATTAATTCTTTAACGTTAGTCCAGCCATTTTGGTCAAGTTGAATACCAATTGTTTCAGGTTGGTGTCTTAATACCAAACTTAAAAACTTGCTAATATGTGTCAGTTGTTTATCGCTTGTCATATTATTTCGAATAACACATTAAATACTTTTTGATTTTATTTCTGTTAAAGATAAAAATTCTTGCGAATCACAAAACGTAAACTTTATACAAAGTTTGCAAGCGTGAAACGGCCGTTATAGTAAGTTATTTTTTATTTCTTTTTCGTATTTCGTGTCAAAGCCAATATAACTTATGTCACTGAATTTTATAACTTCAATATCAGTCCATTTCGAATCTTCGTCCACTAAATATAATTCTACGGAATTATTGGTAACCGACACCACTTTTCCAACGAAAAAAGTATCTTCGTCATCATAAGTAAATATTGCAACGAATTTGGAAATTAAGTTTCTCATCGAACTTTCTAAATCTCTAAACTTATTCAATTCAATATTTGCTATCAAACTTTTCGAATTGTCATTTTTTAATTCTGTATAATCTTCTTCTTCCCAATTTCGATATTTCTCAACGTCACTATTTTTTACAATAGTAAAACCGTCAAATTCTCCGTCTTCTTCATCAAAATTAAGCAGCATGACTATTTCAGAGTTTGCTACTAGACACTTTCCAGTGTAAACATCGTCCACATTTGGTGCAAGGTCTATATCGATTATTAATCTTTGTTCTGCGATTTCTTCCATTTGCTATAATTCATTTAAAATGCGGTATAGTAAGTAAGGCTTATAATGGTTGATGTTAAAACCAAAAAGTTTTATTTTCACCAGTTTCTAATTTATTTTTGATATTTTAAACAGTAGTACCAAAGAATAAATCTGTAAAACAGTTTGAATAATATTTATTATACCGACTACAGGCTTATTTACAATATTAAGCAGCATTAAAGGTATTGCCAGTAATCCCAAAACCATTAGTACCAGCAATAAATATTTAATCCATTCATTACCTGTGCTTACAAGATATCCAATTCCTACTATAAGCCCCAACGAGAAAATTGCAACAATAATCCCAAAAGCGTTTATATGCTCTGGACTTAAAATTACATTTATCAATCCTAACGCGGCTGATACATATATTAAATTGGCGGCTTTTTTATAGTTGGCATGAACTTCAATTTCTTCCACTTTTGCTTCTTGCGGAGTTAAAAGCATAATTCTTTGTGTTTCGGCTTCCGAGAATTCAACACCTCTCTCCTTTAAAATTTCAAAGGCGTACATACGGGCTTCAGGAATAAAACGATTTCCATCTTTTAGGTATTCCTCCAATTCCTTGTTTGTTTTTGTTTCTAAAACACTCTTTTTTACACTCATGTTTTTTCTTGTTTGTTTTCTAATCTGTATTTCTTTTGTCCTGTCGCTATGCTCTTATTAGCTCCATCAAAAGCAACTGGCGGCATACTGTATTATTTAAAATCGTAAACGTATGTGTCAACATTATGTGCTGTAAGCGATTCGGTTATTAATGGTTCAATTCTGTCCCAGGTTCCGCCCGCAAGTCCGCAACCAATTCTAGGCATGTGAACCGTAGCGCCTTTCTCTAAGGCGAATTTTGCAACCTTATCAAGCCCTTCCAGTACGGCATCGTACCTAATCGGCGCATTGCCGTTTTCATCCTTGTTTATTTTATGCTGACCAATTAAATTGGCAACCCATAAATCGTTTTCAACCTGAACAAATTGAACTGCACCAAGAATAAAATCTTCTTTTGATTTATACCAGTCTCTGTAATTTTGCTCTGGTTGTTTCCATCTTTTGGAAATTGCCATTACAAATCCTTTTCCCCAACCGCCTATATCGTTGCATATATGTACAATTATTTTATTACCCTCAGTTATAGGGTCGGTTGCATCTCCGGTTGTATAGTTTATCGTTGCCATACTGTATGTTTATAAAATTTAATTTTTAATAACCTTAAAATTGGTTCAATATATACTACAATAATTTGATTATAGATATTGTCACTTCAAATGTAGTCGAAAAGTTTTCAAATAGTCCGACTTATTATATCTTATGTAATTGTTTCAATCACTATTGTAAATAACCTTTTAATCAATAGTTTACTAAGAAAAATTAAATTAGCGTAACTCTGTATCACATTCAAATAAATAGTAAAAATTACTTTCTGAGTGTGTAGCCTCAACAATATAAAAATTGGTCTGCTTCATAAATTCCGCTAGTTGTTTGTTTTTACATGTCCAATCTTTACCGGGTTCAATCTTTACCGGAAAATTATCATTGTTCGGATTTTCTATATGAATATAAACAGCGTCTTCACTACTGTCGTTTTCATCAATTACAATAAAGATCTGATAGGGGCGTGGATATTTTTCAAGTCTGAATTTATATTTACTGTATTCTTGTAATAGTTTTTTAAGAAATATAAGTCTCGTTTTAAAATCTTTGTTACCGTCACCTTTAAAATCTGTGTGAATATGCCACAGGTCAAACCAACTGTCCTTATCACCGGAAAAATTTAAAGCAGGTTGTTCCATTTTATTGTTAAATATAAATAGGTTGGTTTTTATTGATTTTTTGTCCAAAAATTGGCTACTTCGGTGTGGTGGTAAAACAGAATCCAGTTTAAATCAACAGAAACAATTGTTACATCATCAGAACCCGGATATAAAAAATCGGTCAGATATTTCTGGAATATGCTCTTTGAAGTTTGCAACACTGTTTTTCGGTTCCATGAAACTATCAAATTGTTAGTATATGGCAGTAAATAATTTTCTATTTTTTTTCTAAAGCGTACTTCCTTTTCTGCTGTTTCACTATGCGCACTAAACCAGTTGGTTTCCGTATATTTTCTTACACGGTTCTCTGGGTTTTCGTAATAACCAATAATTTTATTAACCCTTTGCGATTCCGTTGACGATAATGCTAAAATAAGCTTTTTCTCCGCTGCGGTAATTTCGCTGTTGTGAATTTTATCAAACCGCCATCCCAATTCAAATGCTTCTAAAGAAATTATTTCTCTATGATCTATTGTTATCTTCATAAGAGTGCATGTCGTACTAGCTTACTTAAAATTTTTAAAATCGTAGAGCGTTATAAAATCAATTTTGTGCGCCCATATTTCAGTTGTATTTGTACCCGGAAAGGCACCAACTATGCTGGTGTTTTCAAATACATCACTGTAGTAGTATTTTATATCTGCTTTATAGTTAATATGCTTTTTTGAATTGTTTCTTAAAATCAGTACCGTTTTCCAATCGCTGTCTTTTGAACCATCGTTATAGTAAGCGCCCATAAAAAAAAGTTCCACTGTATTTTCTTTGGGGTCACTATCAAAAAGATTTTTGTCTTCATCAAGAGAATAGTAATCCTCTATATTTTCAATTTTTAAAACTTTGTAATCGTAGCTTCCGTTCGTATTTTCTTTAAGTTCAATCAGTATTTTTGAACCAAGGGGAAAAGTAAAGCTGTTTTCAAAAGTTGTTGGTAGTTCTTTTGGAATGTTTAACGTGCTTTGTGCCTGAACAAAAAGACTGGTCATCAGCGAAAAACAGATTAGGAATAGATACTTTTTCATAAGGTTTATCTTTTAGTAATTGTTTAATACACGAATATAATAACTTTTTTATACCCTTTTTCCTCACTCCCATTAAAATCAAAAAACATAATAATCAATCTACACAAATCTATAGCGGTATGAGCTTTTAAGCGAGCGTCGAATAACAGCATGAAGCGCAAGCTGATCGTGGTGCAAGACACCGTTTCGATCAGGTAGCTTTAAAAGTTTAATTCGACCGTTTAAAAGGTCGCCGCAAAAAAGATTTTTGATACTTTTGATCTTTCAAACCATAAGGTTCACGACTTCCAAGCTGTAAAATAAAGCCTGGGCGTAAAAGTATAGTAAGCCGAAATAGATCTAGTACTACAATGGAGATCCCGAAGCTGAATATTCCTATTACAATTAATCATTGCACACAAATCAGAAGCGGTACATAGCTTTAAACAGCCTGTCCCGCCTAATGACGGGAAGTGTCAAAACGGTGCAGTTGTCGTTAAAACACATCGGGTCGCGTAAGCGATTGTTCCGATGAGTTAGACGATAAACAAGATTTTGACCGTTTAAAAGGTCGCCGCAAAAAAAGATTTTTGATACTTTTTATCTTTAAAAAGTATGGAGAGACTGAAGTGTAACTGTTACTGAAAATAGAGATCTCAAAGACAAATATTTCTACCACTCCAAATTCACTTCAGTTAGAGCAATAGTCCAGAACCAGTTACCTCGTAACAAGATTCCCAATGCATTTAATAAACAGATACTATTCTATCTTTAACATTTTGTGTCGTTCTCCCCAATTTTCCATTTGTCTGATGATAGGTTTCAGTTCGTAGCCAATTTCAGTCAGTTCATAAACAACTTTTGGCGGAACTTCTGCATAAACAGTTCTGGTAAGAATATTATGCTCCTCAAGTTTACGCAACTGCATTGTCAGCATACGTTCTGTAATATTTGGAATAGCTTTTTTCAGTTCACCAAATCTCATTTTACCGTTTGTTAACCATGAGCAAATCACAAGTGACCATTGCCCGCCAATGATATTTGCAGCATATACCTCAGAACATTCATCTGCCAGAATTTTTTTGTTTTCAAAATTTGTCGACGTCTCTTTAATTCTTCCCATTACTTACCTTTTTTATAGTACCGTACAATTAGCTGCTAATATACATTATTACATATTAATACAATAAATTTGCTTCGTTAGTACAGAAAGTGACTTATTAACAATAAAATAATAAAAAGATATAAAGCTTTAACAGAGCTTAGTATGTTCTTAAATAGCTGGTGAAATAGCAGCTGTTACAGAAAAAATAGTATTATTATGTGTAAAAAAATTTTAAGTATAGCACTGATCATGATGACCTGCTCCTTTTATCCGCAAAAGAGTAATAATCAAATAGACAATCAAATAAAAAAACAGACAAAAATGAGCAACGCAGCAATATTACATGAAGCCAACGAATTTGTAAAAAAAGGCAAGTATGAAAATTTCTTAGCTTATTGTACAGAAGATACCAGATGGGTCTTTGTAGGTGAAAAGATCTTAACGGGTAAGGAAGAAGTCCGACAATATATGAAAGAATTTTATTTGGAACCACCTATATTTACTGTTGATACAACCGTAGAAGAGGGCGACTTCGTAATCGTAACAGGTCAGATAACGTTAAAGGATAAAGAGGGTAATTATAACCAGTACGATTATTGCGATGTATGGCAGTTTGAAAATGGAAAAATGGCAGGCGTTAAGGCGTATGTTATAGAAAAAAAGGGTTAAAATAGTCCTTTATGGTCAAAAAATTTTCACATCGTTACAGTCAAATTTTCAAGAGGCTAAATTTTTAAAAATTGAGCCTTCTTTTGTAACGGGTTCTTATCTTATAGCAGATGGCGGATATACCGCTGTTTAAGCAGCGTTTATTTTTAAGTAAGCAATTCAAAAGTTAGGGCTGTGAAACAGTAATGGCTTTTCATAAACACTAGAGATATCTTTATTTAAATTCTATGTTGATTATAAAATAATGAGGAATATTAAAATGTTGTCCAAATTTTTCAGCTTCGATATTTGATTGTGCAACTTCACAATATGAACCCGAACCATCTTTATGAATTGTTGGTGTTATAATCGCAAAAACCGCATTCTTTCTGCTGACATCTAAGTTTAATTCTGTTTTACTTCCAAAAAAATCTTTCAAAGCATATTTTTCAGATTCTTCATTTAATTTAAAGAATGATTTTTTACTTCCGAATTTTTGTCCTCTTATATATGTCTTTAGTTTTCCATCGGTCATTTTAAAAAAGAACTTTAAGGATTCTTTATCGGAACTAATTTTAAAATAATCACTTTCAGAGCCATCAAATAATATCGATGTCTTTTTAAATTCCCCTTTTTTGTATTCGTCTATGCTTACTGTAATAAATTTTCCAATTAATTCTTTGCTTTCAAAATTCAATTTTTCAATATAAATATTTTCAAAGTCGATGATATCTTGAATTTCGGAATTTTCACTTCCATAATTATTAGTCATTTTAATACCCTCTTGCGCAAATGCAGTATTAGAGATCACTAAAAGGGTTAATAATAGTATTTTAATTTTTGTCTTTTGAACAATTTTCATTTTTGTTGAGATTTCTAACTTAATTATCAGCGAATATAATCACTTCTTAGAATTATCTTATTATTGTATAAATACTTTATTTTCTCTCTTGTATTAATTCCTTCAACTTAACAATCAGCTTTGTTTTCTCATTATTCTCAATGTCCCAAATCAAAGAATAGGGAAGTTGTATTTACCAATAATTTCATTTTTCATTTTATCCCGTTTGTTTTAGTCACTGTGTTTAAATACCAGGTGGGGTAAACAAAAATTAGGTTTTTGGTAAACAACTATAACTGTGAATTACTGCACCCGATTTAAAACTTTTTATCCATTGGTGGGTTAGATCAATTCTCTGATATATATTCTCAAATAATTGCAAACCCTGTCCGGCAATAATGGGGTAGATGCAAAGTTGAAGTTCATCTATCAAATTCAGATTCAATAGCTGTACAATCAAACTCCTGCTACCTATTAAGATGTCATTTCCGGGCAGTTTTTTCAGTTGTATGATTTTTTCCTGCAATGGTTGATCCGATAGGTAGGCTGATTCCCATCCTGTAGCGTTCATGGTATTTGAAAATACTATCTTTTGAATTTGATCAATTGTTACAGCAAAATCATTCATTGACTTCTCTTTTGAAGGCTCGTTTAAAAAAGTTTGCCAGTATTTCATAAGTTCAAAGGTATTCCTGCCATAAAGAACAACTCCGCTTTCCTTTAAGAGGTTTGTATAGTGCTCATGAATTTCAACGTCCGGATTTGGTATCGTGTGATCACAATTTCCGTCAATCGTCATATTGAATACAGCTAATACTTTTCTCATGGTCCTGCTTTAGTTTACTCAAATTTAATAAAATTGATGAAGAACTAGATTGCCATCTGTCAAGAATGTTGGTTAAACCTATAATTTTTTAGGCGGCCGCGTTAAGTTGTAAATATATTATTCTGGCTCTTTTTAAATTCGGTAGGATAGGTCAAACCAATGACGTAAACAGCTTAGCTGCTTGGTTAATTTTACTTAAATTACATTTATCGCAACACTAAATATTTAAATAATACGGCAAATCATAATCTTATAATTATAGTAGGATACTGTGAATTGAGTTCTAACGTTATGTAAACAAGTTAAAATAAACAAACTAATGAAACTAACGGTTTATAAAGAACAACATATAATTTTTGCATAGTTTGTTTTTTATATCGTACCAGGAATAGTCAACTTTAACCTCATGACCTGTACCATGCTTTAAAATTCCTTTATCATTAAAATGGTGGTCTTTACCAGCTATGCAGGTAAAATCAATCTGTATCTTACTTTTAATGTTGTATTTTATTAGTTGCAGTTCGTTGAAAAACGTTTCTATTGAAACATTTAATTCTTTTAAAGTAAATATAGTATGAAGTTCATCGTCTATTTTCTTTATCTGAAATATAAATTTTGAATCCATATCTAAAATATTTTACACCAAGATACAATTTTTTATTGATAATTTATTTAAAATAAGAAGTTACTTAATTAATTTAGTTTATGATGTTAATTTTTATCGCATACTTTAGTGATTGCTTCCTTTAAAAATGCAATTTCTTTTTTGAATAAATCAGAGTTTATCATTTTTTTTCTTTTCAGAGTTTGAAATTGTTTTATATGCGAATAGCTACTACATTATATTTATTAATAAAAGGAAGACTAAAGGATTTCTGTACAATTTAGATAAATCTGAAACTTGTTAATATATGCGAGTTCTCGTAAGGTTTCCGGTAATGTTTTGGGACTTGGCGATGGCGGGCAAACCGAAGCCGAGACTTTCAACTAAAATACAAATTTCTACCAAAGCATAAAACGTGAATTTTAGGCTTTCATCAAAACCATAAAAAGATCGAAACGATGAGATAAACCCTTGTTAACTGTAGTTATTTATTTTTAATTCTTCTTCTTAGAATCAGCAGTGAATATATATTTTTTTTGATTATTTTGGTTTGTGATCTTTATAATCTCAATTGTATCTTTCATTAAATTTTTATGGTATTTCCCATCTAAAATTCGCCAATTGTAATACCTTATTGAATCAAGTTGTACTTTACCATTTAAAGATTTCATTTTACTCGGATTTTTGAAACTTAACGATTTAATATAAAGTGAATCGTTTGGATTAGCATTTCTTATTTCAACTGTTTTGTTCATAGACATACAATGAACACTTAAATTTAACTCATTATTCCCGTAAATTTCTTTATAAGTATGTTTATGAGGGGCACCCGTAATACCTAAAACACAAGAATTTAATGTCATTATGATTATTGGAAAAAGTATTAATTTCTTCATATTTTGTTTGTATGGATTGTGGTTCTAATATTACAGACAAATTAATGATCAACGAATATAATCACTTTTTTATTCCCTTTTTCTCATTCCCATTAAAATCCAAAAACACAATCGATCAATCCACACAAATCCTAGGCGGTATTTAAACTTTAGATTGCCATTCAAAAAAGTGCGGGTATATAAATTGATTTTGGAACATGGGTTTGCAAATCATTCTTTCATAAAATAGTTTTCAGGTAATAAATTCCACTTCATATTCGTTTTACATACATAACGTCAAAAAATAAATTATGAAAAAGTTAATTAAAATTATTGTATTTTCTTATTGTGCTCTTTTCTTTCAGAATTCATTTGCACAAAATGATCAAGAACAAGTATTAAATGATGAATTATTTGAAGAGTTGAAAACAGAAGCTATTAAGTTATATACTTCGGCAGAATACAATGCCTACATGGATCGTGGCTTTAAATTTGCTGCAAAACTACCTAAAGATTATGGTAAAACACAAGAAGACTTTAAAACGTGGATTGTTACAAGAATCGATCAAAGTAAGTTTAAAACTATTGAAGAAGCCGTAAGTGAATATGAAATTATGTACGAGCTGCATGATAAATATGAACAGCTTCAAAAAGGTATCTACAGAAAGCGATCAGCTTTATCCGATAAATATGGTAGTTCTCTTGTTTCTGATCTTTACAATGAAAAAGTCACTAGAAAAATAATTGATATACAACTTGGTAGATAAATAACAATAACCACAAATACTTTAGATGCATATTTGCCTAATAACATGTCTTTATCTTACTCATTTCGATAATCCAAAGTTGAACTATCAATTTTTATTATAAAAACAATATTTCAACTCATCCAGATTCAAAGCGCCATTAGCAAAAAAACAGCCTGTCCCGATTTTAATCGGGAATAGTTGAACAGACAAAGAGAGCGTAAAATGATCGGTTGGTCGGTGAGCCTGCCGAACCGCGATTAGTTAGCTTGTAAGACATTATTTAACCGATTTTAGACCGAGGCAAGATCAAAAAGAAAAGATTTTTGCTTCTTTTCATCCGAGATCGAAGATTCACGACTTCCAAGCTGTAAAATAAAGCCTGGGAGTAAAAGAAGAGAAAAACCGAAATAAATCTCTTACTGCAATGGAGATCCCGAAGACAAATATTCCTATTATAAATAATCAATTAACCGATTAACCGATTCAACGGTGCCAATGCATATCTGGTTTTTATACCGTCTCGCGCTACCCAGGTAACATAGTCGTTAAAACTGTTTACCTCTTCAATAAACGCTTTTATGGTTTCAAGCTGCTGAAGATAGTCTGGATGCTCATATTTTTTCTTTGCTGATAGATACCGAATCACAACAATAGCAAGTATAATGATGCAAAGGAGTAGGAGGAAGGGGGTTACTGAGTTCAAGGGTGAATTTTAATTGATCAAATATAGATAAAGTTTAATAATATTATTTAGATCGATTAACAGAGATATGTAAAACTTTATTTTTTAGCAAGATAATTGCATTTTAAAAAATGCTTGAAACGTTTGGTTTTTACATAGTTGACACTATCCCACAAAGTGTGTAAGTTAAAAAGTTAGGGCTTGGATTTTATAATCTGAGCCTTTCTTCAAAAATAAGCATAAATTGGTTGAGAACAATACCCCAATTCTGGATAGGCATCGACCATTTTTTTGTAGCTTCTTTCAATGCAAGGTAAACAGATTTCAATACCGCATCATCAGTAGGAAAAGACATTTTGTTTTTTGTGTACTTGCGTATTTTACCGTTGAGATTTTCAATTAAATTGGTTGTGTAAATGATTTTACGGATTTCCAGAGGAAATTCAAAAAATACGGTCAATTCATCCCAATTATCTCTCCAGGATTTAATGGCATAAGAATATTTTGATTGCCATTTTTCCGAAAAATCATTCAAAGCTGCTTCTGCCGCCTGTTTTGTGGGAGCAGTATAAATGTGCTTCATGTCAGCAGAAAATTCTTTTCTATCCTTCCAAACCACATATTTACAGGCATTCCTGATTTGGTGAACCACACAGATTTGGGTTTGAGATTCCGGGAAAACGCTGCGGATGGTTTGGGTAAATCCATTGAGATTATCTGTCGCTGTAATGAGAATATCTTCTACGCCACGAGCTTTGAGATCCGTTAAGACCCCCATCCAAAAACTCGAACTTTCATTCTTACCGAGCCACATGCCAAGAACTTCTTTCTTTCCGTCACGGTTAAGACCTACTGCCAAATAAATGGTTTTGTTGATAACTTTAGAGTTCTCACGAACTTTGAAAACAATCCCATCCATCCAGACAATGAGATATAAATCTTCCAACGGACGGTTTTGCCAGCTAACGACTTCGGTTGCAACGGCATTGGTGATTCTTGAAATAGCAGAAGTTGATATTTCAAAATCATATAACTCTTTCACCTGTTCTTCTATATCGCTCACGCTCATGCCTTTGGCATATAATGAGATGATAATATTTTCCAGACCCTCAATGATATTATGTCTTTTAGGAACCAATGCGGGCTCAAAGCTTCCTGCCCTGTCCCGGGGAACCTTAATTTCACTCTCCCCGAAAGAGGATTTTATTTTCTTGTTTCCATGACCGTTTCGGTAATTGCCGTCTTTGGTTTTTTCGTGCTTTTCATTGTCCAGATGAGCATCCAGTTCTGCTTCAAGCATGTGTTCTACAGCACGTTTGTGCATCTGTTTGAAGAAAGAGGTTAAATCTTCTCCATTTTTAAAGGACTTGTAAAAATCCTTGTTGTTTAATAATTCTTCTTTGTCGATCATAACTATATAAGGTTAAAAATAATAAAAAGTTATTTCCGAAAATTATTTTTGAGCTTTTGAGGGCTCAAAAATTTTTCAGAATAACTTTTTAACTTACACAGTTAGTGAAACACTACCACATAGTTCTTTTTGCAGATATTTTTTTATTTATTAAGAATTTCAGCTATTTCATGATATATCTTTAAAAAATCTTGAATATAATTATTAGCAAGTATTTGTGATGATTCAGTTGAATCTTCTCTATATCTCACATTTACTGATATAGGCTCATTATAAATTGCAACGTCTAACATTTTTATACCTCTGGTAGAGAAAATATCAAAAAGCAACTCTCTTAACTCTGAAGAATGTAATTCCATTTCTTGGTTACCATCTAAATGATCAAAACCAAACTCGTTTTCAACTTCATATTTATATTTCAAAAGTTCAATAGCTTTATCAATTTTAATTGTTGATTTTGTAGGTAGTGTTTTGGATAACCAAAATATTCTTTTGTTTAATAAAATAGGAAAACTAATTGTTCTTAATTCCGAAGTATACATCCAAGCAATGGGAGGAATATCTTTTTGAACATTTTTAAGTATTATTGAAACATCATTCTCTCCTAACTCGAATACTTTTACATTTAATTTCTCTATTTTTTTATGGATTCTCTCTAATTCAGTTTTATCAGAGTCGGGTGGAATACTCCAAATTATAGTGTCATCATTATACTGTAACGCTACCCATTCATTTTTTAACAATCTCCTTATTCTAATTAATAATGAAGAATCAATATTTTTAGTAGCGTAAAATTTATATGATTTAATTTTATCCAGTTGTTTATACTGAATTAACTGATGGTTGTATTGCTCTACAGGGTTTATCTGCTGTTCAAATATTTGCACAACGTTTATACCTGTTTCATTATGAATCCAGATAACATCATTGTCCTCGTTCTCATTCTCCTGAAGATGGAATCCAGATTCTAGAAGTGAACAATAATTTAATTCGTTTGATGTTGGTTTATTAGTGGACTTTACAAAAGTTATGGCTTGTGTAAGTTCAATTTCTCTAGGTTCAGAAATATCGTGAAGATAAATAATACTTTTTATCTGACTGGATGTTATATGCCACCATTTTTTACTTGAACTATTTTTTAAAACTTCATCACCAATTTTATTTACAATCTCATTTCTAATTTCTGTTGGGGAATATTTACCTATGCTAGAATTGATAGTAACTTCAATGGTCAATGCATATTTAGGTTGATTTAAAAAAGATATATCTTGGTTTGGAAGCATATAGTTTATATCCAAACTTCCTGCAAACTGAAACCATTTTTTTATGCGTACTTCGTAATTTTTTGATATATCCGCTTTATACTCAAAACCTTTTGTTTTTTCAGTAATCCAATTTTTTTTTGAAAGTAATTTTAAAATTGCTTCAAACGAATCACTTTCTCGAGTTAGCATTTTTTTAAATGGCAACTCTTGTATTGTTAAGTCAAATTTAAAACTTCTTAATCCATGAACTTGACCAAGTCCACTAAACCATTTGTTTACGATGTCTTGATTGTTCTTTATTCTATCCCAAAGTTTATATCCATTCCAATAGTCAATTGAAGGGCAATCTAGTGGATTAATAAACCCACGGTTGAATTCTTCGTCATTAATGTACTTTTTACCTTGCGGTGTCAAGTCAGAGTTAGTCACAAATATTGCTTGTTTACAATTTTTACGCATACACGCAACAACAAGTAAATCTAAGTCATCTCCGCTATAATGTGTTTTGTAATTTACAGTATGTTTACATTGTGTTAGGCATCGTTCTCCTTTTCGATTAATTGTTAGAATATCTTGTTTCTCGTCACCCTGTCCGTCAGTAACATCTATGGCTGTATGTCCTTCAACTTTAACGAGAACGTCCAGAATAAATTCAGGAAACTTATCATAACCAATTTGAGATAAGTATTTAAAAATACCTTCTCTAGTTGGAGTGGTAGTGATTAAGTCTAATTCGTTTGGAACAATATGGTAAAAATGTTGGGTTGTTCCTGATATAATGTTATAACTCATTTCATAATACAATTTTAGGCTCTCGCAAAAAAGATCGCTAATCGATCCGGGAGGGGGGTAAGGTCTATAGCTTCAGTGAGTATAGTTATACTCAACAATTTTAGACATCAGTTCTTCAGTAAATAAGATATTTTTGATAGCGATTTTTTTTTAAGAAAAGTTAATGATCGTTCAAATTAATAATTAAATACTTTCTCTTGTAGATGAATTTTTATTTAAGATCTATTGTAAATATTTAAGTTAATTATAAGCTTACCAAAACTGATGAGTATATCTGAAAAGACTATAATTACTCATCAGTTTGCTATAACTAAAGAACGTTATCTCAAAATTAATTTGAAATATTAAAATAAAAAATCCTTAATTCTATCCTCAACAGAAACTCTGTTTGTTATAAATACGTTTCTAACATTTGCTACCAAATTATTTAAATCTATATTTGGATCTTGTGAGTAAAAAAGTATTGGAATGTTATCTAAATGTTCCTCATGCCTAATTTGCTGAATGTATATATCACCATTAAATGGTTCCATATGATAATCCATTACAATTAAATCAAAAGGGTGCATCATGAATACCTGCTCTAGTTCTTCTCCATTTAATCTACTCACAAAACAAAGATTAATATTATGATCCTCTGCAAGTATTTTTAAATTATTTTCAATTATTTGCGACCAATTTTGCATGTCGTCAACCCAAAGAATAAATTTGTTTCTCATATAATTATTTTAAATGTTACACCATGTATTTTGTTATTTTCAACTTCAATTTTTCCACGTAAATTCTTTACAATTTGATCTATGTGATATAATCCTAAACCAGAGCCTCCCGTAGTTGTAAAACCAAATTCAAAAACGCGTCTAATATCATCAGGTTTTATTCCTATACCATCATCTTCAAAGTTCAATAAAAGCTTATTGTCAAATTCATCCATGGATATTACCAATTTTTTAGCCTGTGCTTTTCTAGCATTTACTAAAATGTTATCTAAAAGAATATTGACTTCTATAGGTTTAAACTTCCTAATTACTTCTCTATTTACATTGTTTACGTAGAAAATTTTTAAAGTTTTATTGTTTATAGATGGTAAAATGTTCTGAACGTATTCCGAAATATAATTTACCATATCGGTTTCAAGCTCTTCGGTTTTAAGTCTGAAATTAGCTTTTGTGGAAAACTCAGAAATATTTTGAATTTTGTTAGCTTCAAAGCTTATTGATCTAATAATCTCTATCAAGTCTTCTTTTGTAATCTCAATACCTCTACTTAATTTTAACGATATATTTTTTAAATACGAATTAATTGTTTGTGCATAAATACCTGCATGGTGCATAAAACTTAAAAGATCATCAAAATCCTGTGATCTCACAGATTTTAAAAAGAGATTTTGCGTTTCCTTTTCTTTGATTTCTTTCTCCTTCACTTTAATTTCCTCTTCTGCAATTTCTGCAATCACTAAAGCATCGTCAAGGGTAGATTTAACTTTCTTTATCTTCGAAATTAATTCATTGTTGTCTGTCGCACGCGCAATGTTCTCTATTGACTTGATTAGTGTTAATGCATTTTCGTTTTCATTTTGGGTATCGGTAAGTAAATTGACGATGTTCTGATTATAATCAAATATTAACTCTTCATCATCTTTTTTTATTTTCAAAATTGACTTTATAATACTTATTTCCACATCATCACTTTCCTGATAGCCTTTTGTGTCAATACCATACTTGTAAATACTTAGCCAAAAAGATTCAAGTTTTTCAAGAATAAATGTAAAGTATTCAAAAAGTTGATAGTATTCTTGGTTTTTAATTAAACCACCATCTCTACTTGTAGTTTCTGTAAATTCTTTGTTTTCTCCTGCTATCTCAATTCTACCAATTAATTCACGAGTACCAAGCCTGTCACCTATTCTGGCTTGCTGCCTTTTATCTAATTCAAATGGGTCAACTGCGGGCTCTCCGTAAGGATAAATTCTAATTTTATTTTTATACAAGAAAATTGAACCGTATTCTGTATTTTTAATGCCCATGGTTCTCGTAAAGTTGTTTTTTGCACTCCGATTTAAATAAAACAACTCAATAAACACATTATGAAGTAATGGATAGTTTTTGTTTTTAGATTCTACACTAAATAACCACTCTCCATTATTGGTTATTTCAGTTTTTATTTTTTTTCCATCTCCTGAAATTTGTGAACGTATTTTAATTGTTTTTTCATTAAGGATGCTTAGTATATTATTAGTAACACGACCGTTTATTTTCTTATTCTCAGATTCTTCGTTTATATCATATTGAATATATTCTTCCGCTTTAATTTCTATTTCAAAAACTCTTTGATTATTATTTTCGAAAGGATTTATTAATTTTGACAAAGACGATTTTAATCGTAGTATTTTGTCTGCGTCCCAATGAGGTTCATTTCTTAATCCAGTTATTTCGAGTATTGTTCCTGAAGTATACTTGGAAGGATTATTTTGAAGAGTTTTATGCTTGACCTTAACATCAACAAATTCCTCTTTTGAATCTTGTTCAAAGTCGCTCCAATTAACTTCTATCTGTTCTGTTGATGAGTAATCTTCGTCCTTAGTCGAAATAAGTTTCAAGTATGATCCTAACTTATCACAAGAAAACCTACCTATACCTTTTGCTCCTGCATAGAATGTTTTTGATTGAATTTTATTTCTATAGTCGATATCTTCTGTTCCATCCTTTTTTGCGGAATAAGCTACAAATAACCATTTGTTTATTAGATCACTATAATTCATTCCTTTTCCGTTATCAATAATCCTTATTTTACCATTCGGACTATTAATATCTATAAATTCAATATCCACTTTGGATGCATGAGCATCAAAAGAGTTTTTTACTAATTCAAAAATAGCAATAAAATCATCTGTTATCAGATCTCGTCCAAGGATATCTTTTAGTCCCGAACTAATTCGAAATTGTAATTCTTCATCCATTAAATAAACCGTATTTGTAGGTTAAGGTTAAAATATATCTTATCACCGTCTTTATAAACCGTTCCAAACTCGTGTCTTGAACTGCTTGCTGTTTCTAGCTTTGTGTGAAAAAATAAATAATCTTCAAACTCGTTTCTGTTGTAAATGTGGTAACAAACTATTTCGCCATCGTTTTTAACAACCAAATATCCACCTGTTGCATCCAATTCTCCCGTCCAAACCTTAGACGGCATCATACCTAACGCAATGTCTGTTAACAGTCTTTTTATCTTGTACGTATAAAATGGATGGTCATTATCCAAATTAAACTCCAACGGGTTACTTTTTGTAATTTCTTTAACCAGATCTGCTACGGTAGAATGTTTCGAGGTAAAGTATAACTTAAGTATTTCTGAAATAATTCTTGGCAAGGCGCTGTCAATTAAAACAAGATTATTTTCAAATATCGAACTTGCTGGTTTCTTGAATTGAATGTCGCTATTGAATTCTTTGATTTTTTCGATACGATCTTTAATTTTACTTTTAGTATCAATAGCATTTATTTCAGTAATTTGAGTATCCGTCAAAACATTTGACTCAACCGTATAAATAAAGTTTGTCGTCTTTCCTGCATTAAGTAATGTTGAAGCACCTCCAAGCTGAGACTTGATACTGAATCCCAACTCTGGAGTAGTCCCTGTTCTTTGGTCGTGTATTACAATCCTAATATCACTTTTAACCGACGATTTTGCTTTAACTGTAGAACTGCTGAATGAGCTTAGAAAAGTTTCTATTTCAGGTATGGCAAATGTGGTAGTTGTTTTCTCTTTAAGCTTTATTAGTAAGAATTTTGCTTGGGATTTAAAAGCATTAATATTTATACGGAATTCTTCTGTATTGTTCTTAACAATTACCAAATCATCATCATAGCTAAACTCAAAGGTTCCTTTGGATTCGTCACGAAGTACCTTTATTATCGGGAATATAAGACTCCCTATTTTATTTAGATTGCTATCCCCTGCATAAAGCTCTTTATCCCCAACAACTTTCAGGAGTGTATATATTTCGCTCCATTCACCTTTGTTACCTGTCATATAGTGTTTTTATTTGATTATTAATTTTATGATCTCCTTTGCTGTAGCTTGGATTGCGGGAACAGCAACGGAATTTCCGAATTGCTTGTAAGCAGACGCATCTGCAACAGGAATTATGAATTCATCCGGAAACCCCTGAAGCCTTGCCCATTCACGAGGGGTCATTTTTCGTATTCCTTCACGGTTTACGGTACCTTTTATATGCGTGGTAGGAGTAAAGTCCGTTATCCTGTCGTCTAAAACAAGGTTACGTTCTCTGCCCATTCCGCCTACTACAATGGCATTGCTGATCTCGTCATCGGCAATAATAGCGTAACCGAAACCGTTTCCTTTACTTTGATGTCTCTCTTTATGATTATACAATGTTTGTAGGTATTGGGTCGAAAGGTAGTACTTGGTTGGTACAACTTCTTTTTCCTTTACATCTGCAAAAGTTCTCTTTTCTTTTAAAATGCTAGGGTAGGTAAATTCTTTAATATTCGTATCGGGGTGGAAACCTACAATGTATATACGTTCTCTGTTTTGTGGCACTCCAAAATCTTTTGCATTGATAATTTCAGGTTCCGGTACATGGTAGCCTAGATCATTACGCAAAACATTTAAAATGGTAGCTAGTGTTTTTCCTCCGTTATGGTTACGTAAGCCTTTAACGTTTTCCAAAAATACTGCTTTGGGCTGCTTACGTTTTATTATTTCTGCTACGTCAAAAAATAATGTGCCTCGGGTGTCTTCGAAACCACCGCGTTTCCCTGCAATGGAAAATGCCTGGCATGGAAAACCTGCACAAAGTATGTCAAAGTTATTAGGAATGTACTGTTTCGTTTCTTCTTTTGTTATGTCTCCAAAAGGTGTTTCGCCGAAATTGGCTTTGTATGTTCTCTTAGCTTCTTTATCCCATTCACTCGTAAATACACACTTTCCTCCTAAGTTTTGTAACGCAAGTCTGAACCCTCCAATGCCGGCAAACAAATCTATAAACGTGAATTTTGGTTTTTTCGCAGGAGTGAAGGGTACTTCAAAAGTATCGAAAATTCCGTATTGCAGTGCTTCTTCCGCAACTTTATCGGTTATTTCATCTTCGGGATATTTATATTTTAATAGCTCTTTAGTAAAAGAAACAGCATCTTCTTTGTAAAAAGTCGAGACTTCTGTTTTTTTGTTGTGCAAATAGTGAGTAAGTACAGCTTCGTTATTGTTTTCAGGTTCTACCAATTTTACTCTAAACTGTTTGTCGCCAAACGTTTCTAAAGATATCTTCTCTTTCAGGTTCATTTTTAAATTTTTAATCTCTTGCTCTATTTGCAGTACGCAAGTTAACAAATTTTTCTCGATGTCTTTTCCCCAAAATCTTAAAATAGTCCATCCTTGTTTTGTCAATTCGGCGTTAACTTCTGTATCTCGTTCTATGTTACGTTCAATCTTTTTAACCCAGAAATCCTTGTTCGTTTTTATGTCGTTTTTTCTATCGTTCCAATCTTTTCCGTGCCAGAATTCTCCGTCTACAAAAACGGCTAGTTTAATTTTTTTAAAAGTTATATCAGGTTTACCATAAACGGTTTTGTTATTTTTTCTATATCTGTGACCACGCGCAAAAAGTGTTTTCGCAAGCAACAGCTCGGGTTTAGTCCCCGATGCTTTATTTGCTTGCATATTTTTTCTTTTTTGCTCTTTGGTTATTTTTGGCATACGTTATATCATTTTTATAATTTTTTAACAATAATGATTGTAATTAATATTAAATAAAATTATTTTAGCTAAAAAACTTAGCTGATTTTTTTCTAAAATAGAATATTTTTTTGTTATACTAAGATTATATCTCGTTTACAATTTAAATTTTTATAAATCACTTTAATTTTTTCTGAATTTAAAAATTATAAACCAAAATTTACCATATGAGTGATAAAAAGTTACTAATGAAATTTGAGGCAAACACCATTCAACACCTTGGTGTTAAAATGTATTCAACAATGCCTCCAGCCTTAGCCGAATTAATTGCTAATGCTTATGATGCATGCGCTACGGAAGTACATATAAATTTGTATGACAAAGACGAAAAAAAAGTTATAGTTGAGGATAATGGTTCAGGTATGTCTTTCACCGAAGTTAATAATCATTTTCTTAGAATAGGCAGAAATAGGCGCGAGGAAAATCAACAGTCTGGTTGCGGAAGAATTCCTACGGGAAAAAAGGGATTAGGTAAATTAGCTCTTTTTGGAATTGGCGACAAAATAAATATAAGTACGTTCCAAAAAACGGAAGTAGTAACTTTTAATCTCGATTGGAATGCTATATTGAATACTAAAGGAGGTGAAAATTATGAGCCTGATTTTAAAGTTGTTGAAAATAAGACTTCTCAAAAAGGAACGATTATTACTTTGACAGAATTAAAAAGAAAGACAGGGTTTCCTGTCCAAGATTATGCTGATAATATCGCTAAACTATTTAATTTCCGAGATGGTTTTATAGTATATATATCGCTAAATGATGATGCACCAATTAGAATAGATAGTAAAACAAAATACGAAAAAATTGAACCTGAATTTACATGGGATATCAAGCAAGTAATAAAAATTAATGGTGAAGATTATGCAAAAAAGGAAGAGATTTATGGTTCAATAGTAACTACAGAAAAACCTCTTCCTGCACATTTACGTGGCGTGACACTTTTTGCTAATGGTAGGATGGTTAACACACCTGAATTTTTTAGTTCGTCGGAATCTAGCCACTTTTTTTCCTATACTACTGGCTGGTTGAACATTGATTTTATTGATAACTGGGAAGAAGATGTCATATCAACAAATAGGCAATCAATTGATTGGGAGAACCCTAAAACAAATGATTTGCGAGAATATTTAGCGTCATGTATATCAATTATCGAGAAGCAATGGCGTCAACTTCGAAAAGATAAAAAGAAAAATGCAATTAGTGAAAAAGTAAATATTAATGTTGGTCAATGGCTTGAAAGGTTACCTAATAATGTTCAGGGACAAGTTGAAAATATTGTTAATCTTCTCGATGATACACCAGAACTTTCTGAAAGTACGCAACAAAAAGCAATTCAAATAATACATGAACTTATACCAGAATATGCCAATTTGCATTGGAGGTATCTTCACCCGGAAATAAGAGATGCAGCTGAAGACGATTATAGAAGAAATGATTTTTACAGAGCTTTTATTGAAGCTGTTAAAAGATATATTAATTGCGTTAGAGCAAAGTCAAAAAATACTACTGCAACAGATCAAGCCATGATGAGCGGAGATTTTGGTTTTGGCAAAGTTTTACAAGTAGCTGAAAAATTTAATAAAAGGGACGGTTCAAAGTTTCATTCTGATACATACAAATGTATTGAGGAAGGACAGAAATTTTTATCTATGGGCATTGTTTCTGGGGCAAGAAACCCCATCTCTCACGAAGAGATAGGAGATTTACGTGATTCAAAGCTTTTTACTGAAAAAGATTGTCTAGATATGCTTAGTATTTTATCTCATTTATTCAGGAGATTAGATGATGCTAATCCAGTACCTTAATAATTTACTTAATAGTAATTATTTCAATATTATCATTCTAAATTTACAGCAATTAAAATTTAATTGTTTGATAAGTAATGTAGCCTAAAGATTTTGATTATAATAAGTTATTTTATAATGAGTGGTATTGTTCAATCTATTTAATATATTCAGTAATCAAACCTCAATAAAAAGCTTTTAATGAGGTTTTTTTAATGATTTTTATTTATCAATTAACTATGTAATATTTATAACTATGTAATATTTACTTTTAATTATTTCCATTTAATTCTTTATTTTTCTTTGCTTTTTCAATTGCTTTCATAGTAGAAGTACCTTCTCCTAAATTTATATTTTGTTCATTTGAAAATTCTAAATTAATTTTGAAAAAGTCACTTGGATTATTTTGACCATAACCATATGCCCACATAAATAATTCAACTCCAAGTTTTGTAGGTTGATAAATTATTCCAGCAGTCTTAGCCTCAGAAAATTTACTTTTTATATATTCACCATTTCCATAAATGAAACCTGTTAATAATTCCTCTTTACCCAAGCCCCAAATTGCGTGAGAAAAAATATTTGCCCAGTTTTCTACTTCCTCGTGGGTAAAATCCATTGAATTGTAAAAGGTATCAAATGAAATAAACATTTGAAGATTAGACCAATTATTTCCATCAGCAATATTTATGTCTTCTCCGTCAAACTGTTGTTTAACTAAGTGATAAAGAAGATAGTGAGTACGAAGTTGGTACGTGGAAAGTCTAGAAATTAATGACACGAAATACGCTCCCCTATCATGTCGTGAAATTCCTGATCTCGAAGAGGCAAGAACTCCCCCAAAATATTCAATTTGTAAGTTTTCTTCACACCAAGCACCATCCTCTAAAATCCCCTTTAAAACTTTTGGAGGTACTTTTCCTTTGCTATTTATTTTTTCACCAAGTTTCTTTTCAGCATTCTTAAAAATATTGGCAGTGTTATTAATTTTTTTTACAGTCCATTCTTTTAACTGTTCGCCAATATATTCAGAGGTAGGGCCCAATATTTTTTCGACGACCTTAGCTCCTCCAATAGCACTTCCTAAAATTGTTAATCCTGTTCCTGGATCTACCATAATGTTTAAAATAATTATAATCTTAATGAATATTTATTGAAAATCACCTAATCTACACGTACAATTTATCATATAGTTTTTTACAATAATGATTTTCTTGATCAATTTTAAGCCCTTTTTTAACCATCTCTAGTGCAAGATTTTCTTGATTGTTATTAACAAGTAGCCACGCTAATCTAGAGTAATCAGTTGCACCACCTTCATGTACTCTTCGTGTCATTATTTCGATCACCTTGTCAAGAAGCAATTGCTTATATTCAACATTTTTAGCTTCTGGATGATAACGAAAATAATTATTAATTGTTTTTCTCCTGAGGATAATTTATCTATTGAAATAAGAGCTTAAAATGTTTGGTTTTTTACACAGTTCATGTTAGCCGTAGTTTCTTTAATATCCAATTGTATTTAATTTATGCTCAATTTTATCAGTTTTTGGTAATTGAGAATCTATTTTGATTAATATTTTAAATACTTGCTCAATTAATAAGATGAATTCAGTGAATGTAATTTCATTCGCACTATTCTGCGTTAGTTTTAGTGTGTGATTTTCATTTGAAATAACTGAATTTACATCATTTAAGTTTATTTGTTTATCAGCTTGGGTCTGAAATCCAATATTATGCATCGTGTTTCTTAAGTAACAATAGAATAGTAAAATTTCAATTTCAGATTCCGAAATATTTATAAATGATATTTTATTCTGGCCAGTGATGTTTTTTATTGTTGTATTTATTGACTGAACATTTAAAGTGTTTGGAGTTAGTTCATAGAATAAAGCAATTTGTCTTATATGATTTTCAAATAAAATAAATGATTTTACAAAGAATGCATCTTTTATAAAACCATCAAAATTGAAATTGATAATTTCAAGATCGTGTTCAACAAACTGATCTGAAATTTCATTTTGTATGAATTCGATATTGTTCAGATTATTTGCAAGATTTAATGCGATTAAATAATTTTGAGTATTTTGAGCAAATGCATCAACAGTTATGTTTCTAATATCTTCATAGTCTGGGAAATTATTTTGCGAGTTTATGAAATTTAATAAATTTCCAATGTTGTCAATTTTTTGTAGATAATTCATAGGTGCAGTTTTTTTTGAAATTACGGCTAACGATTTGGGTATTGCCGAAGGCGGGTATTTTTAGTGCAAAAGTTCAATCGAAGAACGAATGTTTAACCTTGCACAAATGCCCAATCGAAGCCGTTCAGCCCCGCTTTTGGCAATACCGTGTTACCTGCAGTCTTTTATAGTTCACGTTTAACATCACTCACTTTTTCTGCGTATCCTACAATTACTCATCGAATATACTATTGTTAGACAAAGCTAAATTACAAAAATATCCTTTGTGTAAAAAAAGCAGGTTGTTAAACCTGCTTTTTTATAATAGTCCTATGCCAGACTTTGTCCTATCGGTAAGTGGGTGCTTAATACGACCCTGTTCCAGAGGTTGATGGTAATTATGGCAGTTATAATATCTGCAATTTGAGTTTCGCTAAAAAACTGTAATGCGGTTGAATAGGTATCATCTGACAATCCATTTTGATGTATCAATGTTATCTCTTCCGTTATCGCCAACACTACTTTTTCTTCTTCCGTAAAAATGTCTTCAGCCTCTCTCCAAGCATTCAATAGAAAAATTCGCTGGTTTGTTTCACCATTTTTAATTGCATCTTGAGTGTGAATGTTGATACAATAGGCACAACCATTAATTTGTGATGCTCGGATCTTTATAAGTTCTTTAGATGTTTTAGATATTGAAGCCTTTGAAAGATACATTTCTAAACCAACCATCGCTTTTAGTGCACTTGGAGCAACTTCCTTAAAGTTAAATCGTTTTTGCATTATATAATTCTTTTAAATTGTTCAATGCAAAGTTGGAGAATAAGGAAATAAAAAAACTTAAACTGGTTTAAGAAAGAAGCCTCTTTCGGATTTCGCTCAAATACTCGGGAGTGAAACCTAGATAAGAAGCGATTAAATATTGGGGAACGCGTTGCACAAATTCGGGATGATTTCTTACAGCTTGGAAATAAAATTCTTCTTTTGAAAACGAAAAAAGAAATTTGATACGTTTTTGGGCTGCTGCATAAGCTCGTTGGTAAACAAAACGGAAATAGCGTTCCATCACAGGAAATTCTTCTAATAATTTTTCTTGATTATCTTGGGTTATATACAAAACAATAGACTTTTCTACAGCCTGAATATAAAATTCCGTAGGAACTTGGTTTTCGTAGGCAAAGTTATCTGTAAGCCACCAAGTTTCAATGGCAAATTCAGTAGTTTGTTCAGTACCTTTTTCGTTGATATAAAACTTTCTCAACAAGCCACTCAAAACAAAATAATGATGCCTGCAAATTTGTCCCTCCTCTAATAGGTTTTCTTTTTTGGCGACCTCTTTCGTGTCAAAGAATTTTTTAATTTCTTCAAATTCATCGTCAGAAACTTTTGCGAATTTAGTTATATGTTTTTTGAAAATTTCAGACATCTTTGATTTATACTGTTTGGTTTAAGATTGCAGGTAACTTATTTATATGTCTTATTTTGTAAAACAAATACAACGTATTAGTTAGGGCTTTGTCTGATAGTGTTAAGACTTATTGCTAATGAGTAAAATATTTTTTTTGTTAATTTAAATAAATTGCTTTTTCAATAATTTTAAATATTTAATTACTTAGAAATAGTATAGTTTTCAACAAGTTTAAAAAAAGCAGAAAGTTTTAGATCTCTTGACAAACAAATTTTCTCAAGAGTGGATATCGGCATATCATATTCAATATAGTCTTGAGATTTAGCCGCTTTTTTAATTTTACGAACAACTCTTTCATCAATGGTGTGTGAGTCAGCAAAAAATCTTTGCGAAGGAGATTTTACAACCCATTCATTGTAAATAAACAAACTTATTTTTCGATTCATACTGACCATAATTATCAAATTAATGATTTTTATAAAAAATAATTGCGGACGAACGTACATTCTGATTATTTTTTACTATATTTGATTTTATAATTACAGATTAACTGTAATTTTGCAATTCTTTATTACTAAAATATTAAAGCTATTGCTTTGATTCTCGCATTAGAAAATCGCCAGTTTTCATTATTTGCAACGAGAAGATAAGTAGATTAGCTCACGACCTAGGCGTGGGCTCACTTGTCTAGTCAGTTGCAGGGTTTCTGGCGATACCTCTAAAGCGGATGTTTGAAACA
>Ga0256786_1000237_pt1 | contig 32156 bp, 29 predicted proteins | sample MC6MC0937MT_FD_186053 | JGI IMG/M metagenome (GOLD analysis project Ga0256786, IMG submission 186053) | Metatranscriptome of enriched soil aggregate microbial communities from Iowa State University, Ames, United States - MC6-MC0937-MT... | ecosystem: Environmental > Terrestrial > Soil >...
CAGCGGAAAATCTACCCTTCTGAAAATTTTGATGGGGAAAGAAATCGCAGACAGCGGAACAGTTATTATTAATAAAGATATCCAGGTGGTTTTGTTTGATCAGGAAATTGATTTTGAATCTGATCTTACGATTGACGAATTTATGATGACGCTGGATTCTGCGCCGATTTTAGCATTAAAAAAGTACCATCACGCTTTGCTTTCCGGAAATCCGGATGAGATGGAGATTGCACTTGCTGAAATGGAAATTCACAAAGCCTGGGATTTGGAAAACGAAATGAGCCAGATTCTTTCTCAGCTGAAAATTACAGATTTGACTGCCAAAATGGGAATGCTTTCCGGTGGACAAATAAAACGTGTTGCCTTGGCAAAATTGCTAACGGAAACAAGAGCCGAACATCGTCATACGCTTTTGATTATGGATGAGCCAACCAACCACCTGGATGTGGAAATGGTAGAATGGCTTGAAAATTATTTAAATAAAGCAAAAATTACGCTTCTTCTCGTAACGCACGACCGTTATTTTTTGGATGCAGTTTGCGGAATTATTTGGGAAATGGAAGATCAGAATCTATATTTTCATAACGGATCGTATGCAACTTATCTTGAAAATAAGATGATTCGTGAAGACAATTTGAATTCAACGATCGATAAAGCGCAAAACCTTTACAGAAAGGAATTGGAATGGATGCGAAGACAGCCCAAAGCGAGAACGACGAAGTCAAAATCCAGACAGGACGATTTTTATGAAACGGAAAAAATAGCAAAAACAGATACCCGAAAGGAATCTTTAGAGCTTGATTTCGAAATGAAAAGGCTTGGAAATAAAATTTTGGAACTGAAAGATATTTCAAAAAGCTACGGCGACAAATTATTGCTAAAAGATTTCAGCTATTCATTTCAACGTGGCGAAAAAGTAGGAATTGTAGGAAAAAACGGAGCCGGAAAATCTACTTTATTAAATATTATTCAAGGTTTTGAGCCAAAAGATTCCGGGGAAATTGAAACCGGGGAAACCATCAAATTCGGATATTTTTCTCAGAAAGGTTTACAATATAAAGAAGACGAAAGAGTAATCGATTTTATCAGAGAAATTTCGGAAAATTTTCCTTTAGCTAATGGAAGAACCATCTCTGCATCGCAATTTTTAAGATTATTTTTATTCGACGACCAAACTCAATATTCTCCAATATCAAAACTTTCCGGTGGAGAAAAAAGGAGATTGCATTTGATGTATATTTTATATCAAAATCCAAACTTTTTGATTTTTGATGAGCCAACGAATGATTTAGATCTTCCTACGCTAACAGTTTTGGAAAATTTTCTTTTAAATTTTCAGGGAAGTTTGATTATCGTTTCCCACGACCGTTATTTTATGGATAGGATTGTTGACCACATTCTGGCTTTCGAAGGCGAAGGAAAAATTAAAGACTTTATCGGAAACTTCTCTGAATATAGAGAGCATAAAAAGTTGGAAGATGGAAGTCTTAAGCAGGAAGATAAAAAAGTGAAAGCAGAGGAAAAAATAATTGAAAAACCTATAGAAATTGAGGTTTCAAAACCACAGGCTCCAAAAAAGAAACTTTCTTTTAAAGAGCAACGGGAATTGGAAACAATTGAGAAAGAAATACCGGATTTTGAAGAAAAAAGGGCAAAAATATTAGACCAATTGAATGATGAAGCGGATTATGAAAAAATCTCAAAGCTTTCTGCCGAACTTGAAAGTATCTCTGAAAAATTGGAAATGCACGAAATGAGATGGCTGGAAATTCAGGAAATCATGGGAGAAGCCTAAATCATTAGGATTTAAGATAAGTAAAAGAGCTATTCAGTAATTGGATAGCTCTTTTTTTGTTAATAAATTGGGTACTTATTTCCTCTTGATCATCGTAAAAATACTGTAGAAAAGAAACGCAGTTCCTACAATTAGAAATCCGTATCTCAAATATATATTATCTTCAACCAAAGTCATTGCGATTCCTACAAACAGCAAACCTATAATGATAAAACTTGAACTTCTCTTCTGCATTTTTAGGTTTTAATTTAAATCAATAATCTTTCCTTTATCTGAACTTTCAAGGGCAGCTTCGATGATTTTCATATTTTGAACCACCTCATTTCCAAGCGAAGGTAAAGCATATCCGAAAACAATATGTTCATAAATCTGCTGATAGTAATTCATGTAATTTCCGGGCTCACTTGAAGTTAAAATTCTTTCTGTCACTGAATTTTCATTAAAATAATTTAAGATTCCGTCGGCTTCTTTCAAAGGTTTCATCCAGTTTTCACCGTAGGTTGGAATTGCCCCTGCAACCAGTTCGTTTTCCTGATCATCAGTTCTTTCCTGTAAAAAGCTTCCGTTGCTGCCATGAATTTTGTAAGCATAATGATCTTCTTTGGTAAATACCGAAGATTTTAGTCTTACTCTTAATTTATCTTTATAGTAAAGAATAATTTCAAAATAATCATTGGCAAATTTTTCACCTTTCATAGAGAAAACGTCGGCAAAAAGCTTTTCAGGATAGCCAAAAAACTGTGTTGCCTGATCTACAAGATGCGAACCTAGATCATGCACAGAACCCGAACCGCTTAACTCAGGATTTTCTTTGTGCTCTTTTGCACTAGGTTCAGTTCTGAATCGGTCAAAACGGATTTCTACCTCTTTTATATTCCCTAGTTTTCCTTCAGCCAAAATTTTCTGTACCTGAAGATAATCACGATCGAATCTTCTGTTTTGATAAACACTTAAGAATAGATTTTTGCTTTCAGCCAAATTAACCAGTTCCTGAGCTTCAGAAACAGTTACTGTGAATGGTTTTTCAACAATAACATTTTTTCCTGCCTCCAAAGCCATTTTAACATATTCATAATGAGTCTGAACCGGAGTATTTACCACCACAACTTCCAGATCTGCATTTTTCAGCATTTCTTCTACCGAACGATAGATTGTTGCATCGGGATAATCAATTTTAGATTCTTCTTTTGAACGTTCTACGATTGCTGTGAGAAAAAATCCCGGATGTTGCTTTAAAAATGGTGCGTGAAATACTTTACCACTCATTCCGAAAGCACAAAGACCTACTTTTACCAATTGCATAAGATTTATTTTTAACAAAGATATTTAAATTAAAAACAAAAAATTTGATGGATTTTTATACAGATGTGGTATGATAAAAATCAGAAATTTATTTTGAATTATTCTAAACAACAATCATACATTTGCGCATTATTTAAAATCACTCTAAATAACTAATGAAAAAACAAATTACCACATTAGGTTTTCTGATTATTTCGATAACAATCGGTGCACAACTAAAAAACACAGAAAGCGACACAATCAGAATAGAAAACATTGAAAATGTAAATATCTATAAAACCGGGAATCCTAATAAGATTACCCCAACCTCTACTAAAACCAATTTAACGGTAATGGAAACTCCGCAGCCAATTGCCATAGTTTCCCATGATATTATTGAGCAGCAACAGGCAAAACAGCTAAGCGATGTACTGCAAAATGTAAACGGAATGTATGTTACTTCTTCCAGAGGAAATTCTCAGGATAGTTTCGGAGGACGTGGCTTCATTTTGGGTAATGATAATATGTTTAAAAACGGATCAAGAATCAACAGTGGTGTTTTTCCTGAAGTAAGCGGATTAGAAAGAGTGGAAGTTCTAAAAGGTGCAAATGCCATGCTTTACGGAAATACTGCTGCAGGAGGCATAATCAACATGGTTACTAAAAAACCAAAGTTTGATTTTGGCGGAAGCATCGGTCTGAATGCGGGAAGCTGGAACTCTTATAAACCAACCGTTGATATTTACGGACCGTTAACAAAAAATATTGCATTCAGAGTAAATGGAGCCTATGAATATGCTGAAAGTTTCAGAGATGTTGTACAATCTGAGAAATATTATTTTAATCCTTCTTTTCTTTTTAACTTGAGTCCGAAATCGCAATTAATTGTTGAAGCAGATTATCTTAAAAATAATTTCACACCCGATTTCGGAATCGGTGCAGTTGAAAACAAAGATAAAAGCTATTCCCTGAATACGGGATTAGGAAGAAATGTATTTTTGGGAACAGACTGGCAGTATCAGGATGTTGAGCAGGTTTCTACCAACGTAACATTTAATCATCAGTTCGACGAAAAATGGTCGTTGAATTCTGCCGTTTCTTATCAGAATTACACTAAGGATTATTTTTCTACAGAAAGAGTCCAGTGGGGTTATGCAGCAAATCCTAACCGACTTTCATGGAACAGACCGTTAAACAGAACTTATAATGAGCAAAATTATACGTCAGCACAGGTGAACTTGAATGGTGAATTCAATACCGGAAGCATTAACCATAAAGTTTTGATTGGAGCTGATGCAGATTATGGTGTTGCTGATTCTTATACTTATTTTAATCCTGCCAATAATAAAAATTACGGTACTAATTATTTTTATGGAACAAACGGAGGAACAGATCTTCTTTATTTAGACAATCCTGCAACCTGGGCAAGCGGAAGTATGCCTGATTCTCAGAAATTGGAAAAAACACGAGTTAATACCAGAAGAATCGGAGTTTACGCTCAGGATTTTGTAAGTCTTACCAAAGAATTTAAAGTAATTGCAGGATTGCGTTGGTCTTACATTGAAAATATGCCGACATTAAATACCAAATTCAAAACAGGAGTAAAAAGCGAAGCAAACAATTCGGCAACTTCTGATCAGGCTGTTTCACCGAAAGTAGGTATTGTTTATAATCCTAATGAAAATCTTTCTGTATTTGCAACGTATACCAATTCTTTTGCAGCCAATACAGGATTAGATGCTTTCACCCTACAATCTTTAAAGCCATCAATGATAGACCAGTATGAAGTTGGTGCAAAGAAAAATATATGGAACAATGCACTTGCTGTAAACCTTTCTGTTTATCAGATTTCATATAGAGATTTTTATCAGGCATATGTAGATCCTGCAACCAATGCAGCTTCTACGGATCCAAGAAATTTAAAAGAATTTGTCGGTAAAATGAGAAGCCGAGGAGTAGAACTGGATATTACAGGAAATCCTACAACTAATTTGTCTATTATCGGAGGATTTTCTTACAACAATTCTGTGTATTTAGATACTCCTGAAAAAGTTGGCTATGTTGAAAAACAGAGATTGGTAAGAACGCCTGCAACAACTGCAAACCTATCTGTATTTTATACATTTACGAGAGGAATAAAAGGATTAAAAATCGGAGCCGGAGCTTATTATATCGGCGACAGACTTGCAGGTTGGAATGATACAAAAACAGGAGCCAACAGTTTAGCGACCAGAAACGGAGTCAGTAGATCTTTTGAATTAAAAGATTTTACGACAGTTTCTATATCGGCAGGTTACGAATGGAAGAAATTCATGATTCAGGCGAAAGTCGGAAATTTATTTGATGTTGAAAATTACAATGTTCACGAAAACTATTCAGTAAATCCTATCACACCAAGAAATTACTATTTCACATTAACATACAAGCTTTAAATTATTATTAAAATAATTTTCAGTTCAGAGTGGAAGTTGCAATTTTGCAGCTTTCACTTTTGAATTTTTACAACCTTTATTAAATATGGATAAAATTAAAGATACAAGAAGTTTCATGAGGATTACCCACCGTTATCTGGGGTATTTCATGGCAGGAATAATGGTAATCTATGCTTTGAGCGGAGTTTTACTGATCTACAGAGATACAGATTTTTTGAAGAGAGAAAAGATTTATGACAAAATAATCGCCAAAAACCTGTCTGAAAAGGAGCTTGAAAAAGAACTGAAGATCAAGAATTTTGAAATCATTAAAACTGAAAATAATATGGTTCAGTTCAAAGAAGGATCTTACAATTCTCTTACAGGAAAAGCACACTACACAAAAAAAGAACTTCCACTTTTTTTAGATAAAATGACCAAGCTTCATAAAGCAAAATCTGCTGATCGCTTGTCTCCGTTAAATGCATTTTTCGGGATCTGTTTATTTTTCTTTGTAGTATCAAGTTTCTGGATGTTCAATCCTAAAAGTAAGCCTTTTAAAAGAGGAATTAAATTTGCCATTGCTGGTTTAGTGATATCTATCATACTTCTGTTGGTATAAATGTACTTCCTGATAATTATAACTGTACTTTTTATTTTTTAATAATAAACTTATCTCAAATAAATGAAAAAATCTCCCTGAAATTAACTGAGTGGCACATTAATTGGATTTCAGTTTTCATCAAAAATAATAAACATTAATTATTAAAATTATAAATTATGAAAAAGTTAATCTTTACAGGAATATTAGCTATCGCAGGTTTAGCTACTACAGCAAATGCACAGATCCAAAAAGGTAACTGGATGGTAGGAAGTAGCTTGCTTTCAAGTAATTTCGGTTTAAATACAGGAGCTGGATATGATATTAAACTTCAACCGAGAGCAGCTTATTTTGTAGAAGATAATGTTGCTGTTGGGGGATATGTTACTTTAGGATTTTCAAAACCGGGAGCAGGACAATCTACACAGTTTGATTACGGAGTTGGAGCTTTAGGTCGTTACTTCCTTTCTCCGGGTGAAAAAGGAGTTGATAATTTATTAAACCATGGTCGTTGGTTCTTCGAAGGTAACGTAGGTGTTGGAGGTTTCAATGTTGAAAACGGTATTTCTACTACAGGTTTAGATTTCGGAGTTGGACCAGGTTATTCATACTTCATCACACCAAATATCGGTATTGAAGGCTTGGTAAAATATAATGGGGTAACTGGTTTCGGTAATGAAGGACTTACTTCAAGAATCAGTTTTAATGTTGGTTTCAGTATTTACTTGCCAACTTCAAAAGCTAAGGACGTTGCAAACGACGTAAGATAAGGATAAACTATTATCATAATAAACTACAAAAGCGGTTCAGAAAATTTCTGAGCCGCTTTTTCAATTAAAACTAAACTATATATAATAAATAAAAAATCTAAGCCTATTTATTGGGTTGCGGTGTATATCGCAAATAAGGTTTTATTTCGGTAACCCCTTTCGGGAAAATATTTTTGGCATCTTCTGTAGAAATTGCAGGTGGAATAATAACGTCATCACCATCATTCCAGTTTACGGGAGTTGCGATTTTATGAGAATCTACCAATTGTAATGAGTCTAAAACTCTGTTGATCTCATTAAAGTTTCTTCCTGTAGAAGCAGGATAAGTAATGATTAATCTAACTTTTTTTTCAGGATCAATAATCAATAAAGAACGAACAGTTGCCGTTGCAGAAGCATTTGGGTGAATAAAATCATAAAGCTCTGAAACTTTTCTGTCTTTATCTGCAATGATCGGAAATTTCACTTCCGTGTTCTGAGTTTCATTAATATCTTCAATCCATTTTTTATGATCTTCTACTCCATCTACACTCAAAGCAATCACTTTTGTATTCTTCTTTTCAAAATCAGCCTGTAATTTTGAAGTAAAACCTAACTCTGTCGTACAAACCGGAGTAAAATCTGCAGGATGAGAAAACAAAATTCCCCAGGAATTTCCTAAATATTCATAAAAATCAATATTTCCTACTGTTGAATCTGCCTGAAAGTTGGGTGCGGTATCTCCTAGTTTGATTGACATAATATTTTTGTTTTATTAGTCTACAAATTTAATAGACTTTTTGTAACTGGCAAAATTTTTGCTTAAAAAAAATCTTAAAATAAAAATTTATTTCACATTTATGGAAAATGGCTGGAGTTATATTGATACGGTTTACAAAGTATTAGAAAACTGGTATTTCGCTTTTGCGAAGATTACCCCAAAACTTGTTGTAGGAATTCTGGTTTTCAGTTTTTTCTTAATAACAAGTAAATACCTGAGTAAACTTGCAGTGAAAATCATGCACAAAGTATTTCCCAAGAGCAGAAATGAAGGTTCGGTTTTAACGATAATCGGTGTTTTCAGATTTATTATTATTCTGATGGGAACTTTTATCGCCCTTGAAATTATGGGATTCAGCGGTTTTCTGTGGAAATTTATCGGAAGTTTAGGAGTTGCAGGGGTTATTGCGGGAGTCGCTTTGAAAGATCTTGTTTCTAGTATTTTTTCAGGAATGTTGATTGGCATTGATAAAGCTTTTAAAGTAGGTGATTATATTATTCTTGGAAACAACTCAGGAACAGTGATGGATATTGGTTTTCTGACAACAAAAATTATCAGTGATGACGGAAAGAAGGTATATATTCCGAACCAGGTGATTTTTAATGCTCCGTTCTCAAATATTACAGCATCACCGCAAAGAAAAATTATTTTAGACTTTGAAATACCGGCAGATGAAGATATTGCAAAAGCACAGGAGGGAATTTTAGATGTAATTAAAAATCTTGACAATATTGATCGTATAGAAACTTCTGAAGTAATTTTCACAAGCTTAAAGCAGGGAATTTTCACCCTACAGGCAAAATTCTGGATTGCTGTAGGTTCTAATATGGTTCATATGAAAAGTGAAGCATTGATGAAAATAAAACAACGACTGGATAAAGACGGAATTCCTTTGGTAACACCGACCAGCATAAATTTGATTAGTCAAAATAATGATCAGCAAATTGCTAAGGATTAGTTCGAAAGTTAAAAATCCGTCTCAGCTTTGGCCGAAACGGATTTTTTTATGTTGTTTAATTTTTTAAGCCGAATTTCTGCTTGCGTTGATATTTCCAAACAATGACCGTGTCACCAGTTTTTCATACGCTTCTTTGTTACCTTCGCCCTTCTGAATCTTCATCAAAGCATATTGCTGAATACTCAATAAAGGCAAAACAATGCGCTCACGGATTTTAACAGATTTTCTGGAAAGCGGATCTTCCTGCTGAAGTAATTTAAATCCGGTCAATTCCAACATAATATCTTTAGAAAGTGAATATTCATCAAATAAAACATTCCAGAAAGCCCCGAATTTTGGATTGTCTTTTATATAATAGGTCAGCGGAAAATACGTTTTATTCATACTCATCATCGAGTTTAAAACAAGTGTTTTAAAGAAGTCTGAACCTTTGTAAAGTTCTCTTACTTCTTCAAATCTTCCCTGCTCTTTCATCTCCTGCATTGCAAATCCGAAACCGAAAAAACCGGGAACATTTTGCTTCAACTGAGACCATGACCCCACAAATGGAATTGCACGGAGATCTTCAAACTTCAGCTCATTACCACCTCCTCTTTTTGAAGGGCGGCTTCCGATATTTGTTTTTCCGTAATATTCGAGGGTACTCATTTCCTGAAGATAAGGAACGAACATCGGATGCGCTTTTAAATCTGAATATTTCTGATAGCTGATTTCAGCTAATTCTATGATTAAAGCTCTTTCTTTTTCCGTTAAATCTTTTTTGGAATTTTTGAAAACATCATTTTCTATTCCGGCCGTCAGAAGCTGTTCAAAATTGTATTTCGCCTGTTCTTTATTTCCGAAAATACTTGTAATCGTTTGCCCCTGAATGGTAAGTTCAATTTTATTATTGGCAATTGTTTTTCCCTGGGAAGCGTAGAAATCATGGGTTTTCCCACCACCTCTTGCAGGCGGACCGCCTCTTCCGTCAAAGAAAATGACTTTAATTCCGTTTTCTTCTGATAATTTGGTTAAAACTTCTTTTGCTTTATAAATTTCCCAGTTCGCCTTCAGATAACCGCCATCTTTTGTCCCGTCTGAGAAGCCAAGCATAATGGTCTGTTGATTTCCTCTTCTTTCCAAATGTTTTTTGTAAATAGGATTCTGATATAATTCGTTCATTACATTTTCAGCATTTGCAAGACCTTCCATTGTTTCAAAGAGCGGAACAATATCCATATTGATTTCCTCGTCATGATAACCGCAAATTTTAAAAAATGCATACACATTCATCACATCTTTTACCGCATCGGAATTGGAGATAATGTAACGATTCATACCTCTCAATCCGTTCAGTTGCTGAATTTCTGAAACCTGAGAAACCGTCAGTAAAGTATCTTTTACAATATCTTCAAAATCATCAGGATTCACTTTTTCTGAGGTTTGAATTAATTGGTTAAATTTATCTTCAAAAGATGAATTGCTATTCCCATTAAGCTTTTCAAAAACCGTATCGATCACTTTCTGATGAATTCTGCTGTCTTGTCTTACATCTAAAGTTGCAAAGTGAGTTCCGAAGATTTTCACACGATCCTTAAAATCAAGCAACACCTCGATAAATAATGAATTATGCTGTTCTACTAGAATCTTCTCTGCTTCTTCAATTCTATTTATGATATCGTCTGCTGTTATTTTTTCACTCCTGAAAATAGCCGAATACAGCTCATTGCTTAGCTTGGTTAAAACATCAGAAACCCCTCTGAAACTCAATCTTCTTCTAACCGATTTCAAATGGTTATAATATGCTTTCAAAATGGCCGAATGAAGCTCTTCTGCCACTCTTTTTGTAACATCTGCCGTTACAAACGGGTTTCCGTCGCGGTCACCTCCCGGCCAGAATCCAAGCTGGATCAGATCTTCATGCAGACGAAAGTGATCATTATTGAATGTTGATTTTATTTTGGTGAAAAGTTCACCAATCGAATCATAATACACATATCTCAGATAATAAATGATGCTCATTGCTTCATCAATCGGAGTGGGTTTTTCTTTATTAACAAAAGGAGTTTTTCCCAACTGTTGTAAAAGTGCATCAATGTTCGTAATTGAATCGGTCGTTATTGCATTTCTCAGATCATGCAAAATTCTCTGAACGGAATTCGGATAAAACTGAGTAGGATGTGCCGTAAAAACAACTTTCACAGAGAAATCCTTCAGTTTTTCACGTACTTTCTCAAGCTTGTGGTCGTGATATGATCTTTCGTAAAGATTGATAACCGTTCCGCTGTCACTTTCTGAATGGAGATTAGGAAATGCCGCATCTTCAATACTATCAAACAAAACTACCTGTCTTTCAATATATTGAATAATTTTAAAAAGCAATTCAAGCTTTTGCTCCTCAGTTTCTAAATCGGTGTGATTTTTAAAAAATTCTTCGACAATTTCTACCGGAGTTTTTCCCTGATCGTAACCAATTTTACTTTCTTCACAGAGAAACGGAAGCAACATCCCGATATTCGTCATTTTATCATAAGGAAGGCTCATAAATAATGAATTGTAGATCTGGAACTTATTTTCCACGATCTGCCTGAATTTTTCTGCGCGTTTGTCGTGTATCATATAACAAATGTGGGAATTTTACAGGTAAATAACAATAAGAATTTAAAACAAATATTAAATTATTGCATTAATATTAATTAATTTTGGGAATAACTCTCGTTAGCAATCATATAATAAAGCATCAATCCTATGAAAAAAATATTTGCTTTCTTTTTAATCACTATTCTTCTCACTGCTTGTGGCGAAGAATGCTACAATCCACCACTACCAATCGTTTTTGAGTTTGTTGATTCTAATGGTGAAAATCTTATCACAAACGGAACACTTACCACTTATACCATTAATGAAGAAAATCAGACAGGAGTACAGCTCAGCAAAACTGATGATGATAAAGTTCTTCTGGAAAACGTGGGCGCTTACAATGGTACAAAAAATTATAATTTCTTTTCTAATATAAAAAATTTTGACTTTTCAATAGAATCGTCAGAATTTAAAGGAGGTTGCGATGGCTATCAAATCAATAAACTGACATTTACCGGGATTGCCATTGATGTGATTGATTCAAACGGATATTATAAGATTGTACTGCAATAATTTTATTTATGAAATAATTTATACCTTAATAAGAGCGATTTAATAACAAAATAAGATCAATATTTTTTCAATATTAAGGGAATTTTAATTTAAAAATTCCCTTATTTTTTGTAGTTTCGTAAGATTCAAATACAAAATATCCGGATTATGCTCAAGAAAGTCATGCTGTTGCTGTGTTTTTTCTTATTTTTTATTTCATGCAAGAAAGATTGCTACACTGCTCCGGAAAAGGTTGTTTTTGAATTTGTGAATAGTTCTGGAGAAAATCTTATTGAAAACAATCAGCTTGGTAGTTTTGCCATACAAGAAGATGCAGGAAACGGGAATTATACCGGGATACCTCTTACAAAAACAGCTGATTATAAGGTAATTGTTGAAAAAATAGGATCTTACAACGGAACCAAACATTATCAATTTGCTTCAGGCATCAAATTATTTGATTTTTCAGTTCGATCTTCGTCTGTGACAACAGATTGCGACGGCTTTCAGATTGATGAGATTCATTTTGAAAATGTAACAGCTACAAAAGAAAACGGATATTATAAAATTGTATTGGATTAAAATGATGAAAGCAAATAAATTATCAGAACGAAGTTTGGAAGAATTAGAATCTAAGAAAAAAATGATTCAGGGTGCAGCAATAGGAATTGGTATTGTAATGCTCATTGCCTGTTTCATACTTTTTTATTTTGCGGTAATTACAGGTAATTTTGCGCTGATTGCTGTAGCGTTTGGCAGCTTTTTTACTTTGATGCCCACCTTGATGATTCTCAACCAAATCAATGCTGAAATTAAATCCCGAAAATCTAAATATTTGTAAATAAAAATTCATTCACCATGAAAAAACTTATTTTATTTTCCATTTTCGCATTCCTTACATCCCAAATGAGTGCTCAGTATAAAAAGATTTACTCGTATGGTGATTATAAAGAAAACTGGGCTTTGGTAAAAACAGATTCAGGAAATTATGGTTTTATTGATCAAAACAATAAGCAGATTGTATCTCCGATCTATTCAAAAATTGAAAAGTTTGGAAAAATTCACCCTGATTTTGCAGTTGTGAAATCAGTTACCGGACTCTATGGTTTAATCGATAAATCCGGTAATTTGGTAACACCCGCAGAATATGATAAAATAGAAGTTTTCGGCAATATTCATCCTAACTTGGCAGTTGTAAAATCAATTGCAGGGCTTTACGGATTCATTGATAACAAAGGGAAGGAAATCGCCCGCCCGCTTTATCTTAAAATCGGAAAATTTGATGAAATCACAAAAGATTTAGCCTTGGTGGAAAACTATACACATGGTTTCGGGATGATCGATACCAACGGAAAAGAGGTTTTGCCAACAACTTATACTTTAAATGAAATCAAAGCAAAATATCAATAGTTTGCATAAAATTAAATCATTCAAATTTTAAAATTTTATTAACTCAGATTTTGTGAATGTCTTCTTACATTTGATAAAAATAAATTAGACAATGCTTAATTTCGAGTTTAAAAATCCGACAAAAATACTTTTTGGAAAAGGTGAAATTGCTAAAATTTCAAAAGAGATCCCAACTGATGCAAAAATTCTAATGATCTATGGCGGCGGAAGCATTAAGAGCAACGGCGTTTATGATCAGGTAAAAGAAGCTTTAAAAGATCATCAGTTATATGAATTTGGTGGAGTTCCTGCCAATCCTGAATATGAGGTTCTTATCGATGCTTTACGGTACATTAAAGAAAATAATATAACTTATCTTCTTGCTGTAGGAGGCGGATCTGTGATTGACGGCGTGAAATTTCTTTCAGCAGCAGCAAATTACGATGGCGAACCATGGGAAATTCTTAAAAAATCTGTAAGAACTTTTGAAGGAGAAGGAATGCCTTTCGGAACGGTTTTAACCTTACCGGCTACAGGTTCTGAGATGAATTCCGGATATGTAATTTCTAGAAGAGAAACTAATGAAAAGTTATCTTCTGGCGGACCCGGATTGTTTCCGCAGTTTTCAGTTTTGGATCCGGAGGTTATAAGATCAATTCCTAAAAAACAAATTGCCAATGGAATTGCTGATGCTTACACTCATGTTTTGGAACAATATATGACCGCACCTTCTTCTGCTGATCTTCAGGAAAGAATTGCCGAAAGTATTTTGATAAGTCTTCAGAATGCCGCTCCAAAAGTAATGGCTGAAGAATTTGATTATGATGCCGCAGCCAATTTTATGTGGTGTTGTACAATGGCTTTAAACGGATTGATTCAGAAAGGAGTAATCACCGATTGGGCTGTTCATGCGATGGGACACGAATTAACCGCCTATTATGGAATCGATCATGCAAGAACTTTAGCCGTGATTGCACCATCGCACTACCGTTATAATTTTGAAACAAAAAAAGGTAAACTGGCGCAATATGCAGAAAGAGTCTGGGGAATTTCGGAAGGCAGCACAGAAGATAAAGCAGAACAGGCGATTACAAAGCTGGAAGAATTTTTCCATAGTTTAAATATTCAAACTAAGCTTTCAGATTACACTAAAGATTTTACAGGAACAGCTGAACGCGTTGAAAAGACCTTCACAGAAAGAAATTGGGTTGGTTTGGGTGAATATAAAAAACTTACCCCGCAAGATGCTTATAAAATTGTTGAAATGAGTTATTAGTCGACAGATGATGCTTGATAAATGTTAAATTACAGAGTTTACAAACAATATCTGATGTTAATCTTCCTACATCAAACAGAAATTTATCTTTTATCTAAAATTTAGCTTAAAAAACCTCAATTTCATTACTGATATTACAAATTTATTTATATTTTAGCACATTCTTAAATTTGTGAAAATGAAAAAACACCTACTTTTATTTGCCTTTTCTGCATTAGCATTAACATCATGTGAAGATGACGACGTTCAGGGATATGAATTGGATATGCTAAAAGGTGAATGGAAAACTGTAAAAACTGAAGTAATTTCCGGAGCTGACAATAAAACGGTTATCAATACCATGATTCCATCAGGTTGCGAAACAAAAAACACTGTCGAGTTCAGAACAGATTATTATCTTTCTTACAACGCTTTTACAGGAGTGGGTGCAAACTGCAACAGTACAAAAACTGAAGGTACATACAGCTATGACAGCGAAAAGAAAGTGCTTGTAACGAAATTCGATAATGATAACGAAAGACCTTACCAAGTAATTATCCTAAGCAATTCTGAACTGAAAACAATGACGATGAGCGACAATATCGATCAGGACGGAGATCTGGTAATAGATTACACGTACACAACATACAAAAGATAAACGAAGCTCCCGGTAATTCCGGGAGTTTTTTATTATCTTTATTCCTTTAAAATTTAGAAACAATGAAGAAGATTTTTTCAGTATTATTACTGATTTTCGCATGCACCCTGATTTTCTCTCAGGAAAAAAAGCCAATGTTCTGGCAAGATATTCAGGATTTCAAAAAACTTAATCAGGAAACTCCACCACCACAAAACTCAATTCTTTTATTAGGAAGTTCATCTTTCACCAAATGGCAGGATGTTTCAGATTATTTTCCGGGTAAAGTTATTATCAATAGAGGATTTGGGGGTTCAAGATTAACGGATCTTAATTACTTTTCAGAAGATCTGCTAAAACCTTATCAGCCCAAACAGATTATTGTCTATTGCGGGGAAAACGATTTTGCTGATGATGCCAAACTCAAAGCAGATGTTGTCGTAGAACGATTCAAAACATTCTACAAAAAAATCCGTGAGAAGTTTCCGAATATTCAGGTGGACTATATTTCGATAAAATATTCTCCGAGCAGAGAACATCTTTGGCCACAGATGAAAGAAGCCAACAAAAAGATCGCAAAGTTTATGAAAAAAGAAAAAAATGCTGATTTCATAGACATTACCAAAGTGATGAACGATGCAAACGGAAATATCAGAAAAGATCTTTTCGTAGAAGATATGCTGCATATGACTCCTGAAGGTTACCGACTTTGGACTTCAGTGATGAATCCATATATGAAATAAAATATGGATCGCCCCTCAAGAAATACCCCCATTTATAAAAAAGCTGAAGAAATTTATAAAGCTTTAAAAACCATTACTGATCTCATTCCTGAAGACAATGAGTATTTGAAAGATGTAAAAATGAATCTTTTAGGAGACAGCATGGTGATGATGGCTAAAATTTCCGGTGCCGAAGCCGTAAAGCTTTATGATATTAAAATGGAAAATGCAGCTATTATAAGAAAAGCGGCACGAGATATTTTGGTAGGTGGAAATACTCTGGAAATGTTTGGTTTTGAAGATGCCAAATATTATACAATTGTGCGTGATCTGGTAGAAGAATTTAAAATACTTTTTGCTGAATGGGTGGAAGGTTTTAATCCTAAACATTTTATTGTAGACGATTGGGGACTTTTTAATCCACCTGGAATTTCAAGAGATTATATTCAGCGCGACGATGAACTTAATTTTCTTTACGAAGATGATGATGAATAATTAAAAATTCACATTTATTGGATAAAATTTCATTTATTTGTACTTCAAAAAATTTATTATGAAAAAGTTTTTTTTACTTGCCATTATTTCTTCAGGATTTGTTTTTAATTCTTGTTCCAATGATGATGACGATCAAACTGAAGAGTTTTCAATCGTAGGAGTATGGCATCCTTCAAGGGAAATCGTAGTTTCGGGAAATAACGGAGTTACACTATCAAATACATCTTATTCAGGATGTTATTCAACAAGTACATTTGATTTTAAATCGAATAATACTTTGGTTTCGAACATATTTGAATTAAATACAAGTGATAATTGTGTAAGCACAGGTATAGATACGGTTCCTTATACTTATGATCATAATGCAAAAAAATTAGTGATTGAGGGTGAAGATATTGAAATCGTAAGCCGTACAGTAAATGAACTACAAATAGTGAGTGAATATGACGACAGAAATGGTGACGGTATAGATGATAAAGTCATTTTTGTTTTAGCAAGATAAAAAAAACACTTCCAAATGGAAGTGTTTTTTGTTTATTTTTTTCTCTTAGATTTCGAAATCGCTTTTTGTTGCGCTCTGTTGGCTCCGAATTTCTTAGGAGCTTTTCTTTTAGAAGGGCCACCCCAGTTTTCTTTTTTGTTTTTATCCTTTTTCTCATGGAAAGCACCGCCTCCATCAAAAAGTTTTACCTGAGCCGGATTTTTCATCACGATCTGATCTTCTTCAGCTGCGATTTTCTTAGGATTAATTTTCACTGTTTCAGGGAAGTTAACATAAGCCAATTCCTTATCCATCAATAATTCTATATCCAGTGCTAAAGTTTCTTCTTTCTTTGTCACGAAAGTGATTGCTTTACCATCTTTATCTGCTCTACCTGTTCTACCGATTCTGTGAATGTACTGTTCCGGAACTTCAGGTGTTTCGAAGTTGACTACGTGTGTAATATCTGAAATATCCAAACCTCTCGCCATTACATCAGTGGTAATCAAACCTCTGATTTCTTCATTTTCAAAGCGTTTCATTGCTTTTAAACGATAATTCTGAGACTTGTTGGAGTGAATCACATCAAACTGTTCAGGAAAGATCTCATCGATTTTGGTAAATAAAAGATCTGCATGTTTTTTATTATTCGCAAAAATCAAAACCTTCGACATCTCTTCATTGCTCTTCAGTAAATGCTCAAGCAAATTAATCTTAGTATTAAAATTCTCAACTTTTATAGCAGTCTGCTCAATTTTCTCAAGTGGAGTTCCCGATTTTGCGAGTGAAATTTCAATAGGTCCTGCAAAATATTGATCGAGCATATCATCAACAGCTTCCGTCATCGTTGCCGAGAAAAGAATATTTTGTCTTTTATCTCGCATCATTTCGAAAATATGTGTTAACTGCGGTCTGAAGCCCAGATTCAACATTTCGTCGAATTCATCAATGATTAATTTCTGAACTTCTTTTAACGAAATTGCATTATCAATCGCCAAATCCATGATTCTACCGGGAGTTCCTACCAAAATATCGCAGCCATTATTAAATAATAATTTCTGCGTGTTGATATTTTTTCCACCATAGATTCCTATTACTCTTGCAGTAAGATTTTCTGTCAGTTTTTCTACGATTTCAGTTACCTGAACCACTAATTCTCTTGTAGGAACTAAAACAACAACCGTAGGATTTCCACTTTTGTTGTACTTCCAGGTCTTTAAAACCGGTAATAAATATGCTAATGTTTTACCCGTTCCCGTCTGTGCAATTCCCATTACATCTCTGCCCGAAAGAATCGGACCAATACTTTTTTCCTGAATCGGTGTAGGCTCAAATAAATTTAAATCTGCTAAAACATCAAGAACTTTAACCGGAAGGTCAAAATCTGCAAAAGTGAGTTTTTCCATTTTGCAAAGATAGGTAATTAAATTTTGTGTTTTAAGCAGGAAGATGGATGTAAGGAGATGGAAGTCTTTACAGATGTTTTAATTTTAAGTTTGTCATTCCGTAGGAATCTAAGCTAACCTCTCTTGTAAACTTATAAAGAAGATTTATAAATTTCATTTGCGCGAAACTCTCAATAAAATAATTATTAAAAGTATAATCGAAAACAAAAACCCTAAAACCGCCACCAAAGACATTTCGCCAATTCTCGGCCCCGATTCCGAAACAAAAACAATTGCCGTTGCAATCATATTTGCTCCTAAAACCATTGCTAAAATCAGATTCACAATACTTGACTTGATTAACTGATTGGTCTTTTCAATATTTTTAATTTCACTGGAAATCGTAAAACTGTTATCATCCAGCTTCTGCAGAACAGAACGTAATTCTTTGGGAATTTCATCAACGTTATCCGTGAAAGCCATCACCTTTTCCATTCCTTTTTTCAGGAGTTTTTTAGGACTGATTTTCTTGGTAAACATTTTTTTAGTGTACGGATGAAGGCTTTTTACGATGTCTAAGTCAGGATTAATGGTTCTACCAACACCTTCAATTAAGCCGATTCCTTTAAATAGAAGATAAAAATAATCAGGCATATACAGTCTGTTATCTTTCAGAACGTCTTTCATTTTATTGATAATCACATTCGGATCAATATCTTTTAAAGAAGTGCTGTGAACGAAATTTAAAACTTCTTCCACATCATTTTCAAATCTTCTTTCATCCGGAATTTCATAGCTTACTGCCATTTTTTTCAGATAACGAACAATTTTATTGGAATTTTTTGCAACAAAAGCCACAATCAGACTTTCAAGAATTTCTTTATCATTTGGCTGAATTTTTCCAACTGCACCGAAATCGATAAAAACTACTTTTCCATCTTTTTTAACCAAAATATTTCCGGCATGCGGATCTGCATGGAAAAATCCGTAGTCCAAAATCTGAGAAACAAACAATTGTAAGCCTCTTTCAGAAATCACAACAGGATCGATACCGTGTTTCAGCAGTTCTTCTTTATCGGTTACTTTTATTCCGTCGATAAATTCCATGCACAACACATTGTTGTTGGAAAATTCATCGTAGATTTTCGGAACGTAAGTTTCTTTATTGTTTTTAAAATTTAAAGCAAACTGATGGATATTGTTTCTCTCATTAACCAAAGAAACTTCTTCAAGCAAAGACTTTTCAAAGGTTGAAATTGCCTGTTTTAAATTTAATTTAGAACCAATTTCAGAATAGGTGGAAATCAATTTAACCAAATCTTTGATCAGCAACAAATCATCTTCAATTACCGATAAAACATCAGGTTTTTTAATTTTTAAAATAACTTCATCGCCGTTAATCAAAGTAGCTTTGTAAACCTGCGCAATGGATGCGGTCGCCAAAGGTTTTGGGTTGATTTCTAAAAAATGTTCTTTTGGAATAATATTGAATTCATTTTCAAGAATTTCTTCAACATTCATTTCTATCACTTCTACTCTATCCTGCAGCTTCTGAAGCTCCTGAATCAGTTCCGGTGGAAGCAGATCTTCACGATTGCTAAATGTCTGTCCGAGCTTCACAAAAGTTGGTCCCAATTCTTCCAAAGCAAGACGGATGCGTTCGTAAACAGTTCCTTTTGAAATCACTTCATCAGATTGCACAAAATTTTCTTCCGGTTTTTTGCCCATTCTGGCAATCATATCTTTGAAACCGTATTTACTTAAAACGGAAATCAGTTTTGCCGATCTTTTTAGTTTTCGTTGCTGCTTGTCGAACATATTTTATAAGAGTAATTGAACTGCAAAGTACGCTCAAAAATCATTCCTATTGAAATTTTTAGTATTGGATTCCGATATTTTAATCAACGCGTTGTATATTTTAAAGATGTTTTAAGCAAACGATAGTTGTTCTTTGTTATGTGAAATCGGAAAGTAAAACATAGTCAAATTCCATTATTAATCTTAAAAAAGAATCTATCTAAAAACTTTGTCTTTCTTAACGATTAAAAAAACGCAAGGACAAACAAAGGTTCTGTAATATATTTTCTGAATTAATTTAAACAAAGGCGTTTCACTCATCTCCGAAATACAAAATTTAAAATTACAACGAGTTCCATCGATCTATATCACTTTAAAAACTGTCAACAACAAAATCAAAGTTTGCCAACCCAAAATCAAATAGAAAAATAGTCTGCTTGGTTCGGAAATATCTTTTAGTTTATCAATGATTTTATTTTTCAAAATCTCAGTAAAACTAACATTTTCATTTCTAAAATCAATTTCATTGAGTTCAACTTTTTTAAATCCGAAGGCAATAATTTTTTTGAACCATTTATTTTCTTTGGAATCTCTTATTTCCTGCAAAACTTTAAGCCGAAGCTTGGTTTTATCCACTCCACTTTGCATTAACTGAGGTTGATTGGCTTTAATTTTATTTAAAATTCTGTCAATAATCGGGAAAAGTATTTGCTCGCCTTTATCTGCAATCAATCGATTAATCGTACGGGCCATCACATACTTATTTCCGAGTGTGAAGAGAAGAAAAGGAGCACCAAAAATACTCAAAACAGATAATCCGAAAGAAATAGGTCTTGCTAGAAACAGAACCACAATAGCAGCTTGTCCATTTGTATGAACAGGACCGCCTCCACTATTGAAAGTCTGGCTGATGATTACAACAATTGTTATAATGCATAAAATAGCTATTGCAATCTGACCGACAAGGTTGATTTTCAGAAAACTCAATGTCGCACGACTCAGAAGTTTGGCAGCATATTTTACTTCATCACTTATTGTATTTTTCGATTTTAATTTATCTATCATCTGTGAAAATTTAGAAGATGTAAATTAAAAAAAATTTAGCAATTATCGCATATTGGGCCACTCTAAATTATTCTGAGAAAGCATATTCGTTATAATGACCTAAAAATTTCACATTAGAACCCAATGAAATAATCTCATCGATGGCATTTTGTGACAGAACATGATGCCATTCACTGGCAACGTTGATAAAGAAAAAGTAATTTCCTAAACCGGTTTTCAGAGTGCGGCTTTCAATTTTTGAGAGGTTCATTTTTCGCCATGCAAATACAGATAAAACCTGATGAAGACTTCCCGCATGATCTTCGGGAAGTGTGATAATTAAAGAGGTTTTCTCAGAAGTTTTTGGTAAATCGAGATTTAAATTTTCCTTACTTTTTGAAATCACAATAAATTTGGTGTGATTCTGCTCAAAATCCTGAATATTTTCATGAATAATTTTTAAACCATACAATTTCGCGGAATATCGATTCGCAATTGCCGCCCATTTTTCTTGTGGATTTTCAGAAACTAATTTTGCCGAAGCTGCTGTAGAACTGAAATCCTGAGACGGAATATCTTTAAAATGATCATATCTGAAATGGAAAGTCTGCGCCAAAGCTTGTGGGTGCGAAATGACTTTTTCGAAAGTTTCGTTATCAGGGTGAATCATTAAATGATGTGCAATCGGCATAATTAACTCTGTTTCAATAAATACCTCAAAATCATAGAGATAATCGAGTGTCATCGAAACCGTTCCTTCAATAGAATTTTCTAAAGGAACAACGGCTTTATCAACTTCATTGTTTTTCACTGCATTGAAACAATCTAAGATACTCGACTGAGGAACCAATTCTTCATTCGGAAAAATCTGAGATGCTGCCAATTGCGTGAAACTTGCTTTTGGACCGAGGTATGCTATTTTCATAAGGCAAATGTAGAAAATATTTAACATTTAACATGAAAACAAAAAATCCCGCCAAAGGCAGGATTTTATATTTAAAATTCAAAGGCAAAATTATTCCCACTCAATCGTTGCAGGTGGTTTGCTTGAAATATCGTATGCTACTCTGTTGATACCTCTTACTTCGTTGATGATTCTGCTTGAAACCGTATCTAAAAACTCATAAGGAAGTCTGCTCCATGTTGCTGTCATGAAGTCGATGGTATTTGCAGAACGAACTACCGCTGTGTATTCGTACGTTCTTTCGTCACCCATTACTCCTACAGATTTTACCGGAAGTAAAACTACGAAAGCCTGAGAAACTTTTTCATACAAATCGTTTTTGTACAATTCTTCAATGAAAATATCGTCAGCTTCCTGTAAAATTCTCACTTTTTCAGCATCAACTGCACCCAAAACTCTGATTCCTAAACCTGGACCAGGGAAAGGATGTCTGTGTACCAAATGATGAGGAATACCTAGTTCTTCACCTACTTTTCTTACTTCATCCTTGAATAATTCTCTCAAAGGCTCAAGCAACTCGAATTCCATATCTTCAGGAAGTCCACCTACGTTGTGGTGAGATTTGATTACTGCTGAAGGTCCGTTTACCGACTGACTTTCAATTACATCAGGATAAATTGTTCCTTGTGCTAAGAATTTTGCTCCTTCAATTTTATGAGATTCTTCATCAAAAACATGAATGAATTCGTTTCCGATAATTTTTCTTTTTGTTTCGGGATCATCAACTCCGGCTAATTTTGAAAGGAATCTCTCTTTAGCATCAACCAGTTTAATGTTCATATGGAAATGTTCTCCATAATTATTCATCACTTTTTTATCTTCGTCTTTTCTTAAAAGTCCAGTATCAACGAAAATACAAGTCAATTGATCACCAATCGCCTTATGAATTAAAACGGCAGCTACAGAAGAATCTACTCCTCCTGAAAGTCCTAGGATTACTTTTTGATCACCTACTCTTTCACGGATTTCTTCAACTGTTTTTTCGATATAGTTGGTCAGTTTCCAGTTTTTCTCTGCATCACAAATTCCGAAAACGAAATTCTCCAACATTTTGCCTCCTTCTTCAGTATGAGAAACTTCCGGGTGAAACTGTACACAATAGATTTTTTTATCTTCATTTGACATCGAAGCGATAACTCCCGATGTTGCGTTTAATTCAAAACCTGCAGGTAATTCTCCCACTTCATCGAAGTGGCTCATCCAGACAATAGAATTGTTGGTAACACCTTTTAATAAAGAAGATTCTTTTACGATTTCTAAGTGTGCCTTTCCGTATTCTCCTTTTACTCCTTTATGTACTTTACCGCCTAAAAGGTGTGCTGTGAGCTGCATTCCGTAACAAATTCCCAACACAGGAATTCCCTGTTCGTATAATTCTTTTTGAACTAAGTGAGCGTTTTCTGCATTTACAGAACTTGGCCCACCAGAAAGGATAATTCCTCTCGGTTGTTTCTCTAAAATTGTTTCTAAAGGTGTATTGAAAGGCAAAATTTCGGAATATACCCCCATCTCGCGGATTCTTCTTCCGATAAGCTGGTTGTACTGTGAACCGAAATCTAATATGATAATACCGTTGTTCATTTTTATTATTGATAAATGATGATTGATAATTGATGAGTTTTTTTTAATGATTTTAAAGAGTTAGTTTTCAAGCGTTTTGTCATTCCGTAGGAATCCAAGCTCTTCAAATTTTATCATCACTGCAAAGATTTCTACGGAGTGAAAAAATTGTGTTTATTAAAATCAAGTCAACTCAAATATATTTTAAATTAATCTTAAGTTTTGGCTAAAGCCAAATTTGTGTCACTTTTTTTGAAATCGGGCTAAAGCCCGATCCTATTGATGAAACCTTTATAAAAAAAGACCTGGATTGCTCCAAATCTTTTTTCGTGATTTATATTAAAACTTTCCGATGTCTTCTCTGTAGAAGCCGTAGTCAAAATGTACGTGACTTGCATCTTCATACACTTTTTTACGAGCATCGTCATAAGTTGCTCCTGTTGCAACGATATTCAGAACTCTACCACCGTTTGAAACTACTTTATCGCCTTTTTTGATTGCTCCTGCATATAAAAGCTGACTGTGTCTTACTTTTTCTTCGCCAGTAATCTCAAAACTAATTTCGATGTTTCTTGGATAACCTCCTGAACACATTACCAGACAAACTGCTTTTTCGTCCTTGAATTTGAGTTCGATGTCTTTTCCGTTCATACAGTCGGTGATAACATCCAACAGATTATTTTCCATCAATGCCATTAAAACCTGAGTTTCAGGATCACCGAATCTCATGTTGTATTCTAAAAGATAGGTGCCGTTTTTGGTAATCATCAAACCAAAGAATATCATTCCTTTGAATGTGAATCCTTCAGCTTTTAGACCTTTTACGGTTGGCTCAAGAATATTTTTTTCGAAATCTGCGTAATGCTCTGAATTAAATTCAGGACTTGGAGCTACTGAACCCATACCTCCTGTATTTGGTCCTGTATCGCCATTACCTACTTTTTTATAATCTTTTGCAGCAATACACGGGAAAAGTTTTTCACCGTTAGAGAATGCAATAATTGATGCTTCAAAACCTTCAAGATGTTCTTCGATAACCAAACGGATTCCTGCATCACCATAGATTCTTCTGATCATGAAATCGTGTACCGTAGCTTCTGCTTCTTCTAAAGTTTCGCAGATGACAACACCTTTTCCGCCTGCAAGACCGCTCGCTTTGATCACCAAAGGATATTCCTGAGTCTGGATGTATTCTTTAGCTTCAGGATAAGAATCAAATACTACAGCTTTTGCTGTTTTAATATCATAGGTTTGCATAAATTTCTTAGAGAAAGCCTTACTTCCTTCAAGACTTGCCACTTTCTGGTTTGGCCCGAAAACTTTAAGATCATGTTTCTTAAATTCGTCTTTCAAACCTGCAACAAGCGGAGCTTCAGGACCTACGATCGTAAGATCTACCTTCTCCTTAATTGCAAAATCTCTCAGTTCTTTAATCTCTGATAAATGAACATTTTTCCCAATCTTGTCGGTAGTCGCATTTCCGTTAGCAAAAAACATATGACTCACTCTTGAATCTTTTTGAAGTTTCGCTGCCAAAGCAGATTCTCTTCCACCTTCACCTATGATTAATATTCTCATACTTTATTTATTATCTAGTCTAACTCTACAAATATATAATTTTGAATGCTATAAATACAATCTCTAATTATTTTTTAATTCTATTTTAATTAGTGGAAGAAATGTCTGATCCCGGTAAACATCATCGGAATCTTGTGCTCATTAGCAGCTTCAATGCTGTCCTGATCTTTTACACTTCCACCCGGCTGAATAATCGCCGTAATACCTTCCTGAGCGCAAAAATCTACCACATCACGGAAAGGAAAAAATGCGTCTGAAGCCAAAACCAAATCTCCTGAAAATTTTTCTTTTGCTCTTTCGATCGCCTGTTGAGTAGCCCAGATTCTGTTTACCTGGCCTCCTCCGATTCCGAAAGCCTGAATTCCGTTGGAAACTACAATTGCATTAGATTTTACATATTTTACTACTCTCTGAGAGAATAACAATGCTTTTTTCTGCTCTTCTGTAGGCTGAGTTTCAGTTACGACTTTAATATCGTCTGAGAAGATGCTGTCGTTGTCCTGAACTAAGATTCCACCATCAACTTTTACCCAAGTTTGCTTATCTGAAACAGGGTTAACGATTTTTATAATTCTTAAATTCTTTTTCTTTCTTAAAATTTCTAAAGCTTCCTCATCAAAGTCAGGAGCCATAACGATTTCCAGGAAAGTTTTGTTTAGTTCTTCAGCTGTTGCAGCATCGATTTTGTAGTTCATTGCAACAATTCCGCCAAAGATAGATACAGGATCACACTCGAAAGTTTTTGTGTATGTTTCCAATGCTGAAGTTCCGATCGCAACTCCACAAGGTGTAGAGTGTTTTACTGCACAACAAGCCATTTCTTCTTTGAATTCAGTTACCACTTTCCAGCAAAGATCCATATCACGAAGATTATTGAAAGACAATTCTTTACCTCCCAACTGTTCGAAATCTTTCATTGCCCCGTTTTCGAAAGTTGAAGCATAATAAGCTGCCGTCTGATGAGGGTTTTCACCGTATCTAAGGTCAGCTACTTTTTTGTAAGAAGCACTTAAATATGTCGGATATTCTTCATCCAAAAGCATTCTTGAAATCGCTGCATCATAAGCAGAAGTAAGATTGAATACTTTTCCTGCCAATCTTTTACGGGTTTCGATGAATGTGTCACCGTTTTGCTCCATTTCGATTTTTACTTTTTCATAATCTTCCACATCCGTAATTACCGTCACAGAATCAAAGTTTTTCGCTGCAGAACGAAGCATTGAAGGACCTCCGATGTCGATAAATTCTACCTTTTCGTGAAGAGAAATGTCTTTGTTTACATTTTCAAAGAAAGGGTAAAGATTTACAATTACCATGTCAATCAGACCAATTCCGTGTTCCTGAACTGTTTTCATGTGCTCTTCGTTTGAACGAACTGCCAACAATCCACCGTGAACTTTCGGGTGTAATGTTTTCACTCTTCCGTCCAACATCTCAGGGAAATTGGTCACCTCATCAATCTGAATTGGATTTAAACCAGCGTCTTTCAAATGTTTGAACGTCCCTCCTGTAGAAATCAATTCATAGTTCTGGGATTCCAAAAACTGTGCGAATTCGATCAATCCGCTCTTGTCAGAAACACTGATTAAAGCTCTCTTTTTGCTCATTTTACTTTCGATTTTTTTACTTTTTACAGCTATTTCAAACTGTAGACCGGGTCTTTCACCTCCGGCCTTACTTTATTTTTACTTAGATTTTTCTTGTTTTCGAAATAATTAAAATCTAAATGTGTTTTGTTAATTACTATTTTTAACGCAAAGGGCGCTAATTTTTTTTAATTTCTTGCTGAATATTTTCGTTCGCAAAGGCGTTTCACTCAGCAAAGGTTGGATGCTTTATTAACCACCCCGTCAAAAATTCTTTGAATTTTTGCCACCCCTCCAAGGGAGGGGAATTTTCGTATTGCTAATAATTGGGAGCTAATTATTATTCAATACTTTATTTATTGCTATTGGGAAAATTTCGTATTCAACTAAATGAACTTTTTCCGCAACGGTTTCGGGAGTATCATTTTCTGTTACTTCGAAAGATTTTTGAAGAATAGTTTCTCCTTCATCAATTCCTGAAGTTACAAAATGTACAGTTGCTCCACTTTCTTTTTCTTTTGCTTCAATCACCGCATTATGAACATGATGTCCCCACATTCCTTTTCCTCCGAATTTCGGAAGCAACGCCGGATGAATATTGATGATTTTTCCGACCCAATTTTCACAAAACTCAGGTTTTAAGATTGATAAAAATCCTGCCAATACGATTAAATCTGTATTTTCCGGGATTATTTTGCTCAATTCGTTGCTGAAGTTTTTTCCTCTCGGAATCAGAACGTTGTCTATGTTATGATTTTTTGCTCTTTCCAATCCGAAACATTCTCTGTCGGCAACCACTAAAGATACTTTTGCATTCTGGATTTCTCCGTTATCAATAGTATCAATAATTCTCTGAAGATTGGTTCCTGAACCTGAAACTAAAATGACAATATTTTTCATTTTTATTTTGTGAGCCTTGTCAAGGTTTAAAACCTTGATAAGGCTTTCTCTGTTATTAACTAGCCCCGATTGCAACGGCATCCTTTTTCTGAATGGCTTTGTAAAAAAGCGCTGGCGAAAAAGATATAGTGGAAAGCGGGATTAAGCTCCTAAAATTTTAAATCTATTTTTTCGCTTCCTTCTGTAATTTCTCCGATTTCGTAAGCATCATCTAAAAGGTGCAATACTTTTTCAGCGTGTTCTGCATCTACAACCACGATCATTCCGATACCCATATTGAATGTTCCGAACATTTCTTCGTGCGCTACACCACCTCTTTTTTCCAATTCCACCATAATGCTTGGAATCTGGATTTTTGAAGCATCGATCGTCGCACAAAGTCCGTCACCGATAATTCTTGGGATGTTTTCGTACAATCCGCCACCCGTGATATGAGCAATACCCGCAACCTGAACTTCTTCAATTACTTTATGAATATCTTTATAATATAATCTCGTAGGAACTAAAAGCGTCTCGTACAAAGGCTTTCCTTCAAATTCTTCGTTGAAATCAGGGAAAACTTTTCTTACCAAAGAGAATCCGTTTGAGTGAAATCCTGAACTTGGAAGAGCGATGATTTTATCACCTGTCTTAATTTTTGAACCGTCAATAATCTGGTCTTTTTCAACGATTCCTACACAGAATCCTGCAACATCGTAATCTCCAGGTTGGTACATTCCCGGCATTTCGGCAGTTTCTCCACCAATTAATGCGCAATTGTTGTCTTTACAAGCTTCTACCATTCCTAAAACGATTTCTGCAGCGATTTCAGAATCTAATTTTCCGCAAGCCAGATAATCAAGGAAAAATAATGGTTTCGCCCCGTGACAAAGGATGTCATTCGCACACATTGCGAAGCAGTCTACCCCAATAGAATCGTATTTTTTTGAATCTAAAGCTACTTTCAGCTTCGTTCCTACACCGTCTGTTCCGGAAACCAAAACAGGGTTTTTGTAACCTCCGATTTCGTAAAAAGCTCCAAAACTTCCCAAATGATTCAATACATTGGAATTGTGAGTTTCGCCTACCGCTTTCTTGATCTTGTCAACGGTTTTGTATCCTTCTTCTTTGTCTACTCCAGCTGATTTGTACGTGTTGCTCATGCTTTTATTTAGGTTTTCAGATTCAAGATTCAAGATTTCAGATTTCACAAATCATCTATTTCAAATCTATCTGTCTTTTGTATATTAAATTTAAATTTCGAAAATAAAAAAGCCGACAATCTTGGTAGATTATCGGCCGTTATTTTATCTCAGAATTTCAGAGTCCACAGTTTTCCCTTTTTTGAAGGAATATTCTTTAAAAGTGGTCTGAATTTTCATTTCTAATTCTTTTTGCAAAGATATTAATTTTATGTTAATATTCAAATGCTATTTTTCTAAGATTGTTTCAACAGCAGAAATCTTCTGAATTTTTTCTTTTAACTCATTGTCTTTCTCCACATTAGATACTTTATTGGCTTCTTTATCGAAATTATCATTAAAGAATGGAAGCGTGAAAGTGTCAATAATATTTCCTCCGTGCAAAGGAAAACGTTTTTCTGCCGCTTCCAAAACTCCTAAACCACCTCTTCCACCAGGAGCTGTAGCCATCAACAACATTGGTTTTTCATTCCAAACTGCTCTTTCTTTAATTCTTGACGTCCAGTCGAAAACATTTTTAAATGCTGTAGAATACGTTCCGTTATGTTCTGATAATGAAATTAAAAGTAAATCTGCTGAATCTATTTTTGACGCAAAATCTACTGCTTGTTGCGGAACCCCACTTTCTACTTCTCTTTGATGCTTGTAAATCGGCATTTCAAAATCGTCCATGTCTACGATTTCTACTTCTGCATTTTCGATTAATGATGCTGCGTAAGAAACTAAGAGTTTATTGATTGATGTCTCGGAATTGCTTCCGGCGATTGCTAAAATTTTCATTGTATAATTTGAATTTGTCTGATTTTTATGTTATTTATATTTTTTTTAACCACCCCGTCAAAAATTCTATCGAATTTTCGCCACCCCTCCAAGGGAGGGGAATTTTTAATGAGGCAAAATTAGGGATTATTTCAGGTAAGAAGGCAATTCCATCGGAACTTCCATTAAAAGGATTTCTGTATCTTCCGTTGCTTCGATGTTGAAACTTTGGGTGTCCCAAATTCCTAAACCGTCTCTTTCATTCAGAATTCTATCACCCACTTTTGCACTTCCTTTTAATACAAAAGCGTACACCCCATTTCCTTTTTTGTTCAGTGTATAATTTTTACCATTTCCTTTGGTAAAATTAGCCAGATTAAACCATGCATCCTGATGAATCCAAACTCCGTCATCGTTTTTATTGGGTGATAAAATCTGTTGGAATCCGTTGATTTTTTCGCCTTCTTTAATGCTCTTTTGATCGTATCTTGGTTCAACACCAACCTCTCTCGGGAAAATCCAGATCTGTAAGAATTTTACTTCTTCATCTTTATTTTTGTTGTACTCGCTGTGCTGAACTCCGGTTCCGGCACTCATTACCTGAATCTCACCTTTTTTGATTACCGCAGCAGTTCCCATCGAATCTTTATGCTCCAGATCACCTTCTAATGGAATGGAAATAATTTCCATATCTCTATGAGGATGCGTCCCGAAACCCATTCCCTGAGAAACAGTGTCGTCATTCAACACTCTCAAGACTCCGAAATTCTGTCTTTCTCTATTTTGATAGCCTGCAAAACTGAATGTATGGTAAGAATTCAGCCATCCATGATTGGCGTGACCTCTTGAATCTGCTTTGTGATATACTGTTTTCATATCCTTTATTTGTTATTTAATTATTATTGCTATTAATTATGATACAAAGGTACCGCTTACAGGATTTAGAGTTGTTGATCTAAGGTAAGAAAGGATTTTTGTCAATTGTGAATGGCTAATTTTCTTAGAAGTGAATTTTAAACCTTTTAGATTTGATGTAAGTTTTGGCTAAAGCCTTTATTCCTTCAAAATAAGAAAGCGGACTAAGGTCCGCTCCTATTGATGATTTTACTAATTCTTTCAATGCTGTTTTATTTTTTAGAAGACTTTAATTCCTGTAACAAAACATCTTCCAAAGCTGACTTTTCAGCAACTACTTTATCGACCACATCGTTTGGAACTGTTACCGAAAGCACATACTGTTTTACTTTCCATTGTCCATTGATTTTTTCTAAAACTCCTGAGCCACGGCAGATTTTCATTTGAGTATCTAATAATTCGTCAAACCAAGCCAGCTTTCCGTCTTTGCTGAAATAAATATTTCTTTTCAAGGACGTAAAATTCCATGTTTTTTTCTTATCGAAATGAGGTTTAGCCCAAACTTTAAATTCCTGTTTGTTCCAAACTTCGGTGGCATCTGTTCCGATAAATGTTGATTCATCTGCGTAGAAATCAAAATATTTTTCATATTCTGCATTCGCTGCAGCAACGTTGAAATCATCAAGCATTTTTGAAATGGCTGTTTTTTCATTTTCAAATTTTGCGTCTTTAGATTGCGCTGAAAAGTTTGAAAAAGTAAATAGAAAGATTGTTAAAGCAAAGAATAATTTTATTCTATTCATAATCATAATTTTCTTTAAATATAATCAAATTTAAAATTCGACCAATTCCATACGTTTTGCAATTCTGTTTGCCAACCAACTTACATAAAACAACTGGAAACTGTGATAAACCATTACAGGAAGCAGAAACAACACTTTTTGTTCATCCGGAATTCCTAAAACCAACAGAAACAAACTTCCGTGAACCAGTGATTTTTTTGAACCGCAAAATGTTGTTGTAATAACATCTTTTGCTTTAAAATTTAATCTTTCAGCGAAAAATTTAAGGATATAATAGACTGAAAAGAACAGGAAAACCACGCTGAAAGCCAAAATAACAAACACCAAAGAAGGAACCGAAGCAAAAATATTTTCTATAAATGCACTCGAGAAACTTTCATACACAATCAATAAAATAATCAGTCGGTCAAATTCTGCGATAATATTTGAATATTTTGTTACCCATTTTTTCAGTAATGGATTTAATAAAACCCCTAAAATAATCGGCAATAAGACTTTGATTAAAAGCTGCTCGATAATTTGCGTCTGATTTCCTGAAGATGCATTCGAAACTAAGAAAAAACTCATCAGAAGCGGTGTCATAATAATTCCAATCAAGCCTGAAATTGACGCATTAAAAATCGCTGAAGTCACATTTCCTTTAGCAATCGAGACCATGACAACAGACGAAGAAACCGTTGAGGGTAAACTCGCCAGGAAAAATACAGAAAGCCAGATATTGTAATATTCTGAATCTTTGATGAATGGATAAAAAATCAAAACCAATAAAGGAAATAAGAGGAAAGTTCCGGACTGAATCAACAAATGCAATTTCCAGTTGGAAACATCTTTTACAACTTCTTTTAAATTTAATTTTAAACCATATAAAAGAAAAATTCCGGCAATTCCCCAATCGATAAATCCGGAAAGATTAAAATACTGGTTGTAAGCTTGTTCGAATGGAAAGATTTTCGCAAGTAAAACCATGGCAACAAGCAGAAAAAGAAAAATGTTCTGTTTGGTAAAAATTTTAGTGATCAGCTTCATTAAATATTATTTAAAATAAAATTTTTGGTGTCTGACAAAAACTTAAAATGTC
>Ga0256786_1000238_pt1 | contig 32054 bp, 39 predicted proteins | sample MC6MC0937MT_FD_186053 | JGI IMG/M metagenome (GOLD analysis project Ga0256786, IMG submission 186053) | Metatranscriptome of enriched soil aggregate microbial communities from Iowa State University, Ames, United States - MC6-MC0937-MT... | ecosystem: Environmental > Terrestrial > Soil >...
CGAAGACGGGAATTGAACCCGTGACCTCAGGGTTATGAATCCTGCGCTCTAACCAACTGAGCTACCTCGCCGTTTTGGTGGTGCAAATATAGAAAATATTTACTAACCTCCAAAATTATTTTAGCTTAAAATATTCCAAAACATCGCCAACATGATTTGGCTTGCTGATTATCTTATTGTTAGCATCCAAAATAAAATAAGTTGGTGTTGCATGAATATTGTAAGTTTCCGCAAAAGAACTGTTCCATCCCCTCAATTCCGAATCATTGATCCATGGAAAAGCAGCAATTTTTGTGGTATACGAATTTTTATCTGTGTCTAAAGACAAGCCTATTACCTGAATATTTTTATCCTGAAGATCTTTATATTTTGTCAACAGTTTTGGCAATTCATTTTCACAATGAGAACAAGTGGAAGACCAAAACACAATTACCTTTTTATCAGCTTTTACATCCGCAATAGTCTTTGCTGTAGTATTGACCGGTGAATGGAATTTATAAGCCGGAAAAACAGCTCCCAAATCGGTTGCAGCATTAGATTTTAAAGTTGATGCAAGACGATCATTTATCGTACACTTTAAATTTTTGGCAAGAGTAAGATATTTGGTCTTGAATTCGTTCATGTCATAGACATCAAAAATATCGATCAATTCAGAAAGAACCGTCTGTCCTCTCGGAGTTTCTACATTCAGCCTATTAATAAGTGTATCCACAGATGTGCTGACATTTGTATTTCCTCCTACATTCAGATATGAAACCAAAAGAGGTCTTAAAAGCGAGGAGCTCTCCAACATATCATTCGATTTATCAATAAAGTTTACAATTTCTTCCTGAGTTGCCTTTTTAGAAGAATCGTTAGAAAGAAATTTGTTGTAATTTGTATTATAATAATATACGAAAGGGTTTTTAGTCTGGTCAACTGAATTTGTACCAGACAATTTTCCCATTTCACTGATTAAAGCTTTTCCAAACTCGGTATTATCTTTATAATATTCTTTAATCTGAGCTAAAGCAGGAAGTATGATTTCTTTTTTTTGAGAATATTCCTGTATACTATTCATCAGCTCATTTGCTTCGTCAAGATAAGTGATATTCTGGATTTTATTCGCTTTTGTTTCCAGCTTAATGTTTACATTTTTATTTTCCGAAATAAAGCTTACAGAATTATTGGTATTGGGAAAATACACTTTCATCATCCCGGAATAATTTTTTGGATATTTAAAAGTCCATGAATTATTCTTATTTTTTTCTTTAGTAAAAATGATGTCTTTAGAACCATTCAGAGTATACAATACAGCATCCTGTTCATTAAAATCTGGCTGAGTCTGTATATTAACAGAAAATTGTGCATTCATTGAAAATGCAAATACAGTTCCTGACAGCATAAATATCTTTTTCATAAGTAGATATTAATTATTTTATAGTAATAATCACATTATTTAAATACCTACTTCGGTATTCGTAGGGATTTAATATGTAAAAATAGAAAAACTCTCCGACTAATCAGAGAGCTTTACATATTTTAATATAATTTTTATATTTTTTGAGTCCTGTATTTTGTAGCGAAGAAACCAATTCCAAGAATTGCAACCGCAGCCAAAATATAAACATACATGTCAATCGGAGAAGTCGGACTACAAGGAGGTGACCCTGCAATTGGAGCCCCACACGGCACACCTGGACCATTTGATTGAGCATTCATTAAACTAAAAGACACAACAAATAGTGCTAAAAGTATTTTTTTGTCGAAAAATCTCATCATCATGTTTTATTTAATTAATATTTTGGAGTTTACAATAGTTCCGTCATTACCTACAACTTTAACCACATATACAGCTTTAAGTTGAGAATCTAGCTTTATAACATAGTCAGTATTCGTTTTAACAGATTTCTCTGAAACAACTAGTTTTCCGCTTGCATCAAATACTTCGATAGAAGCAGATTTCCATTCCGGATCAAATCGAACGATATAATTATCGATAGCAGGATGATACGTAATCAAAGTTCTAGATTGAGGTTTAGCTTCACCAGTACCCAAAACACTCTGAGGAGCACCGTAGTATAGACCATAATTGGTATTTGAAACAGGAATTACATCTCCTTGTTTAATCTGTACAGCCTGACCATTTGCCACAGTATAATAGAATCCTGTTCCGCCTGAAAGAACATGAGTATTATTTGCTACCAAATTTGCGTTATCTCTGATCTCAAACTTTAATGAAGCTACATTATTACCGAAAACACTCATGTCAATTCTCTTACCAAGATAATTGGTTTCGTTTGCTTCATTAATGTATAATCTATAAGTAGAAGAGTAATTAGGATCAATTCCTCCTGTAGCACTTTCTTCAAAAGTCTGAATAATTGCAGACGGAGTAGTAACTGCCTGAACAGAACTTGTATTAGAGTTTTGGATATGACCGGTAGCATAATCAGGAGAAACCACATAATAAGTTTCACCAATCTGATTACCATTAGCGTCTAAAGCTAAAACTCCTAACTGTTTAATCGTTCCGTAGTTTGTATTTTTAGCAGCTGTTACACCATATGAAGTGGTGGCAGCTCTTGGAGTAGCACTGAATCTTCTTAAATTATCAAAATCTAGCAGTTGATCTGTTCCATTTCTTAATTTAATTTTGAAAGTACCCAAAGGCTTTATAACAAGCGCATCATAATTACCGTTTGGCACTCCACTTGCCGAAAAAGTAAGATTTTGAGTTGTCGCATACGATGATGTTGTACCTGTAGTTGAATTATAAACTACATTCTGGGGATCTACACTTATACCCCAAACATTGTTTCCAAAATCATTGTTATCCGTAACTGCAGTTCCTTCGTCATAAGCTATCAATGACAGGTCAATATTCGTTAAATATGGATTTGAGAATTGATAGGTAAATTTCCCCCAATCTCCTGTCCAAGCCGTTGCTGTACTAAAGCTGTCGAATATATAAGTTTTATATTGCTCGTAATAGAAATTCTGATTGTTACCCGTTCCTAAACCGAAAGAAACGGCCGTTTGCGGAGCTGATGTTAATGGAATTCTGTTTGCTCCCTTAATTCCATCAGCAAAAGGAGAACCTTTAACTGTGTGAAGAGTTTCCGTAGTCCAGTTTGTAGTTCCTGCTGTAAAATACGCAGTTCTGTCTGCAGCGGCAGTTACACTTGTAGGAGATAGAGCATCAATGGTAATACCCGGCTGAGTGAAACTAGTGATTGGAGCAGTTGCTGGTGTTGATCCGTCCCATCTAAGACTAGCATTATTCCATTTCAGGATTTCTCTTCCACCCCATCTTGTATTGTTGAATGCATTTGCTCCGCCACCTAGTTCAGTACCTAAATCAGAGAAAGATTTTCCGATGAAAGGAATACCAAACTGTTGATATGCACCGTGCTTTGTAGCAGCATACTCTTTATCAACAATACCAGTAATATTTTCCTGAGGAATTCCTGTAATGTAAAGCTGACCGTATGTTGCACTTACAGGTGCACCAGGATTCAGACGAAGAACAATATTTGTACCGTCTGTCTTTGGATTTGTTGCAGTAGTGGTAATGGTTCTAAGAACATCTGATGAACCATTACCCACGACCATCATATTTCCGTAAAGATCAATATTTCCAGAACCTCTTGTCTGAAGACCGCCTCCGTTATAAACAAGAGTTCCGTTACTCACATACATCTTAGCAGTATTGTCTACATGAAGTAGTACCTGCGCCTGAACAGATAACCCAATCGCTAAAAGCCCTATAGTTAATAAATTTTTTTTCATTGTATCTCAGTTTTTGTGTTAGTACAATATTCTATGCAAAGATATAATTTTTTTCTAAAAAAAAAGTTAAAATTATTTATTAATCAAAATATTATCATTTGTTAATATTATTTCATCGTGATCACCTACCGTAAACATGTAGTCTTCAAGCACCTTTTCGGTGGTTCCGCGAAGTCCTCTTGCTCCTAAACCTTTTTCCATTGTTTCATCGACGATACTTTCTATTGCTTCATCAGTGAAGACTAATTTTGTCCCATCCATCTTAAAAAGTTCCACGAACTGATTGACGATTGAGTTTTTAGGCTCTTTCATAATCCTAATCATCGTTTCTTTTGTAAGTTTTTCGAGATATGTGATGATTGGAAATCTTCCCAAAAGTTCGGGAATTAATCCGAAAGAACGAAGATCGATGGCATTAATATTTGTTAATACATATTCATCCTCTTCTACTTTATTGATTTTTTCTGCACTGAAACCAATTGCCTGCTTATTCATTCTTCTTTCAATGATTTCTTTAATACCATCAAAAGCTCCGCCAGCAATAAATAAAATATTTTGTGTATTCACCTGGATGTATTTCTGATCCGGATGCTTTCTTCCACCCTGTGGCGGAACATTTACGATACTTCCTTCCAGAAGCTTCAGTAAACCCTGCTGAACACCTTCACCAGAAACATCTCTCGTGATACTCGGATTATCTGATTTTCTAGCAATTTTATCAATCTCATCAATAAAGACAATTCCTTTTTCTGCTTTTTCGACATCATAGTCAGCAACCATTAAAAGTCTTGAAAGAATACTTTCCACATCTTCACCGACGTATCCCGCTTCCGTAAGAATCGTTGCATCAACAATACAGAAAGGAACATTTAATTCTTTAGCAATTGTTTTAGCCAAAAGCGTTTTTCCTGTTCCTGTCTCACCAATCATAATGATGTTGGATTTCTCCAACTCTACCTCTCTATTCTCTTCTTTTGCATGAAGAAGTCTTTTATAATGATTGTAGACCGCAATTGCAAGTTGTTTTTTAGCCTGATCCTGCCCGATAACGTATTGATTCAGAAATTCTTTAATTTCTTTAGGTTTTTTAAGCTCATCAATACTTTCTGCAGGTGAAAAACCGGCAGAAGAAACTGTATCTTTTACAATGGAATGAGCCTGCTCGATACAGTTTTCACAAATAAAGCCATTTTGTCCCGAAATCAGCATCTGCACTTCATTTCTTTTCTTACCACAGAAAGAACATTGGTTTGGATTCATTTTAAATATAGATATTTTAAAGAGAATCGTAAAAAATTACTTTTTTACGATTCTCTGATATTTGTTAAGAATTAATAATTGAATTTTGAATTTCTGAATATTCTTCCGGGCTAAGTTTCAGCCTTTCGTTTCTGAAATTCATATCTTCCATTTTGTTTAGAGGAATTAAATGAATATGAGTATGCGGAACTTCTAATCCCACTACTGCCACTCCTACTCTTATGCAAGGAACTGCATTTTTCACTTTTTTAGCAACTTCCTGAGCAAATGCCCAAAGACCTTTGTATTCCTCTGTTTCCATATCGAAAATAAGGTCTACTTCTTTTTTAGGAACAACCAACGTATGACCTTTTACCAAAGGCATCGCATCAAGAAATGCCACGAAGTTTTCGTCCTCTGCAATTTTGTATGCAGGAATTTCGCCATTGATAATTTTAGTGAAAATCGTACTCATATTATCTTCATTAAATTTATCTACAAAGTTATTTCTAAAACTTCAAACGACAATTTATTTCCGTTTGGAAGTACAATTTCTGCTGCCTCACCAACAGCCTTACCTAATAAACCTTTAGCAATAGGGGTATTTACTGATATTTTCCCGCTTTTCAGATCGCTTTCATTATCGGGTACCAAAGTGAAAACCTGTTCTTTTTTAGTATCTTTATTTAGAAGTCTTACCGTTGTAAGAATAGAAACCTTTGATGTATCTAGCTGGCTTTCATCTATAATTTTTGAGACTGAAATCACATCTTTCAGTTTAGAAATTCTCATTTCAAGCATTCCTTGTGCTTCTTTAGCGGCATCATACTCTGCATTTTCAGACAAGTCTCCTTTATCTCTTGCTTCTGCAATCTGTTGAGTAATTTTTGGTCTTTCAATCGTTTCCAGCTGCTCCAGCTCGGCTTTCATTTTGTCCAAACCTTCCTTGGTTACATAGCTTGCCATAATCTTAAAATTTTGTTTTAGTATAAAAAAATTATCCGACATTTGCCGGACAATGTTTTTGCGTGTTAATCGTTATTGTTCTACAAATATATAAAAATTTATATTCAAATGAAAAAAACTTTCTCAATCACATCAATTTTCATCTTACTGACATTCAGTATTTTAAATATAAATTCCTGCAGTAACCGTGATGATACGGTAAGCTGCTTTCCTTTAACGCCGATCAGTGTCAATTTAAACCTAAATCTTGCAGCATATAACAACCTCAACTTCGTTGGAGGATGGATTTATGTGGATGAACAACAATCAGGAACAAGAGGCCTGATCGTCGTAAGAACGGCAGACAACCCTGCATCATTTAAAGTGTACGACAGAAATGCACCTCATATTTGTCCGGAAAACAATACAACCTTAGAAGTAAAAGATGGCATCAGCATTATTTGCCCAAAAGACAACGCAACATGGATCTTATTAAGCGGACAACCAACTACAGGATCTTCTCTACCACCTAAAACGTATTTCTGGAATTACGATGCAGCGACAAAAAATTTAAGCTTATATAATTAATGAAGGTTGTAGTACAGAGAGTTTCTGAAGCTCACGTAAAAGTAGATGAAGAAATAGTAGGGAAAACAGGAAAAGGCTTTATGCTTTTAATAGGAATTGATGAAAATGATGAAAGAACAGATGCAGAATGGATCGTTCAGAAGATTCTGAACCTTCGTATTTTTGGCGATGAAAATGGCAAACTCAATTTATCTATAAAAGATATATCAGGTGAAATTCTGTGCATCAGCCAATTCACTTTAATTGCAGATTACAAAAAAGGCAACAGACCTTCCTTCATAAAAGCTGCAAAACCAGAAAAAGCTATTCCTCTATTTGAATATTTCAAAACCGAACTCTCAAAATCTGATCTTAAAGTTGAGAGCGGAATTTTTGGCGCAGATATGAAAGTCTCATTGATCAATGACGGACCAGTAACGATTGTAATCGATTCATTTACAAAATCGTAGACATCTCAATCTATACAATAATTATCATTATCTAATGAATTATGAACACACAATAGAGACGATCTATAAAATTCGCAAAAAATACCACATATTCATACCTGGGTATCCGTATTTATACGGAAAAACACAATAATTCGTAAAAAAACACAATTTACGTTAACGATATAGTATTTTTTTTATTACCTTTAGGAACCGAAACCTAAAACTCTTTAATATGAAAAAATGCTATTTTATCATGCTATTTTTTATGCTAGGTTATAGCATAAACGCTCAAGTGGGAATTAACACTGATAATCCCAAGTCGACCTTACACGTTCAGAAAAGAACAGAACTCACTTTTGCTGACGGAGTTATTCCTCCAAGAATTTCTGGAGATTCACTGCGACTGAAAGAAGGCGCTTATGCTGCAGCGCAAAATGGTGCCATTGTATATGTCACTTCTCCTGCGGTTACAACTGGACCAAAGACATCAGGAGTTAACAGTACCGGTCTGTTTATCTATGATGCGGCTGCATCAAACGGTACAGGAACCGGACTTTGGAATAAAATACCTGCAAGTGACATAGGAATGTCTAACGGAACTTATGCTGCAAAATTTGCAGGAAACCTTTCTCTTGTCAATATAAGTCTTGGCTTATTCACAAGTACTTTTAACTACCTTCCATTAAGCACTACAAGCGGAACCGTTACAACCGAAATCACTTCTCCACAGATTGTAAACAATGAATATATAGTACCGTCTACAGGTCTTTATCATATTGATTACAGCTTCAGAACCGGACAAGGAATTTCAGCACAACTTCTAGCAAACAACCCGCCGGGAATTGCTATTGTAAAATCTGTAGGAACAGGAGGAACAGCCGTAAATACGCTATTAGATTATAGAGGTTTTGGAGGCGTTAATCTGCTTGATTTATCAGCAGTAGCTCTGCTTAATCTTGTTGTCATTAATATAACTCTTACACAAGGACAAATAAGTCATATTTATCAACTTAACGCAGGAGACAGACTTCGATTTGGTCTGGTACAAGGTGGGCTTAATTTAGGAGCTATCACAGATAAATCTGCGGAACTTGCCATTTACAAAATCAGATAACACAAATTCACCATACTCATATACAAGAAAAGCTTTCCAATGTCGGAAAGCTTTATTTTTTGTTTTAATAATATACTATCTTACAGGTACACTGCTGAAGTTAAGTGATACTTTCAAATTCATATCGGAAGTCGTCTGATTTTTCAATTCATAAACTGTTCTTACTGTTAAACCCGTACTTTTTACGATACTATCCAAAAAACCACCATCATTGTTAAGGTCTAAATTTAAGCTTGAAGAATTCGTCGAAATATCAGATCTTGAAGCTACGAGTTTTTCGTTCGTACCGTTTGATGAAATATAAACCTTTACAGATTTCAGAGCATTTAAAGAACCTCCTGTCGGTGAAACCACAGAAATTTTAGCATCAGAAATTCTTACATCTTTTATCTGCGCATTATTGTTTCCTCCTACCCAAGTCTGCACGTTCGATGCAGTGGCAGTGGAAGAAACTTCTTTATTTGCAGGAACTCCCGTAGAAACCAAAACATTGGCAGTGTAAGGAAAAGTATTCTGTACGATCGACTGTACTGCTCCACAGCTTGCTAAAGCCATTGAAGAGAATATTGCTAATGAAAATATATTTTTCATAGGATTAAAATTTAAATGTACCCTTGCACAAAGTGTACCAAATTTATTCTATCCTTACAGAGAAATCACCGACAATATCTCCTTCTGCCATCAGGTTTTTCCCTATAATTAGCCACACTTCACCATTTTTGGGAATTTTGTAAGAAAGATCTCTGCTAAAAGGCCCGTCAAATTTACCATCGGGTGTTTTGATTTGGTTAAAACGAATATTCATATTATTATTCTGAGGTAAAATAGAAGCTTTCAAACTTGATTTCTTGTAATTCCTGATCTTCAGAACAAGCTTTTGGTTTTTATCGGTAAATTTTTCATCAATTAACAATGGAAGCTTTTCACCGTCAACTACTTTAATAATTTGTCCGTTTTTTATTTCATCAGCGTCACTGTCAATTTTCTGAATGGTTTTAAGGCTATCATGATTGATTTTCAAATCTTGTGAATCTGACGGCAAAGTGTTGGCAGATTGCTCGGAAACAATAACCGAATCCGTTTTTTTCTCTGACATAGGAACTGCTTTTTTGCAGGAAAAAACTATCAACGAGAGCAATATAAGAGCTGACTTTTTCATACTATTTGCTTTGAATGGTTTCATAATAAAGAATTTTAGATAAAACGGTTGTTGATTTTTTGGTTTTTATTTGTTCTAAAACCTCTTTTTTAAGTTCAGTATTTTTCTTTTCTTCTGCATATTTCAAAAGAGGCTTTTCGCTGAACCAGATTGAATTCAGATGATAATCAACCCCAAAATCAGAACGTTTCATGTTCTGGGAGGTAATGATACCACCCCAGTTGATGTAACTGCATACTAAAACCATTCCATAAAAAAACCAGCTCATCGAGTTGAAAAGGAAGGCATTTCTCTTCTTGTACTGAATTTTAATAAATGTAAGCGCCAAACCAATCAAAGATAAAAGCAGAAAAGCGTAAACTCCGAGTCTTTTGTAGGTAAAGCCATAACTATTAATGTATTCTGTATTTTTTAACATCGCTGAAAAAATCAGGATTGCATTCAGAAATAACCAGACTTTGGCAAGTGTTTTCAATAAACCTGCTTTAGAATCGAAATTAAAAGTTGATTTAAAATAAAACATCATCACTAAAATTACCAGAATAATAGAAAGTATAATTGAATTTACCCTTTCATGAGTTTCTTCAGAGAGTTGCACCGGGCTTTTTACCACTTCATAAAACTGCTCGTAATTGTATGCAATGATAAAGAAAACAAGCAAAATATTTAACATAAGCAAAGAAATTACTCCACTGATTCTTTCTATATTAAGATCCATGAAAGAAAAAGTAGATTTTAAAGCGGGATCATTGTTTTGAAAATTATTATCTAAGAAGTGATTTTGCTTATACAGAAACTTTTCAACCTTGAAATTCCAAAAATTAAAAGCGATAAAAAAACCAAAAACAACAAGCCTGATGATCTGCCAAAAATCAAATTCAAATTCATAATCATTGAAAAGATTCGCAAAATGGTCGCTAACTCCGGCATAAATACCAAAGAACACCAATACAAGAACTAAAGGAAAAACTGCGAAAGCAAATATTTTCTGAAACAGATTCGGTATATTTTTTTTAGGAAGCCAGTCTTCGAAACTAAAAACCCGGCAAAAGAATGTGAAAAAATTGATCACAAAAACCGGAACAAGAAAAAGACTTTTCAATCTTCTGTTCTTTGACCGGAAAGAAAGCAGCAAAAGTGAAATGACTAAAGCCAGAAACGAACTGATATCGCCGAACCAGGCAAATGCAATGCCCGACAAAATACTCGTTGCGAATAGCAGAAGAAATACTTTACTGCGGTTTCTTTCCGGGGTTTTCAAAAGTGTCAGGATCGCATATAGAATACCTAAAATACTAAGATTTAAGCCAACATTTTCGTTATAAAACAAAATGATAAATGCGATGGTGCTGAGAAATAGATAGTGATGTGTTTTCATGAGGTTAAGATTGAGGTTGAGATTAATAGAAAACCGGAGTTTCTTTTTGTTTGATAAAATCTTTTAGACTGTCGAAATTTTGCCATAAAAGCTCTTCGAAATTCCAATGATGGAAAGTTTTCATTTGTTGACCTTTTTTAAAAGCTTGTAAATAATTTTTAAAATATTCAGGGAAAACGATTGTTCCCAAAGCAAGAACACCAAGAAGGTAAGCGCTGCGTTTTCCGTTTCCGAAAAGAAGATACTGCATTGCAATTTCATCCTGAATATTGGTGCTACAATCGGTAATCAGGTGATAAACATCGTGATTTTCCATCTTCGGAATCATTCTGAAACCATGATTTTTGTAAAATTCACCTAAAGTTCGTCCCAAAGAATCTTGTTTGAAACTCAACAGTTGCTCTTCATTGAACTGCCATTGTCTTTTTTTCTTTTTGAAATATTTCCTGTACTGTTTTTGGGAATTTTCGTACATGAAAATGATAAATTTTGTGCGTAGTTTTTTCATAGTTTATGTATTAATAAAATTCTAAAAAGTATGATATGAAAAGCCAAAGTGGTGCTAAAAATGGCAATGAAATGGAAAACCAAAAGCCAAGATTGAATAGATTTTTTCGAAAGTCATCAGTGTTTTCTTTATTGTGATTAAGGTCTTGTGTAACGCCTAAAGAATAAAATAAATTAGCAAAAACAATCATTATTAAATATCCTATGCCTTGGAAAAAAATTGTAAATAATGTAATTTCAAAATCTTCATCATAAGGCATAATGAGATTTACTCCAACAATCACATAAAGTACAAATGCAATAATTCCTGAGATAAACAATCCTAAATTATAGAGGTGTCTTTTATCATTCCACCATTCTCTAATTTGATATTCTGTAAGACTTGATTTTTTTTCCATTACTAAGACATTAAAATAATTATGTAGAGAACAAATAAAATTGGAAAATTGAAAAAAAGTAGAATTGCTGAGTTTTTAAATTCTGTTTTATTTTCTGGAAATACATAATAAAAAACAAAGAGAATTACTATTGAAAAGAGATTTACAATTAAATTGAATGCGGATAAAAAAAGTAACGTATATACAAAGTCAATCTGAATTCTAAGCAGGGATAATAAAATAATTACAGCTCCAATTAACCAACTCACTCCGAAATAAATCAATGCAACATTATTTAACTCAAATTTTTTCATCTCGACAAAGTTCAAAAACCGTAATTTCAGGACGCACCATAAACCGCACCTGAAAAGAATGACCTAAAGCACGGTTGATGTACAACATTCTTCCATCTTGCAAATCAATTTCTCCGGAAACATATTTTTTGTTTTCCACGGGAAGGATCGGAGTAATCACTCCCGGAATTCTGCATTGTCCGCCGTGAGTATGACCACTTAAAATCCAGCCTTGATAACCGTTCCAGACATCTCTATCGCAAACATCGGGATTATGACACAGCACAAGATTGGCTTTTCCAGGATTGTAACCTTTCATCACTTTCATCGGATCAAAATTGGGCGACCATAGATCATCAAAACCAATAATATTCAAACCGTGAGATTCTGTTTGCTGATTCTTAAGCATTGTCACCCCATTATTTTCCAGAATTCTACTGATCTCTTCCGAAGAGCCCAAATCTTTCCAGTTTTTTCCGTAATCGTGATTTCCCATAATTCCGAAAGTTCCCAATGTTCCGAAAACAGCGTTCTGCATCACTTTTCCTAAATTTTTGTGATCTTCAGGTGTTCCATGATTGACGTAATCGCCTGTGTACACCACAAAATCCGGATTGAATTCTTTTGCTTTTCCGAAAGATTCTATGAGAAAATTCCAGTCGAATCTGTTTCCGACGTGTAAATCTGAAATCTGCATTAAAATTTTTCCTGCTAAATGTTCCGGTAAATTTTTAATGGGAAGTTTTCTCTCAACAAATTCCACCCAAAACGGTTCGATTTGCCATGAATAAAGAAAAGGTAGAGCTCCGGCTGCTGAAAGTTGCAAAAGTCTCTTGAGAAAATTTTTTCTGGTCATTACTTTTGTATTTTTGATTTAATTAATTTTGATGTCATTCCGACAAAGGAGGAATCTCATTTAATAAGATTCTTCGCTACTCTTCGTTTCGCTCAGAATGATAAATGTGTTGATTGTAAAAAATTAGCTTCCAGCGAACGGAGTTCCGAAAATTCCTACAGCCAGTTCCATCCAGACTAAAACAAGGATGGCTACGATCACAAGACTAATGATAATCTTATAATTTCTGTTTTTAACCACCATTCTTACCAAGCTTATTAAGCCTGCCGTTCCGAAAAGCAGAATTCCGGCTACGAGAAAATCGAATTTCGACCAGTTCCATCCTTCTACAAAGATGTTTCCTAAAAATGCTGTTACCAATAAGAGTACAGGAACAGCGAAAATTGCTAAAGTTGTTTGTTTGTGTGTCATCATTTTATTTATTTTTAATTTATAAAGTACTTTGTATTTCAAAGTTAATTTTCAAAAAAATATAACTTTTATTTTCCGATCAGTTTTTCCAAAGCATTTAAATGCTCTGTAAAAGCAGTTCTTCCATTTTGAGTTACACGATAAGAAGTCTTCGGCTTTTTACCCACAAATTCTTTTTTTACTTCAATATAATTTGACTTCTCAAGGGCATTGCTGTGACTTGCCAGATTTCCGTCAGTAATTTCCAATAAGCTTTTCATTTCAGAAAAATCAACCCAGTCGTTGACCATAAGAACGGACATGATGCCCAATCTTACACGGCTTTCGAATTCTTTATTGAGTTGACTGATGTTGATCATTACTTTTATTCTTATTCTTTAATCTCTAATTTCTCGGTGTTCAAGTTTTACAGCTTTATGACTTTCATTATAATAGATATCTAAATAATGATCTATAAAACCGAAACTTGCACCTGTCCCCGCCTCGTAAATCCATTTATTCTTTTCTTCATCTCTCCAATTAGGTTCGCCTAAGATTTGTTTTATCTCTAAAGTATCTTTTTTAATTAAAATTTTAATTTCAATTAAATCATCAATCATTTCAAATCTACTTAATCTCTTATCCATATCTTCACCAACTAGAATCCAATTTTCTCTTTCAAATTGTCTATGATTTTCTTTTGTTAATGCATAAATAATTAAACTTACAGAAAATACATACAAAATGATTCCAATAAAACATGACAAACCAATACTAATAAATATTCTATAATTTCTATTCCTTATTCGTTTTAGATAAGTATAAAATATTATATAACTTATTATAGATAGAATTAAAATAATAAGGAAAGCATCCATAAAATCTATTTATACTTCTTATGCATAATCAAACCATACACGATATGCAAAACGCCAAAGCCAAAAGTCCAGGCAATTAATCCCCATCCTAAAAAGAATAACGAAATCAATCCTAAGCCAATCTGGCAAAATCCCAGATACTTTACATCTGTGAGAGTATATCTTTCTGCATTTACCAATGCTAAACCATAGAAAATCAATGTAGCCGGAGCAACCAATGAAAACAAATGATGATACAACAGCCCAAGACAAACCAATCCGCCCGTTACCAAAGGGATCGCAAAGGTAAACAAAAGTCTTTTGGTTGTCGCATCCCAAATTTTCAGGCCTTTCTTTTTGCTTTTATTGGCAGTGAAAAAATATCCGCTTAAAACGGCAACTACTAAAATTACAATTCCGGTAATGACCAGTTCATTGACCATACTCTTACTGAATGTGATTCTCTCACCTTCAAAATAATTCAGTCCTTCTCTCTTAAATACAAAACAGACATATCCCATTCCAATGATTGCAGCCAAACCAGCAACCACTCCGGATAATCCGCTTAATGAAATAAACCTTGAAGAACGCTCCATCATGGAACGTATGTGCGATAAGTCTTCGTGATAGTTTTTCGAATCCATATAAAAGAACTTTGAATTACAAAGTTATAATTAATTTTGAAACTCCAAAATTTTTCTGCAAATAATTTATGTAAATTCTTAACTTTAGAAAAAACATATTTATGGATAAAGAGATTCTGCGGTCAGAAATTTTCAGACATCTGGATGGTGTAGTTACTGCGCCAATCGTTGCTTCTTTGCTGAAAAAGGAAATCATTACATTCATCATACAAAGAGAAAAAGCGATTTTAAGTGAACTTTCAGAAAATTTTAAAGCAAATGAAGGTTATCTGAATGTGGCAATTCGTGCTTTGGCTTCTCAGGATTTTCTGAATTATGAAGTCGATAATGAGAATGATGTTATTACCATTTCAGCCAATGAAAAAACGCAGTTTCTACAAAAATATGGCTTACTCTATCTGAAAGTCATTTCTTTTCTAAAACTTTCTACAGACATTAAAAATCAAATCAATGAAGCTACTTTTGTTGAAGAGTTTAAGCAATTGAGTAGTACACTTAAAGATAATTTTGGAATTCATCTTTCAGATTCTGCTGACGAAAAAGATGTTCAGATACAGATTTTAAAGCATATTGAAGGCTCCATCATCAGTCCGGTAATTGTCTATCTAGGAATGACGGGAATGTTTCATGAATATTTTATGGAAACATCTTTTCAGGCTGCAGAGTTTCATAAAAACTCAGAGAATTTTGAAGTGATTTTAGATTTTATGACGCATTTAGGCTGGTTTAAAAAATCAAATGACAATTATAAATTTACCGAAACCGGAATTTATTTTGCAAAACGAGCCGCTTCTTATGGAGTTACAGTTTCTTATCTCCCATTATTGAATAAAATGGATGAGCTATTGTTCGGAAATGCTTCAAAAATCAGAGAAATTGCAGAAGGCGAAGACGAAATTCACGTTGACCGAGCCATGAATGTTTGGGGAAGTGGCGGTTCTCATGCGAATTATTTTAAAGTTGCCAATGATTTTATTATTCAGATTTTCAATCAGCCGATTCATCTGCAACCAAAAGGTGTTCTTGATATGGGTTGTGGAAACGGCGCTTTCATCCAACACATTTTTGAAACCATCGAAAGACATACGCTCCGTGGAAAAATGTTGGAAGAGCATCCGCTTTTTCTGGTAGGCGCAGATTATAATCAGGCTGCATTAAAGGTAACACGAGCCAATCTCATTAATAATGATATTTGGGCAAAAGTAATCTGGGGAGATATCGGAAATCCTCAACAATTGGCTGAAGATTTAAAGGAAAACTATGAAATTGATCTTTCGGATTTACTAAACATTAGAACTTTTCTCGATCACAACAGAGTATGGAAAACGCCTGAAAACAATCATCCCCAAAGAATAAGCACCTCAACAGGAGCATTTGCTTATCGTGGAAAAAGATTATCCAATGATCTTGTTGAAGAAAGCTTAAAAGAACATCTTGAGCTTTGGCTTCCTTATATTCAGAAAAACGGACTCTTAATCATTGAACTTCATGCTTTAGATTCTAAACTTACAGCTAAAAATCTAGGAAAAACTCCGGCAACAGCTTATGAAGCAACGCATGGTTTTTCTGACCAGTATATACTGGAGGTAGAAGTTTTTAAAAAGATCTGCATTGAAGCCGGCTTAAAAACAGATAAAGATTTGTTCAGAAAATTCCCTAATTCTGAATTGGCAACGGTTTCCATTAATCTATTAAAAAGCTAATGAAAGATTAGTAAGTTTCACGCAGTTTTTTTAATTTTTTATATCTACGAAATCTGCACCATCAGCGAGAATCAAATCTTAAACATCAATTACATTAATTTAAACGAAAAACAATGAAATTTGAAACCATAGAAACAGAACGTTTATTCATTCAAAAACTGGATTCTAAAACGATGAACACCATTTTTAAAACAATTGATGAACACGAAATCAAAAAAATATTAGGAATCACCAACGAAGAAGAGTTTGCAAGACAGAAAAGAATTCATAAAAAAGGATACGAATCTTATAATCAAAAAATGCTGAATTTTCAAATCGTAGAAAAGCAAAGCAATATCATTATCGGTAACTGTGGTTTTCATTCCTGGAATCCGCAACATCATCGTGCTGAAGTAGGATATGCTTTAAATTCTGACGAGTTTAAAAATAAGGGATATATGAAAGAAGCTCTCGGTAAAGTTATTGAGTATGGTTTTTATCAACTAGAACTCAATCGTATTGAAGCTCTAATCGACGAAAATAATTCCCCATCCAAAAAGTTACTGGATTATTTTGGCTTTTCTAAAGAAGGTGTTATTCGAGAACATTATAATGTTGGCGGAACTTTCGAAGATTCTGTTTTATATTCTTTATTAAAATCAGAACACAAAAAATAAGCGTTGAAAACTCAACGCTTATTTTTTATTTTGCTCTCAATCTTTCTTTGATGGCTTCGATATTTTTCTTTGCAGAATCTTCCAGAATCAAGCTTGCACTCATGTGAATTCTTGCAGGCATTAACTCATTAAAATGCTCAGTTCCTTCCCAAGACACTTTTTTGATTAAAGCTAAAGCATCTTCACTTCTTGTAGAAAGTGTCGTTAAAAATTTCTCAAGCTTAGAATCCATTTCTGCAACCGTATCAGAAACCGAGTGATAAATATTGTGCTGCTCTGCCCAATCTGCAGACCTGAAATCTGCATCAATTGCCATAGCCGAAAACTGAGATTTACCTATTTTTCTTTCAACATAAGGTCCGATGACAAAAGGTCCGATTCCTAAATTGATCTCCGTTAAAGCCAAAGCAGAATCTTTTGTTGCAAAACAGTAATCTGCACCACAAGCCAAACCTACTCCACCTCCTGTTGTTTTTCCCTGAACTCTTACCACAACAATTTTACCGCAGTTTCTCATCGCATTAAGAACTTTAGCAAAACCACCGAAAAATTTTGTAGATGCTTCTAATTCTTCAATAGCCAGAAGCTCATCAAAACTTGCTCCGGCGCAAAAAGCTTTTTCACCTTCACTTTTTACAAGAATGGCTTTTACTTCATTCTTTGAACTTTCGTCAAGAATCGTTTGTGCTAATTTCTCAAGAATTGCTCCGGGAAGAGCATTGCTTTTTGCGGTTCCGAATGTAATTTCGGCAATATTATTTTTAATTTCTGATGTTACAAAATCACTCATTTTTATCTGATATTGGATTCAAACAAAAATACTAACAATTGTTCGGTTAAAAAATTTAATGCTTAAAATTTCTTCATTAAAATCACAATCAGTATAAATACGTATTTTAAAATTGAGTATTTGTACGCTACCGCAGTCTACCGGAAATCCGTTATTTTGGAACAGTAAAAAGAAACTATTAAACTAATTCCCATGAAAACCTAAATGTTTTCAAAAAACGATTCTAAGCATAAATGAAAATTCCCCTTTTACTGGGGAATTTATTTTTTTAGTAAAACCATTCTATTTTCTACCGTATAATAATATCCTTTTGAACGCATAAATTGCAGGGAAGTTTTCAAATTTTTCGGAAATTCTCTTTTTATATTCAGTTATAAACTTCTCCTGATGATCTTGATCTAAAATTTCCAAATACGGAATCAAAGCCGAACCAGAGATGAACTGAAATAATTTTTCGGCATCGTCTGCTATAATTGGATAGACTTTTACGGAGATATTGAAGTCTTTTAAACCTGCATCAAACATCATTTTAGCATATTCATCCAAACTTAAAACCGGAGAAACTCTGTTCCAGTTATTAAGCTGAGTTTTGTAAGGTTCTTCAGAAGCGAGCTGAAACAAAATCTGATTAAGCAAATTTTCAGGCTGAACCGGCATTTGTACTGAAAACTGTCCGTTTTCACTTAATAAAGAAAGCAATTTTGGAAACAGCTTTTGGTGGTCATCCGACCATTGGAGCGCCGCGTTGCTGAAAATCAAATCCCATTTTTCATCCGAATTGTACAGTTCTTCAATGGTTTGTTGCTTAAAGCGTAGTCTTTCATTTTCAAGATTGGAAGATTTCTCAAGCATTTCTGACGAAGAATCAATTCCTAAAAAATGAGCATCTTTAAATTTTTCTGACAGAATATGGGTTTGTTCGCCTGTTCCGCAACCGATGTCAATTGCTTCTTTTAAGCCATCTGATGAAATATTTTCTGCTAAATCAAAAAATGGCTGATAACGAATATTTTTAAACTGATTGTAAACTTCGGGATTCCAGGGCATAACTATTTTATATTTTTTAGATTAACTTTTTCGCGGATTCCGGAGGAATCCTATCTGTGTAGAATTGTTAATGACCGGTGCAATTTGCGTTCCGTAGGAACGCTATCTTTTTTCAATCATAAAATTCAAATAAATATTCGTCTTTAAATTCGATTTCAAATGCATTCAAAAATTCGATATATTCTTGTTTAAAACTTTTCTTTTTATGATGAGTTTCCTGATTCAAAATATAATGAACAACCTTTTCTTTTTGACTTTTTCCGTAAGAAAATGCTCCATAACCTTGTTGCCATGCAAAATGATTTAAGGTCAATTTCTTTTCATTAATAAAATTTGTCGACTCTATCTTTACAATCTTCACCAAATCTGAGATAGTAATCTGTAAATTTTTATAACTAAAAAATATGTGAATATGGTCAGGATTGGCATAAATCGCTAAAACTTTTTGTCCTTTGTTATTAAAAATTCCGCAAATATATTTTTCTATTTCATCACGAATTAAATTGGTTATTTTGCTTTCTCTGCCTTTTGTAGCAAAAACCAATTGAATGTAAATTTGGGTGTATGTGTTTGGCATCATTGTGTTTTTTAGATAGCGTTCCTACGGAACGCGCTATTAGATTTAAACTATTTTTCTACACAGATTGCGTTTCTACGAAACGCCCTATAACAAAACAGTTTTAGCATTATCTGACTCTAAAACAAATTTATTTAGGTTTCATTTATTTTTCAACACTAAAATATACTTATCAATAAACAAATCTTTTTCTTTAGATTTATACTGCTGAATATATCTGGGATGTTCCAAAACCGTCATTTTGTCGAAAAGATGAGCTTCCTCATTCAATTTTGAAATGAAATCTGCGTTTTTCTTCCCTAAAATAAACACTTCTGAAGTATCAAGATTTAAGCTGATGTGTTTTTTCAAAGAATCAATCATAAAATCTTTCACATCATTGAAAAGTGTCTTATCATCGTAATAATTGGCATTAATCCAGCTTCCTTTTGATTTCCTAACAATCGCCAAAGGAAAAGGTGAATTGATATAAATATCTTTGTAGAATTCCTCTACTCCTCCATATTCTGCGATCATATCATACATAAAAACGGAAGAAATTTCATGAGTATAAGCTGATTCCATTTTTATTCCGCAAACACTTTCTAATCGTTTTGTATCAGTAAAAGGAACGCCGGTAACTCCTGCTCCGTGACGACTCGGATTGATTCCAATAATAAATTTTCTTTGACTGGAATCGTTGTAATATTTATGATAAAACTTTTGCATGACTTCCATCGTTTCAGGATTATCAAGATAAGGATTTAATACCTGAAAATCTTTGGGAAGCTTTCCTGAATAGTGTAAATTCCGATTGAATTCAACAACTTGATCGGCGAAGGTTTTCATGGGATAAATGTAATCATTTAAACTAAAAATGGGGTAAATCTTTATTTGCAGCAAAAAATCCCTTTCAGTAAAAACCAAAAGGGATTGTAAATATATATTTTATTCTGAATTAAATCAATCCAAACTGCTCAAAATGATGCGTAAAATGCTTTCTTTGGAAAAGCTCCATCATCTCTTTATTCAAATGTCCGAATCTTGGATTGTAATGTTCCGCAAAAGAATTTTCTTTGAAATAAACTATAAATTCTTTCAGTGTTTCTATTAACTGAGTTTTAGCCGCATCCAGATTTTTATTTTTATTCTGAGGAACTTCGCCTTCTTTCCACAAAGGATATTGTGCTCCCGGACGAATCTTTTGATCGGTATACAGCCAATCCTGAAGTTTTTCTAATTTCTCAGCAGGAATTTCATCAAAATCTTCCGGCTTCAAATTACCGAAACCGTTTCTGAGAACTTCTTCCAAATGCTCAACCATCAATTGCGGCGTAAAATCTCCAAAAACAGGTTTGGTATTTTCAGTTAAACCATTCAATTTTTTCTGAATATTCTGAACTTTAAAATCGATAAACGGAGAGTGTTTAGCCACCAGCGTTAAAATTGTCGCCACGCAAACCACCTCATCTCTTTGATTGATTACTTCAACCAACCATTTTACAACACCGGAAGGAATGTTTCTTCCTTTTACTCCTCTGTTGATCTTTTCTTTTGCTGTTAAATAAACCGTGATCGTATCTCCAGCATAAACAGGCTTGAAGAATGAACAATTTTCCAACCCATAATTGGCAATAACCGGTCCTTTTTTCCCTGAAACAAACAATCCGGCCGCCGCAGAAAGGATAAAATATCCATGAGCTACGGTTTTATCGAAGATCGTTCCTGTAAGACTCGTTGCATCGGTGTGTGCGTAGAAATGATCCCAAGAAACGTTTGAAAAATTAACGATATCTGCATCAGTAACCGTTCTTCCTGCTGTTTCCAACGAATCTCCAACCTCTACATCTTCAAAATATTTCTGGAAAGGATGTTTGTCAGCAAACTTTTTCTCTGCTCCCTGCTGATAAACTTTCGTAATAGCCGTTAAAACATCCGGAGAACCTTGAATGGCCGTTTTTTGAAGGAAGAAATGAAGACCATTCAATCCACCCATTTCCTCACCACCGCCTGCTCTTCCGGGACCACCGTGCATCAAAGTCGGAAGTGGCGAACCGTGACCTGTACTTTCTTTCGCGTTGTCTCTGTTTAAAACGAAAATTCTTCCGTGTTGAGAAGCCATTTTCCAGGAAGTTTCTGCAACGAATTTTTCGTCGTGAGAAATAATTGATCCCACCAGACTTCCTTTCCCTCTTTTTGCTAAAGCTGCCGCTTCTTCTGCATCTTTGTAAGGCATTAAAGTAGAAACCGGACCGAAAGCTTCGACATCATGAGAGATATTTTTCGTGAAAGGAGAATCATTTAAGAACAATTTTGGACTCATAAATGCACCATTTTCATAGTTGGCATCTACTAATTCGTGCTGTCCGTCATAAACAAGCTCATTTTCAGTTTTTAAAATATTTATTTTTCTTACAACTTCGTCGTACTGTTGTTTTCCAACTAAAGATCCCATTCTAGTTTCTCTGCTTAAAGGACTTCCGATTTTGGTTTGATCTAAAGCTTTAGACAAAGCATTCTGAACATCACCAATTAAGTTTTCAGGAACGATAATTCTTCTGATCGCGGTACATTTTTGTCCGGCTTTAGTCGTCATTTCGGTACGAACTTCTTTGATGAATAAATCAAATTCAGGAGTTCCAGGCTTTGCGTCTAATCCAAGAATTGAACAGTTCAAAGAGTCTGCTTCCATATTGAAACGAACAGCATTTCCAGCAACAGAAGGCAAAGATTTCAATTTTCTACCCGTCGTTGCAGAACCCGTGAACAAAACAGAATCTCCGTCTTTAACATAATCCAGAATATTTCCCGGTTCACCACAAACCAATTGAAGCGCACCTTCAGGAAGAACGCCGCTTTCAATCATATCCTGGAAAACCGCGTTCGTCAAATAAGAACCATAAGGAGACGGTTTCACAATACTTGGAACGCCTGCCAACAATGAAGTAGATAGTTTTTCCAACATTCCCCAAACAGGAAAATTATATGCATTGATTTGCACAGAAACACCTTCACTCGGTGTTAAAATGTGAGTTCCTAAGAAAGTTCCGTTCGCAGAAATTTTCTGAGTTTCCCCATCTACCCAAAACGGAGTATTCGGAAGCATTCTCTTTGCCAGTCCTGAATACGTAAAAAACGTACCAAAACCTCCTTCGATATCTACCCAAGAATCTGCGTGAGTCGCACCTGTTTTATATGATAATTCGTAATATTTTTTCTTTCTTTCTAAAAGGTAAAGTGCTACTTTTTTCAACATTTCCCCACGATCATAGAATGTCATTGAAGAAAGATTTTTGTAGCCTACTGTTCTTCCGAAATCAAGAGCCTGCTCAAAATTCAGCCCTTCTGTATCCGAAACAGCAACCTGCTCTCCCGTCACGGCATTGTATAAGGGAATTCCGTTTCCGGTGCCTTCGATCCATTCGCCGTGGATATAGTTTTTTAATTTTTCCATATAGTTTTTTACTTTTTACTTGATTTTAATATTTTAGTTTTAAAAACTTCTCTAATGATCAGATAAGGAATAAATACTATTGACCAACAATCTAAAATAAAGAGAAAGCCGAAAAAAATTGAATAAATATTTTCTTTTGTCTTAAACTTTTGGATCACTTCTTCAGATTCTGCATGCTCATATATATCTAAAAAATCTGGTGAAGTTTTAATTAAATAAAATCCCAGAAAATTAATTGCAATAAATACAATCAGAATTAAAGGCCAATATTTCTTTAAAACATTGATCATTTCAACATTGATTTATTTCGGTTCCTGATAAGGAAATAATTTCACTAAACCTTCATACAAACTTCGGTGAAGAATTGTCGCATGATTGTCTGTTTCCATCATTTTATATTCTATCGTCCAGTTTTTCTTATTTGATTTTTTAAGAATATCGTAGAGATCTTCTGCATCTTTTACCATCACTTTATGCTCACCTTTTCCTACAGAAACATAAATAAATTTCTTAGTATCCGGTATTTTAGTTAATAATTGATTAGCCTGTTTTAAAAGACTTTCATCATCCCACCACAAACTCGGACTTATGATAAAATAATTATTGAACATTTCAGGTTTTTTCAGCAAAATTTCTGTTGCCAGAAGTCCGCCAAGAGATTGACCGAAGATGTAGGTATCGGTCGTTTTAAACTGACTTTCGATATAAGGTTTTAATTCTTTTTCCAGGAAATTGATGAACTTATCAGAATGTCCTGTTGTAGGATAATCTTTTTGTAAATCTTTTAAATCGGTATGAAAAGTGAAATCTCTTTTTCTGTCAATATTAGCAATTCCTATAACAATTGTTTCCGGCATGGAATACATTTGATTAAAAAACTGAACCAATCCTGTTACGTGAATAAAATCTTCATTCATGCTTCCATCCAAAAGATAGATAACCGGGTAAGATTTTGTTTTATCAAAATTTTGAGGAAGATAGATGTTTAACGTTCTTTCTTCATTTAAAATTTTCGACTTTAGTGTTCTGATTTCTCCAATAGTTAATGGTTTTACATTTGCCGTCTGGGCAAAAGCCACAGATTGAAATGTAAATAGAATAGTAAAGAAAACAATTAGTTTTTTAATCATGCTTTTGTCGTTGTTAATCTCCTTTTCAAAACCTCATAGGTTGTAGTTGAACTATATTTATTCGATTGTCAGAAAATCAAATTCAACATTTGATTTATGATACTCTATAAAATCTTTTATTGTTTCAAAATATCGCATCATTTCAGTTCTTTCAATTTTGCTTTCTTTAGCCAAATTAATATAAGAATAATAAGATGAATATTTCCAATCATTAATATCTTCAACAATCCATGGTTGACAGGATTATTGTGGATATAATGAAATAATTTCCTTAAATACTTTTCATCATTTACTCTCTTCCTTTTCAAATAATCAAGAAACAGAGAACCTTTTCGATTATATCTTTTATTATAAGCTTTTGCATAACCATTCAATAAATTACTAAATTGCTTCATTAAATATTTATGTTCGTCTTCATTTAGAATTTGATCCAGATTTTTAAATCTTAACAATAGATGAAAATGATTTGGCATTAAACAGTATGCATATATTTCAGCTATTGGAATAATATATTTTGCAAGCTTATTTAAAAAATATTTATAATTTTCTTCCTCTCTAAAAATTAAATCTTTTCCATTTGCATGAGCGTAGATACGATATACATATCCACATTCAAAATTTTCTGTATTTGACATTTATTTTTCTTCATTCGTGTATTTTAATATTCAAACCTCATAGGTTTAGTTAGGAATAACTATTTCACATCATCCCAAATGCTGTAATCAACAACTTTCGTAGGAATCTGCTGAACATATTCTGTAAACGGTTCGCAGGGTAAAATCGCTTCTTTTCCTTCTCTTGCCAACTCCTGATAGAGCTTTGTTCCTTCCGTTTTCCATTTGATCATTTCATCAGAAACATCGCGGATGATTTTTGCAGGACTTCCCACAATTAATTTTCTTGCTTCACATCTGAAATTTGCAGGCACAAAAGCCAATGCGCCGATGATACATTCATCACCAATTACGGCTTTGTCCATCACTACAGCATTCATTCCAACCAGACAATTTTTTCCGATATGTCCGGAATGAATAATCGCACCGTGACCGATGTGCGCAGATTCTTCCAAAATAGTTTCAATCCCAGGAAAAACGTGGAGTGTACAGTTTTCCTGAACATTTGCCCCGTCTTTGATGATAATTTTACCCCAGTCGCCACGAATCACCGCGTTTGGACCGATATATACTTCTTCACCAATTTCTACATTTCCGATAATCACCGCTTGGGGATGAACATAGGCGGATGATTTGATGATGGGACGAATTCCGTGATATGAGTAAATATTCATAATTTTAATTTGAAATTTGAGAATGAGCTAATTTGGAAATTATTTTTAACGCAAAGTCAGCAAAGTTTTTTGAAAATTTTCATGCATATTTTTCGTTAGCAAAGGCGTTTCACTCAGCAAAGGCTAAACGTTAATATAACAAGCTATTTTGAATGATGAGAATACTTTCAAATGATCAAATTAGCTCATTTTTCAAATTGATTTAAACTCGTTCAATGACCATTGCATAACCTTGTCCGACGCCGATACAAAGCGTACACAACGCATATTTTTTATTTTGTTTTTGAAGTTCTATGGCTGCAGAACCAATAATTCTTGCTCCGGAAACTCCAAGTGGGTGACCAATCGCAATCGCTCCTCCGTTTGGGTTTACTCTTGAATCGTCATCTTGTAAACCTAAACTTCTTGTTACGGCTAAAGATTGAGCTGCAAACGCTTCGTTCAATTCGATAACATCTATATTTTCTAATGAAAGATTCAGCCTTTTCAATAGTTTTTGAGTCGCTTCAACGGGGCCAATTCCCATGATTCTTGGCTCAACACCTGCAACAGAAGATCCTAAGATTTTAGCTTTAGGTTTTAAACCATATTTTTTAACCGCTTCTTCACTTGCTAAAATAAGAGCTGCTGCTCCGTCATTCATTCCTGAAGCGTTTCCTGCGGTTACTGTTCCGCCTTCTTTTCTGAAAGCCGGACGAAGTTTTCCTAAACCTTCCATTGAAGAAGTTGGTTTTATGAATTCGTCTGTATCGAAAATTTTTGGTTCACCTTTCTTTTGTGGGATTTCAACTTTTACAATTTCTTCTGCCAATCTTCCACTTTGCTGAGCTTTAGTCGCTTTTTGTTGAGACCACAGCGCAAATTTATCCTGATCTTCACGGCTGATGTTGTGCATTTCAGCTAAATTTTCTGCAGTGTCTCCCATTGCGTCAACGCCATACATTTCTTTCATTTTGGGATTTACAAATCTCCATCCGAAAGTCGTATCAAACATCTGGCTATCTCTTCCGAAAGCTGTGCTTGGTTTTGACATTACATAAGGTGAACGCGTCATATGCTCCACTCCACCTGCGATATAAATTTCGCCTTCCCCGGAAGCAATCGAACGGAAAGCATTAGCAACTGCAGACATGCCCGAAGCGCACAGTCTATTTACCGTTTCACCTCCGATTTTGTAAGGAAGTCCTGCCAATAAAAGTCCCATTCTTGCTACGTTTCTGTTATCTTCACCTGCCTGATTGGCGCATCCGAAAATAACATCTTCAATTTCTTCAACAGGAACTTCAGGGTTTCTTGCAACAATCTCTTTTAGAACGATTGCTGCTAAATCATCGGCTCTCACTTCTGACAATCCTCCACTTAGTTTTGAAATGGGAGTTCTGATGTAATCTATGATGTATACGTTGTTCATAATTTCACTTTAAAAATATAATTAGTGGGATAACTTGAAATTACCACATCCACTTCTATTGATTTATTTTCTATTTCGTAATTCTAAAGCCTGTTGTAAAGTGTAAGGTTCGAATTTGAAATCCTTTCCGAACATCCTTTGAGCATTTTCTTCAATGGTAGAATCAAATCCTGCTTCTTTTCTCCTCTTATTCACATTTTTAAGATCTTTAACAGGCCATACAAAATTGATAAAGATTTGTTTCCCATCTTTATCTTTTGTCATTTCCCCTTTCCCTTGTGTTCCATAGATCTGTTCTTTATTTTCATTCATCAGATATCGATCTTCCATCATCGCAACCCATGTAAAAGGAATTTCTTTCTTTTTTCCAGCTTCTTTAATAAGAGGCAAATATTTTCCAATTTTAGTTGAATGTTGGATCACATACCATGCTGCCTGATTCGTTGGTTCTCCTACAAGCGTTTTCCCCGGATAACCATATTGAGCAATAATATTTTCAATTTTCTGCATGTTCAGGCTATCATGTTCTGCAACCAATTGCCAGCTTTTCTTTTCAAACTCTTCTTTATCGATATTCAGATCTTTCAGTAACTTCTCTTTCTTTTCCGGAGTTATTTCGGAGTCAAAAAGCATTCTGTAACCTTGATCAACAGTCATGATCTCATCAAGTTCTTTTTTCAAAGTTTCATTTACTTTCTGCTGAGCATTGATCAGAAATGTTGAAAGCATGAAAAGCAGTAAAAATATTTTCCTCATTTTGTATAATTTATTATCTGGTTAGTGTTTTACAAATCCGTTACTTTTTTTCCAATCTTATAAACTGTTCCCACAAATTTTGCGACCAATTCTTCATTTTGATTGGTAATTTTAATGTCGTAAACAGCGGTTTTTCTAGTATCATTGACCAAGATACTTTCAGCTCTGAAAGTGTCGCCTTCTTTTCCGGCTTTGGTAAAATTGATGATACAGTTCAACGCAACAGCCGCATCTCCGGTGTTGTTGGACGAAAATGCCAATGCAGAATCTGCAAAAGCAAACGTAACGCCTCCGTGAACCGTTTTAAGCCCATTGATCATCTCTTTTTTGATAGGCATTTCCAGTAAACAATAATTTTCTTTGACTTCGATCATTTTGATATTCATCCATTGGGAAAAATAATCCTGATCAAACATATATTCTGCAACCTGTCTTGGATTCATTTTTACTATATACTTGTTATTTCTTCATATAATTCATCAACCAATTTGTCATAAATGCTCATGGTTTTACCAAGAATTATCTGCTCGTTTGAAAGATTTTCGGAATTTGACGGACGTTCAGATTGATAAGGAGCATGTAGATCAATACCATTTTCATTCGCTAATCGTTTTACCAGCTCTTTATATTTATCATTAAATTTTCCTAATAACTCAAGTCTTTCCTGATCATCATCCATCGAAGAAATTTCCTGAATGATGTATTCTTTTTCAATGATGAGCCTTGTTTCTAGCTCAGCTCTGAATTCGTCTATATCCATAATATTAATTTGAGAATTAAATCAATTTGAGAATTTGAAAATGAAAACTGCTGTGATTAATTTTCAAATTAGCACACTTTCAAATTATCTAATTCAGTTTACGCAGCAACGGGCTTTGTCTGTATCTTTCTTCCTGATATTCTTCGTAAAGATTCTGCAGGGTTTCGGAGATTTTTGCATATCCGATTTCTTTTCCCCAAGCCAATAATCCTTTTGGATAGTTTACTCCTTTCTGCATTGCTAATTCAAGATCTTCATCGTTGGCAACGCCTAATCTTTTTGCTTCAACGGCTTCGTTAATCAGCATTGAAATAATTCTTAAAAATATTTGTTGATAAAGCGTATCTTCTTTTTCTGCAACAGGATTTTGAGCATTTTCTGAATAATCGTAGAAACCTTTTCCTGTTTTTCTACCGTGAAGTTTTGCTTCGGACATTCTTTGTTGTAGAAGAGAGGGTTTGTATTTTGGGTCGTAGAAATAATCTTTGTAAACCGTTGTTGTTACAGAGAAATTCACGTCAACACCAATTAAATCCATCAATTCAAAAGGACCCATTTTGAAGTTTCCGATTGTTTTCATGGCATCGTCAACCTGTTCTAGAGTTGCTATGTTTTCTTCAACGATTCTCAACCCTTCACCATAGTAAGGACGGGCAATTCTATTCACGATAAATCCGGGAATATCTTTGGCAATAACAGGAGTTTTGCCCCAATCTTTCATGAGGTTGTAGATTTTTTCCGTTAAATATTTTTCTGTTAATAAAGATGGAATAACCTCAACCAAGGGCATCAAAGGAGCCGGATTGAAGAAATGAATTCCGATGAAACGCTCCGGTTTTTGTAATTCTGCACCGAGAGAGGTAATGGAAATAGATGATGTATTGGAAGCAATCACACAGTTTTCGGAAACGTATTTCTCTAATTCTGTGAAAACTTTGGTTTTGATTTCTTTATTTTCGATGATGGCTTCGATGACCAATTCGCAATCTTTGAAGTCCTTCAATTCTGTAGCGATGGAAATATTGGCTAAAATTTCGACCATTTTCTCTGACGAAATCTTCTGTTTGTCAACCAATCTGGTTAATGTTTTTTCCAAACCTACGGTTGCCGTTTCTACTTGTTTTGCATTGGCATCATAGACCCAAACTTTGCATCCGTTCGTTGCGGCTACTTGCGCGATGCCGATTCCCATAGTTCCTGCACCGATAATTCCTACGTTTTTCATTATTTATAGATGTTAGAAGCCAGAAGTTAGAAGTTAGATTTTGTAAACTAATTTCTAACCTCTAATTTCTAAATTCTATAATATTATTTTCCTTTATAATCAGGTTTTCTTTTTCCTAAAAAGGCACTTACCCCTTCTTTGAAATCTTCCGTTTCAGCAGCTTCCTGCTGTAGGTCTCCTTCCAATTCCAATTGCTCTTTCAGTGTATTGTTGTATGAAGCGGCGAATGCTTTTTTGGTTAATTTTAAACCAACAGTCGGCATATTTGATGTCTTTTCTAAAATTTCCATTGATTTAGAATTAAATTCTTCTTCAGAGAAAACTTCAGCAACTAAGCCGTATGATTTTGATTCTTCAGCCGATAATTTTTTTCCTGTAAATGCTAAATAATTCGCCAATTGTCTTCCCAATAATTTTGGTAAGAAATAGGTTCCTCCTGTATCCGGAATTAATCCGATATTTGAAAATGCCTGAGCGAAATATGCTTTATTGGAAGCCAAAACAAAGTCACAAATCAATGCCAACATCGCACCCGCTCCCACTGCAGGACCATTTACCAATGCAACAACAGGCTTTTTGCAACGGGTAATTTCAAGCACCAAAGGATTGTAATAATCGGTTACAATTCTTCTGATAATGTCATCGTCATGATGATCGTTACCCTGAACGAAAGCATCATCTAAATTCTGACCGGAACAAAAGGCTCTTCCTCTTCCAGAAATTGCCACGCATCTTATAGTAGGATCTTCACTGCATTCTTTAACAAAGTCTTTTAAATCTGATAAAGATGGCTTGGTAAGCGCGTTCATTGTGTCCGGCTGATTCAGATAAGCAATTTTCAGCTTTCCGTCAAAATGTGATTCGATATCGAGTTGTGTGTACATAGTATTAATTTTTTAATTTGAAAATTAGTCAATTTGAAAATTCTGATTTCACTACTAATTTACTCATTTTCAAATTAGCACATTTTCAAATTTTTTAATGGCACTTAAAATAGTCAAAAGGCTCTAAACAGTCTAAACACTGATAAGAAGCCTTACATAATGTAGACCCGAATCTGCTGATCTGTTTTGAATTCATAGAACCACAACGCGGACATTTTTTCGGTTTCCCGATGTAATGTTCGTCGGCTCCTTTTTCGGGAGGTGAAATTCCGTATACACGAAGTTTTTCTCTTGCTTCATCTGTCAACCAGTCTGTTGTCCAAATCGGAAACATTTTGGTGACTACTTTCGCATCCCAACCGTTTTCTTTCATGATTTTCATGATGTCTTCCTCAATGGTAAACATAGCGGGACAGGCAGAATAAGTCGGCGTAATCGTTACTTCACAAGAATTTTCGCTGGTAACTTTTGCTTCTCTTACAATACCTAATTCCACGATATTGATTACCGGAATTTCCGGGTCGGGAACTAATTCTAATATTTCTAAAGGATTTTTCAATCTTTTTTAATCTAATTTTTTTAACGCAAAGTGCGCTAAGATTTTTTTGACTACTAACTGTTTTTAAGTTCGCAAAGGCGTTTCACTAAGCAAAGTCAACAAAGAATAAATACTCAATAACAGTCTAACATTTCACCTTAAAATTGTTACATTGATAAACTGATACATTGTTACATTCAAAAACCTACCAAGTACATCCAGGATATGCTCTCTGCATATACTGCAATTCACAAAGCATAAATCCAAAGTATTCTGTGTGATATCCTGTTCTTGATTTTGGCTGCATAAAAGGATTTACAGGATATTCTAAACCGAAATCTGCAAAATCTCTTTTTGTAATCGTAAGGAAATCTTCATAAAGAACATCAACATTTGGAGCGATATTTAAAGCAATCAAATCATCTTCTCCTTCTACTATTTCGAATAATCCTTTTGAATATTCCCAGATATTTTCAATTGCTTTTACCAGACGAGATTTACTTTCTTCTGTTCCCTGTCCGAAAATTTTCATCCAAGAAGAAGCATGGGTATAATGATACCTTACTTCTTTCAAAGATTTTTGGGCAAGAGCAGAAAGTTCTTCATTAGCAGAATTGGATAATGCTTCGTACATTAATTTCTGATATACAGCGAAAACATACACTTTAAGAATCGTCTGAGCATAATCTTCGTTCGGAAGTTCTGTCCAGTGGGCGTTTACATATTCGTGTTCGTATCTCAAAAATGCTAAATCATCTTCGCTTTTACCGTTATCAATCACTCTTGAAGCGTAAACATAGAAGTTATTGGCCTGTCCAAGTTCATCCAACGCGATGTTTGTCAATGCAATATCCTCCTCTAAATAAGGACCTTCTCCGCACCACGCAGACAAACGCTGTCCCATAATGAAACTGTCGTCCGCTAGTTTTAATAAATAATTATATAATGGGTTCATTACTTTAGCTTTTGGCTTTTGGCGTTTAGCTTTTGGCAAATTGCGAGAAACTAACAGCCAATCGCTGTTTTACATATTTTTTACATCGTTTGGAATATCGTAGAAGGTCGGATGACGGTACAATTTGTCATCAGCCGGATCAAAGAAAGCTTCTTTATCAATTCCTTCTGAAGTCACAATATACTTACTTGGAACCACCCAAACAGAAGTTCCTTCTTTTCTTCTTGTATAAACGTCTCTTGCGTTCTGCAAAGCCATTTCTGCTGTTGGTGCCTGTACTATTCCAACGTGTTTGTGAGATAATCCCGGTTTAGTCTGAATAAACACTTCCCACATATCTAAATTTGCCATA